>Ga0316198_10000933_pt1 | contig 16372 bp, 11 predicted proteins | sample OudBieAanoxic_MG_FD_204935 | JGI IMG/M metagenome (GOLD analysis project Ga0316198, IMG submission 204935) | Coastal sediment microbial communities from Oude Bieten Haven, Netherlands - site A anoxic | ecosystem: Environmental > Aquatic > Marine > Coastal > Sediment | place: Netherlands...
GAGTCTTGAGTTCGTGGGCGGCGGCGGCCGCAAACCTTGCCCGTTGCGTCGCGAGGCGGTCCATCTGGAAAAGGATCCATACCACCGCCGCGGCGGCGAGAAAGATTGCAGCTGAAGTCAGGGCGAAGGTGCTGTGGAATCGCCGTGCCTCGGCGCGGCTATGTTCGGCCGCCGCACTCAGCGAGGGGCCAATATCGGCTTCAAGAAGCCAACCGGTGTCCGCCACCAACGAGGTCACTGCATTTTCCGTCGACGGAGGTCCCGGGGAGAACCCGAGGAGCAGGTTACCTTCGCCGATCCAGCGGACCACCCCCCCGGGGGCGACTGCGAAACCCTGGAGCAGGACACCTGAAGGTGTGTGCACCTCTCTTAGAGCGGCGAGAGCGGGCCCGCTGCCAAGGACCAGGGTGTGCCAGTGAAGGGGGAGTACCCGGATAACGACGCGGCCGATACCTTCACGAGCCACCGGGGCAGAAGGCTGGTTCCGGCCGCCGGTGATAGATGCGTAGACGCTCTCCGCGCGCAGGATTTGCTCCCATTCTGACTCCGTCAGGGTGAGCAGGAGTTCCTCGTCTGTAGTGCCCGCAGCGTGCCCCGGCTCCTGACCGAGCACCAGCGCATTCTGCAGTTCGCCGAGGATGGAGCAGAATGCGTCGAAGTCGGCATCGGTCGTGAGTTCTGGGAACTGCTCGCTCACTGCCGGCAAAGTGACGAGTCCGCTCTCATCGATTTGGAAGTGGGCCCACACCAGCGGGTCGGGGCTGCCCGATGCCAATGGTGATGGTGTTACCGCCAACCCCTGGGACGCGCCCCGAGGATCGTGGTAAAGAGTCTGATAGTGGAAGAATGGACGCACCGACTCCTGGAGGCGAAGGTCTTCGAGCCGTGCGCCGAGCCGAGCGGCCCTGCCCTCTACGTCCTCCCGAATCGCATTCGATGCTTCCGCCGCGAAAGCTCGCGAACGGCGGGCGACCTCGCGCGATCCTGTCACGTACCACGCACCGGTCGGCAGAAATATGGCGATACCGATGAGGATCGCGGCGAGGGTGGTGCGCCGATGCGGTCTCATGACTCCTCGTCTCCTCTCCAGGCATAGCCGGCGCCGGTGACAGTGAGCAGGATCCGAGGATCGGAAGGATCACGTTCGATCTTCTGTCGAAGATTGGCGATTGTCATGTCGACGGTTCGGGTTTGGAGATCTCCCGAGGACCCCCATATCCGCTCGAGCAGCTCGCCGCGCGTCACGGCCCGAGCGCGGTGTCGGTGGAGCCAACGAAGAATACCCGCTTCCCGAGGGGTGATCTTGGAAGTCTTGTCATCGCGAACCGCCTCCAACCGTCCGAGGTCGAGAGTGCATCCGTCGGCTTCGAGGATCTCGGGCTCCGCCGGTAACGCCGCGGCGCGACGGCCGAGGGCGTTGATCCGCGCCAGGAGTTCACGAACCGCGAACGGTTTGGTCAAATAGTCGTCCGCACCCGCCTCGAGCCCCGCCACCCTGTCATCCTCGGATCCGCGGGCAGTCAGCATGAGAATGTGCAGCGTTGGCCGCGCGCGCCGAAGTCGGCGACAGACCTCGACACCGTCGAGGTCCGGCAGCATGAGATCGAGCAGGATGAGATCAAAGGCCTGTTCAGTGCCGAAAGCGACGGCGTCTTTGCCGAATTCGCACGCGACGACCTCGTGTCCTGCAGCCGAGAGCAGGTCGGTGAGGCCTTCTCGGAGCGCCTGTTCGTCCTCGACGATGAGAACCCGCATGCCTCAGGATAACGTTTTTGCAGGTTCGGGGCGTCAGGATCCTGTAAAACAAGGCCGGTTGGTGGCAGGTCTCCGGTTAAAACCGGGCGTTGGACTGACCGGTGGGCTAGATCCGCGGCCCGTTTTCCGGGATAATGCCCGTCGCCGTCCAGGTTGGAGATTTTTTTGGATAACGTCCGGAGCTTTTGCATCATCGCCCACATCGACCACGGCAAGTCGACCCTTGCCGACCGGTTGATTCAATACTGTGGAGGGGTGGCGGATCGGGACTTCCGGGACCAGATCCTCGACTCAATGGACATTGAGCGTGAGCGTGGCATCACCATCAAGTCCAACACAGTGACTTTGGGCTATACCGCCCGCAACGGCAAGACCTACAAGCTCAACTTGATCGATACGCCGGGTCACGTCGATTTCTCGCACGAGGTGCGCCGGTCGCTGATGTCGTGCGAGGGCGCGCTGCTGCTGGTCGACGCATCACAGGGTGTCGAGGCGCAGACCGTGGCCAATCTTTACCTCGCCCTCGAGCACGACCTCGAAATGGTGCCGGTGATCAACAAGATCGATCTACCGGCGGCCGATGTCGAGCGGGTCAAGGAGGAGATCGAGGGGGACCTCGGTCTGGACGCGGACGAGGCCGTGCTGTGCTCTGCGAAAACCGGGGAGGGCATCGAAGACGTCCTCGAAGCGATCGTCGAGCGGCTGCCGCCGCCCGAAGGCGATCCATCGGCCCCGCTCCAGGCCCTGATCTTCGACGCCCAGTACGATCCCTATCGAGGTGCGGTGCTGTTGGTGCGGGTGATGGAGGGGACCCTTCGTCCCCGCCAGAGCATTCTCCTCATGCACTCCGACAAGAGCTTTACGGTCGAGGAGGTGGGCCTTCTCCAGATCAAGAAGGTCTCCACCAAGGAGCTGGCCGCGGGAATGGTGGGCTACGTCATCGCCGGGGTCAAGGCGGTATCGGATATCGCGATCGGCGACACCATCACCGGCGCCGATGAGCGGGCGCCAGAACCTCTGCCGGGCTACAAAGAGGCCAAACCTGTTGTCTTCTCTTCGGTGTACCCGATGTCGACCGAAGAATACCCGGACCTCAGCAAGGCCCTCGAAAAGCTCAAGCTCAACGATGCCGCCCTGACCTACGAGAAGGATTCGTCGGTCGCCCTCGGGTTCGGCTTCCGGTGTGGCTTTCTCGGGCTGCTCCACCTCGAGGTCGTCCAGGAACGGTTGCGGCGCGAGTACGATCTTTCGCTGATTCTTTCCGCGCCCTCGGTTCGCTACCGGGTGACCCTCACAGATGGCCAGGAGATGTGGGTGGATAATCCCAGCCTCTATCCCGATCGGGGCTCCATCGAGGAAGCCGAGGAACCATTCATCAAGGCGGCGGTGATGATGCCGGAGCGCTACGTCGGGGCGGTCATGGAGTTGTGCCGGGATCGCCGCGGTGAGAACACGACCTTCACCTATCTGGCTGTGGGTCGGGTGGAGCTGACCTCGGAAATGCCGCTGGCCGAGGTCCTCTTCGACTTCTACGACCGCCTCAAATCGGTGACCCAGGGCTATGGCTCTTTTGACTACGAGATGCTCGACTATCGGCCGACCGATCTGGTCAAGGTGGACATCCTCGTCAATAGTGAGCCCGTGGACGCCCTGGCCCAGCTGGTGCACACCGAAAAGGCCCGGGCCCGCGCCCTGCATTACTGCGAACGGCTTGCCGACACCATTCCCAAACAGCAATTCAAGATCGCGATCCAGGGTGCGGTCGGCGGCGACATCATCGCCCGCAAGACGATCAACGCCTACCGCAAGGACGTTACCGCAAAATGCTACGGCGGCGATATCAGCCGTAAGCGCAAGCTTCTGGAGAAGCAGAAGAAGGGCAAGAAGCGGATGAAGATGGTGGGCTCGGTGGAAATCCCGCAATCGGCGTTTGTCGCGGTTTTGAAGACGGACAGAGATTGAATTCGGAATTCGGAATTCGGAATTCTGAATCTTCTCCCGCCTGCATGAGAAGTGGATTCGCGTGCACCGACGTCTGTAAATCCGAAATTCGAAATTCGAAATCCGAAATTCCCTTCCTTTCATGAGCCCGGCTCAGTCGACCTCCGCGGGCCTCTACATCCACGTTCCATTCTGCACCTCGATCTGTCCCTACTGCGATTTTGCGGTGACGATTGCCGGAGAGGAACGGCGCCGCGCCTGGGTCGAAGGCGTTGTCCGTGAAGCGGAGATGTATTCGGAGGTCGGCCTCAGCTTCGACACAATCTACCTGGGAGGTGGTACGCCGTCATCGCTCGATGCCGGACAGATCGTCGAGATCGTCGATGGCCTTCGCAACCGCCTCGAAGTGGATCGTCAAGCAGAGCTCTTTCTCGAGGCGAACCCCGAGGATGTCAGCCGGGACAGCGTGGCCGCCTGGTGCGATCTTGGCGTCCGGTTCGTGAGTCTCGGAGTCCAGTCCTTTGATGACACTGATCTCGCCTTTCTCGGTCGGCGGCACGGCGCTGCCGACGCCCGGCGTGCCGTGGAAACCCTGTGCAAGGCTGGATTCAGAACCGTTTCAGTCGATCTCATCTATGGCCTCGAAGGGCGCTCGGAGAACCACTGGCGGCGACAGCTGGAGTTTGCCCTCGATCTCGGCGTCGATCATCTGAGTTGTTACCAGCTCACGGTTCACAAAGAGACAATCTTGGGGCGCAAAGTGGCAACTGGAACTGTAAAGGCGCTCGAGGACGAGGGTCTGTCGGATCTGTTTTTTCTCACCCACGGGCTTCTCAGGGACGCCGGTTTCGACGGCTATGAGGTCTCGAACTTTTCCTCTGCGCCCGAGCACCGATCGACGCACAACCAGAAGTACTGGGACCACACGCCCTTTCTCGGTCTCGGTCCGTCGGCTCATTCGTTTGCCGGTGGACGACGCTGGTGGAACCGGCGCAAGGTTCGCCTGTGGCAGAACGCCTTGAAGCAAGATACGTTGCCGGTTGCCGGCGAAGAGCAACCATCACGCGAGCAGTTGTTTCTCGAAGCCCTCATGCTCGGTTTCCGGACTGCTGCTGGCGTCGACCTCGACCGACTCCGCGATCGATTCGGCATCGATCTTCTGGTTCAGAATCAAAACGTCGTTGATCAGCTGTGTGCTTCGGGCCATATCGAGGTCGATGGATCGCGGCTGCGACCCACCCTGACCGGCCTCGCCATTGCCGACACTCTGGCGCGCTCCTTCGTCGTGTAGCCCAGGTCTTTCACCACCAAGGCACCAAGAACACCAAGAGGAAATGCCAGAAAAACGCTGAGCCGCTCAGGACTGCCCACAGATCACACAGATAGACACAGATCCGATCACAACCGGTCATAGTTGAACCGCAACGTCCGCCGACCTACCGCCCAGGGAAAACCGCGGATCACGCAGATGGACGCAGATATCCTTTCCGACGCGGATCGCGTCTACAACGAATTGCTTGGTGGTCGGTCGCGCGGAATGACCTCGATGGAGCAATCGCTGGCAGAGCTGGTGCGTGCGAATTCCGTCACTGCCGACGAGGTGCGAGTCCGAAGCTCTCGCCCGGAGGAACTCGAGCGCATGCTTGCAGGGTCGTAGAATCACCCTGCTATCCTTCGCCGGTGTCGAGAAAGGTCCAAATATCGTTCGATCCGTTTGAGGGTGGGGGATTCCACGGTGAGGTGGCGAGCGCCCATAGGCCTTCTGACGTTGTCGAGGAGATCTCACGTCTGGTCGATCCGACGGCGTCTGTCGAAACCATTCATTGGGGGCGTAACTATATCTATGCCGCCGAGATGCAATCGTCGACCGATCGCCATCCGGTGGTCGTCAAGCAATTCAAAAACCAGGGTCTGAAAAGACGGATTGAGCGCCGATTCAAGGGGAGCAAGGCGGAGCGAAGCTGGCGGGTAGCGAAGGAACTCATGCGCGTCGGTCTCGCGACGCCCGAACCGATGTTGTGGGTGGAGTCGGACGAACTCGAAGGCCCGTCCTTTTTTGTCGCGAGGTTTCTTGTGGGCGCTGTCGAAGTCCGACAGTTTTTCCGTCGGCTCAACGAAGGCCCGGAAGCACGGGAGTTTCCGAAGGTCGATGACGAGGCGTTTCTTGCCCGTCTTGGGCGGCTCGCTCGAAGAATCAACGATGCCGGGATCCTTTACCGTGACCTCTCCATGGGCAATGTACTCGCCGTCCAATCTGACGATGACCTCGACCTTTATCTTGTCGATTTCAACCGCGCCCGCATCGGACGTGAACCTGGCGTCTGGAGCCGGACTCGCGATATCTGCCGACTGCCGGTTTTGCGACGAGAGCACAGGGCCGCCTTTCTCGGGGGTTATTGGGGGAAAGTTCCGTCGCGCCACTCTTTCCGCTGGTGGTTCTACGCGCTCTCGGTTGATGCTTACATCCTCAAGCATGCGATCAAAAAGAAACTGAAATTCCTTCGGCTGAAGCGCCGGCACGCCCACGGTGAATCGCACCATCCTCATATCCCAGCCGCATCGGAAGGCGCCTCATCACGTGACAAGACTGTGTGGGACCACCTCTCGGACCAGCCCCACCAGCACGCCAGCCGCGGCGAGAAGTTTGCTATTCGCCTCGCCGACAGCCCGGCACACGTCCGAGACCTTGGCGTTGTCGCGGCATCGGCCGCAAAGGTCCGTCGCCGGTATCGCGAGCTCAAAACAGGCCTTTACGAGCACCCGAAGACCTTCGATGGAATTGGTCTCGCAGTTCGCCCGTGGCCACGGAATCCAGACGTCCATCTCCGTGAGATCGAGGCTTTAGGGGTCGGTTCTCTATTGCTTCGTCTCCACCCGTGGGACAGCGACCACCGCGACGAGGAGAAGCTGGCTGAGGCTCTCGTCAGCCAGGGCCACGAGCTTTCGTTCGTGATCCCACAAAACAGGGACCTCGTGCGAGACCGAAAGCGATGGCGGGCGGCGGTCGAAGAGCTTGCGGAGCGATTCACCCCATTTGGCCGGTACTTTCAGGTTGGTCAGGCGATCAACCGCAGTAAGTGGGGCATCTGGACCCACCGTGAGTATGTCGATCTCTACCTCGAGGCGGCGGAGATTCTCCGGCGAAAAGAGGGAGTTGAAGTCCTGGGACCATCGGTCATCGACTTCGAGTTCCAGGCGATCCTCGCCCTGGTCAACAGCAAGACGCCTGGTCTCCACTTTGACATCGTGTCGAACCTGCTCTACGTCGATCGACGAGGTGCTCCTGAAAACCGCCAGATGGGGCTCGATACGGTAGATAAGGTCGCCCTGCTTCGGGCGATCGCCGAAATCGGACGCAACTGCAGTGACCGTTGTTGGGTCACCGAAGTCAACTGGCCCTTGTGGGAGGGTCCTCACTCGCCGGCCGGGAAAACCGTTTCGGTCGGGGAGGAAGAGCAGGCGAACTACCTGGTTCGCTATTACTTGCTGGTTCTCGGCACCGGCCTGGTGGAGCGCGTGTTCTGGTGGCGGTTGATTGCTCGTGGCTACGGACTCATCTCGCCGGAGAGTGATGGGTCGCTGCGCGGACGCCCAGCCTTGGACGCGCTTCGGACGCTGATCAATCAGGTCGAGGGTGCGACCTTCGAAGGACCGCTGCCGGCGCCGGACGGCGCATATCTCTACTCCTTCAGCAGCGATGGTGGGGAGGTGGTCGCTGGTTGGAGTGTGGCTCGTTGTATGCAGGCGGTATTGCCGCGGCCGCCGGCTACCGCGACTTCTCGAGATGGGGAGTCGCTGCCGGTTCAAGATGGGACAGAGATCGAACTTGGACCGTCCGTCGTGTACTACCAACTCAGATAGTGCCTCGCGACCAGGCAAGTCAACTCAAAACTCAAAACTCATAACTCGAAACTTGCCTCGTGCTACCATCCTGCCGTCCTCGACCGCCCGCGGGCGAGACACGGATCTCTCATGAATGATGCCGTCCAAACTCCCAAAGACGCCGGTGCGTCTCATCGACCTCGCAAGTTGACGTGGGGCCGCAGGGCGCTTTTCACGATTGCCACGCCGATCATCGTGGGATTCTTGAAGCTCGCCTGGTTGACCTACCGTTTTCGGCTCGACGAGGATGAGCGATTCACTGAACTCGCCAAACAAAACGAGCCAGTTGTTTTAACCTTTTGGCACGAGGGCATCATGACTGTCGGTTGGTACGTGGCCAGATTGCTCAACCAGGGGGTGCGGGTGACCATTTTGATCAGCCCGTCAGCCGATGGCGAGCTCGGAACAATGATTTTAGCTAGTTTCGGGAGCCGTGCAATCAGAGGCTCCGCCCGACGGAGTGGGGCTGCTGCTCTCAGAGGTCTCAATCGCGGGATTCTCCGAGACCGCCAATCGCCGGCGATTGCGGTCGATGGTTCGAAGGGTCCCAGGCGGATATGCAAGTCGGGGGCAATCATGGTCGCCCGGATGGCGGGGGTACCGATCATTCCGATTGGTTTCGCGGCGCGCCGCGGTTGGCGGGCGCCAACCTGGGACCGCCACCTGGTTCCGTACCCTGGCTCCAAGATAGCCATCACGGTCGGCAAGCCGTTCCTGGTCGAAAGAGAGATGGACGCCGATTCGTTGGAGGATCGACGCCGGGACCTCGAAGAGAGCATCAACCGATTGATGGAAATATCTGAGGAGCGTGTCGGGGTTCAAACTGAAGCAATGCCGGCTTCGACCGGCCGAAACGAGGAGGATGTATGAACGATCCGCAGACCCAGCCGCTATCCGAGATCAAGCTGGATGAATCAAACCTTTACAAGGAAGAAGTCTTTACGGATTTGAGAGTTGGCTCGCTCAAGCAGCTGACTCCGGTGACGAAGGATGGCGAACGGGATCTGGGTCGGCCGATGGCATTCATCGGCGAGACACAGCTCATGTCCCAGGTCGGCCCACTGCCGGTGCAGACGCGCATCGAAGCCGAAAATCTTCAGACCGCTATGGAGCGGTTCCCGGCAGCAATCCAGGCCGCGGTCGAGGCGATGATCGACGAGGTCAAAGAGCATCAACGCAAGGAGATGTCTCGTATCGTCGTCCCCGGCGCCGAGACGGCGTCGAAGATTCTAGGCCCTAAATGACGTAACGACGGATTCGCAAAGCGAATCCAGTCGGCACGTCATCCTGAGCGAGTGAGCGGAGCGAACGAGTCGAAGGATCTCTGGGAAGCCTGAAGCGTATTGACCGTGACCCCATAGATCCCTCCACTCGGGCCGTACCGGCCCTCGGTCGGGATGACGTCCCCATGCCAGCCCGGCCTCATGTTGTCCTGAGCCGGGGCGCGGGCGTTCAGACCAATGAGGACGACTTTGAAACCGCCAAGACGCCAAGACCGTAAAGAAGACATTTTGAGTTTTTCTTGGCGATGATCTTGGCGCTCCTCGCGTCTTTGCGCTTCCGGGGCTGCCGCTGTCACAAAGTCATTTCCAAGAAGTGACGGCGCGTTCGACCGATTCGAGGCTTGCCTCGACTGGCTCGAGAGATGGGAGCGCTCGGGCGGCGGCGGCGACGTCCTTGAGTCCGCTGCCGGTGATCATCAGCACGACCCGATCGTCCCGATCGACCAGACCCTCGACGAGAGCGGCGTCGAGGCCCGCAACGGCGGCGGCGGCGGCGGGCTCGGCAAATATCCCGGTGGAACTTGCGAGCCGTGAGATGGCGGCAGAAATGGCATCGTCAGACACAGTGATTCCGCCTCCGCCTGACCCGCGGATTTCAGCCAGACAGTTAATCGCGTTGCGTGGCATCTCGACAGTGAGGCTGTCGGCGATGCTGGCCGCGCCGGGCACAGCGGTCGCATTGTCCGCCCCGGATCGCACGGCGGTCGCGATCGCAGATGAGCCTTCAGGCTGGACCGCGATGAGGCGCGGGCTCCGCTCGATAAGGCCCGCTTCTTCGAGGTCTCGAAAACCCTTGGCAAGGCCGGCGAGGATGACACCGTCACCCGTCGGCACGAGGATGGCGTCCGGTGAATCGGGCACCATGGCCGCAGCAATTTCCAGTGCTGCGGTCTTCTTGCCCTCGATGGTGAAGGGGTTGAGTGCAGTACTCCGGTTGTACCAGCCGAACTCGTTGCAGGCTGAGGTGCAGAGATCGAAGGCCTGGTCGTAGCTACCGTCGACCGGCACGACGACAGCCCCATAGCTCTGCATCTGTGCCAGCTTGGCAGGCGGTGCCGCCGCAGGGACGAGTACAACCGCACGCAGCCCAGCAGAGGCTGCGACAGCTGCCAGCGCCGACGCGGCGTTTCCCGTCGAGGCGGTTGCCACGGTGTCGCACCCGTACTCTATGGCCTTTGCGACCACCAGCAGTGAAGCGCGGTCCTTGGTCGATCCGGAAGGGTTACGGGTATCGTCCTTGAGAAACAGGTTAGGCATAGCGAGTTCGTTGCGAAGGCGTGGTGCCTCGAGCAGGGGTGTGTCGCCAACGGGCAACGGAGGAATGGCGCCGTCATCGTTGATCGGAAGGAATGCGGAAAGGAACTCCCGGTCCGAGGCTCGGAAGTGGGGCCACGCGGACGGCAGCACCTTGAGGATCACCTCAAGGACGCCGCGAATGGTGCCGCCGGATTCCTGCTTGCCGCTGCAGCGCGAGCACACGAGGCGATTCGGGTCCTCAGGGAACTCCTCACCGCATTCGATGCAACGAAAATGAAATCGCGCCATGGCGACGATTGTAACCACGCCAAGTAAGTTTTGAGTGTTGAGTTACGAGTTTTGAGTTACGGGCGTTCTCCTCGCTGACCCTTTGGGCGGCCGGTGGAAAACTCAAGACTCAAAACTTAGATCTCAAAACTAGTAGGACTCCAGCTGCCCGATCTCTGATTCGGCAGCATTGAGTATGTCGAGTCTCTTGACAGCAGCCTTCATCGCATTGTGATCGGGATAGAGCGGGCGGTCCTGATCGAGGAAATCCACATGGCGACGCACCTCGGCATGTGCCGCACGAGTTCCGCGGCCAGGCTCGAACTTGCGGAAGTCGAGTCCCTGCGCGGCAGCCATCAGCTCGATGCCGAGGACGCCATAGGCGTTGTCGAGGATCGTCTGCGTCTTGAGGGCCGAGTTCATACCCATCGAAACGAAATCCTCCTGGTCGGCGGCGGCCGGGATCGACTGGGTGAAGGCCGGGCTCGAGAGAATACGCTGTTCGACGATCTGCATGTCGGCCGTGTATTGGCTGAGCATGAGCCCCGAAAACATCCCGGCTCCTTTGGTCAAGAATGGCGGCAGCCCGGCGCTCAGCGCGGGGTTGGTGAGACGGTTCAAACGCCGCTCGGATAGGACACAGACCATGGTCACCGCACCACCGAGAGTGTCGAGCGGCATGCTGACTGGTGTGCCCTGGAAGTTCGCGCCGGTCAGAACCTCCCCGTCATCCGGGAGGAAGATTGGATTGTCGCCGACACCGTTGGCCTCGATCTCGAGCTGCTCACGGGTCCAGCGGAGCTGGTCGCGGGCGGCACCGATGACCTGCGGTGAGGAACGCATACTGTAGGCGTCCTGGACCTTGACCTTCTCCTTGCCGGTGAGGAGGTCGGAACCGTCAATCACCGATCGAATATTGGCCGCCGAAACGACCGCGCCGCGGAATCCTCGCAGTTCGTGCAACCGGCTGTCGTAGGGCTTCATGTTGGCGCGCAGCGCCTCGAGACTCATGGCGCACGCGATCTCTGCTTGCTTGAAGAAACGCTCTGTGTCCCACACCGTGAGACAGCCGATGGCGTTGGTGAGATTGGAGCCGTTGATGACTGCGAGGCCGTCGCGGGCCTCGAGCCCGGGCACCGGAATTCCGGCCGCCTCGAGGGCCTTGTCGCCGGGCATCCTGGATCCCTGATAGAAGGCCTCGCCTTCACCCATCATCAGGAGTGCGATCTGACTCATCGGTGCGAGATCGCCGCAGGCCCCCACCGAGCCCTTTTCGCACACCACCGGCGTGACTCCGGAATTGAGCATCGCGACCAGGGTGTCGGTGATCTCGGGCCGACATCCGGAGTGGCCGTGGGCGTGGACGTTGACCCGCAGCAGCATCGCGGCGCGGATGTGATCCTCGGGACAGGGCTCGCCGATGCCCGCGGCGTGGTTGTAAATCAGGTAACGTTGGAAATCGCGCACCTGTTCGTCCGAGAGGACGACCTCCGAGAACTCACCGATGCCGGTGTTGACCCCGTACATGATTTCGCGAGCCTCGAGGCGCTCGTCGAGAAATGCCCGGCAGCGTCGGATCCGTTCGCTGCCGTCGGGATGGAGCTCGACGCGTTCGCCGTGTCGGGCGACCGCGACGACGTCTTCAATCGTGAGGTTATTGCCTGAAATTGAAACTGCCATGAGCGCCTCCGGTTGCCTTCGGGTCGGTCAGAGCGCAGACCCAAAGGGTCATGGTCGCTCCCACCCACCCCGCTGCAACCAAAGGCCTCCATGACCTTCGATCCGCGTACCCCGATTATGACGGTATTACCTCGGAGGTCAAGACGGCAACTCTCCCAATCAGCGAGATATGGGCGCGCAACAGAACGTGCCGTCTCTGATGATTTTGGACGCGAGTTTTTGTCAGTCGAGGAGGGCGTTCGGGCCAAACATCGTCAGAGGGGGCACTCCTCGGAAGCACGCTCTGAGAAGCGCGCGCCGAAGCAATGACAGCAAAACAGTTGGCGGCTGGACTCACATCGTCAGCGCCATCAGCGCCTTTTGCACGTGCAGTCGGTTTTCGGCTTCGTCGTAGACCACCGACTGCGGGCCGTCGATGACCTCGTCGGTGACCTCGCGGCCGCGATCCGCAGGCAGCGGGTGCATGTAGATGAGGTCTTCGGAACCGAGGGCCATGTGTTCGGCTCCGCAACGCCATGTCGGGTAGTTCTCGATTAGTGCGAGGCCCTCAGCGGTGTCCTGGGTGGTCATGAGCGGCCCCCAGGATTTGGGCACCACGACGTCGGCGTCGGTGAACGCGTCCTCGAAGTTCTCGGAGATCTCGAAACGGGCGCCACCGGCTTCGGCGTTGGCCTTGGCCTGTTCCTCGATCTCAGGCATGAGCCGGAACTCGGGTGGGCAGGCGAGGGTGACGTCGATGCCGAAACGGGGCATGAGCAGGATCAGGCTCTGCGGCACCGATAGCGGGCGGACATAGTTCGGGGCCGAGGTCCAGGCGACGCCCATCTTGAGGCCGCGCGTCTTGCCGTGCTTTTCGCGGATGGTGAGCAGGTCGGCGAGGATTTGACACGGGTGGTAGACGTCGCACTGCATCGAGATCACCGGCACCGAGGCGTGCTCGGCGACCTCGCGGATGTAGTCGTTGCCCTCTCGAAAAGCGCAGTGCCGGATGGCGATGGCTTCGCCGTAGCGCGACAGCACGTTGGCGGTGTCGCGCGCGTTCTCGCCGTGGCTGATCTGCATCTTGTCGGGTGACAGGTAGATGCCGTGGCCGCCGAGTTGGGTGATGCCGGTCTCGAATGAGTTTCGGGTCCTGGTCGAGGCATCGAAGAAGATCATGTAAAGAGTCTTGGCCGGCAGCAGTGGAGTCGGCTCATCTGCGGCGCGTCTCGCCTTGAGCTCTGCCGCCAGGTCGAGCGCCTTTTCAAGCTCCTCCAACGACCAATCCTGGGTTGTAATGAAATCCTTGCCTTTGAGTTCACTCGTCATTTGTTGTGCTCCTTGAGCCGGCTTTTCATTTCCCCCACCCGCCCGAAAACCACAAAGGCACCAAGACACAAAGGTTTTCACAAAGGAATCTATTTGCGTCATAGCACATATCGGTGAATTCCGTTTTTGATGAGAGCTACGTTGAAATTCATGAGGAAACCGAGTCGGCAACCTCCAAGTTTCATGTACGTCAGCAACTGCGATGTATGCACCGATACGAGAGTTTCGACCGCCTTGATCTCTAGAACGATTTGTTCCTCGACGAGGAAATCCAGACGGAGGCCGGTGTCTATTTGATGATCCTTGTAATTGATGGGTAGCACCAGCTGTCTTTCGAAGGACAAATCTCGTTCGGAAAGCTCAAAAGCCAGGCACTCCTCGTAGACGGATTCAAGGAGGCCTGGCCCCAGAGCCGAATGCACTGAATACGCTGCGTCAACGATTTCAGTGGCAATCTCCTCCGTCCGAGGTGAAAGGGTCATCCTTCGTGATTTCCTTCGTGACTTTGTGTCTTCGTGTTTGTGGCGGCGCCCTTGACGAGAACTTCAGGGATCAGAGAATAGACTGCAGTCGCCTTGATGAGGTCGTCCACTTTGACACGTTCTTCGGTGGTGTGGGCGAGCTCCTCGAGGCCCGGGGCGAACCCGACCGTGGGGATTCCGAAGAGACCCATCGTGGCTACGCCGTTGGTGGAGAATGACCAGCGCGAGATCTTCGGGGTTACGCCCAACGCTTCAGTGGCAGCTCGGGCCACCCCTTGCACCAGCGGATGGTCTTCGTCCAGCACCCAGGTCGGAAAGTACTTTTCCTGCTTGGCTCTGGTGCCGCGCCAGCTCGTCGAGTCGTACATCAGGAGCTCGATCTCGGCGTCGCCGATGTGGGGGAGGCCTTGAAGCTCGGCCATCGAACTTTCCACGGTCTCGCCGACTGTCAGCCTGCGATCGATGTAGATGCGGGCCGAGTCGGGGACCGCGTTGAGCGACGGCGTCGTGCACTCGATCGAGGAGACGATGATCGATCCCTTGCCGAGGAACTCGTCATCGGCGAGACCTTCGTTGAGCTTTTCGACATCGCTGATGATCGGCGCCATTTTGTAGAGCGCGTTGACCCCGCGATCGGCGTGGGCGCCGTGGGCGGAGACCCCGTGGGTCGTGATGGTGGCCTCCATGCGGCCGCGTTGCCCGCGGAAGACCCCGAGATCGGTGGGCTCGCCGAGCACCACCACATCTGGCCGGATGCCTTCCGTCGCGATCAGATGGCGCATGCAGTAGCCGTCGCAGTCCTCTTCCATAACAGACGCGGTCAGGTAGAGAGTCACCCCATCGGGCACCCCGCGGTCGGCGAGGATCTTCGCGCCGTAGGCCATGCCGGCAATGGCCGGCAGCTCGTCAACCGCTCCCCGGCCCCAGATCTCGCCATCCTCGAGCTTGCCGGCGAATGGATCGAAGTCCCAGTTGTCGAGATCTCCGACGCCGACGCAATCAATGTGACCGTCGTAGAGAATCTTGAAATCCCCGGAACCGATCCTCGCAACCACGGATCCGAGCCCGTCAAAGAAGACCTCATCAAATCCCAGAGATTCGTACTCTCGCCGTACCCGCTCGCAGCGATCACCCTCTTTGCCACTCTCAGCAGGGATCGCAATGAGATCTCTCAAGAAGCGGACAATCTGCTCCTCGTAGCCGTGGGCCGCATCCAATTCACGTCCAGTTGTGGTCATACTGTTCCTCTCGGGGCGTTTCGCCGACGTGTACTATAGTCCGGCCGACGAGAATACGTCATTCGAAGGGATTTTTGACCGATGCGATCACCCGAAGAGGTCCTCGAAAATACTGTCCGGCGCTGCCGCGAGCGGGACATCATCATACCGACCTACCGCGAGATGGCCGACCCCACCCTCGTTCCGGACGGCATCCGCAGCGAAATCGCGGAAATCGGTCTGTGGGACCTCCACTCGCGCAACCTCTTCCGGATCAGCTGGAAGAATGAAGCGGTCGCGAAGGGTGGCGGATTCGGCGGTGTGAACTACATCGAGCTGCCTCCGGAGCTGACAGGAGTCGAAGCCCGGATCTTCATGCTCCTCGGCAAGTACTTTCCGACCGGTGCTCACAAGGTCGGAGCAACCTTTGGCCCGCTTGTCGAGAAGCTGGTTCGCGGGGCGTTCGATCCCACCACCCAAAAGGCGTTGTGGCCGTCGACCGGCAACTATTGCCGCGGAGGTGCCTACGACGCGGCCCTCCTTTCATGTCCGTCGATCGCGGTCCTACCCGAGGGGATGTCGCGCGAGCGGTTCGAGTGGCTCGAAAAGATGGGTTCCGAGATCTTTGCAACGCCAGGGTCGGAGTCGAACGTCAAGGAGATATACGACAAGACAAAGGAACTGAAGGCCGAGCGTGGTGACGAGATCGTGGTTCTCAACCAGTTCGCCGAGTTCGGCAACGCCGTCTGGCACTTCGTCTGCACCGGGCAGGCAATGGAAGAGGTTTTCAAAGAAGTGCGCGGGACCGACTCGCGCTTTGCCGGCGTCTGCCTGACCCAGGGCTCGGCCGGGACTCTCGGTTGCGCCGAATACCTGCGAGAGGTATTCCCCCTCGCAAAGGTCGTGGCGGCCGAGGCCCTGCAGTGCCCGACCCTGCTGTCGGGCGGCTACGGTTCGCACCGCATCGAGGGCATCGGCGACAAGCACGTGCCCTGGATCCATAACATCAAGACCACCGATGTAGTCGCCGGTATCGACGATCAGGCGTGCATGAGCCTGCTCCGGCTTTTCAACGAGGCGGAAGGGCGTGCCCATCTGAAAGGTCGTGGCGTCGATAAGGACCTCGTCGACCAGCTCGATCTGCTCGGGATATCGTGCATCGCAAATCTGCTGACCGCGATCAAGACGGCTCGCTTCTTCGAGATGGGACCGAAGGACTTGCTTTTCACCGTCGCCACCGATTCGATGGAGCTCTACGGTTCCCGTTTCGAGGAGGAGCGCGAGCTCCACGGTCCCTACT
>Ga0316198_10000934_pt1 | contig 16371 bp, 14 predicted proteins | sample OudBieAanoxic_MG_FD_204935 | JGI IMG/M metagenome (GOLD analysis project Ga0316198, IMG submission 204935) | Coastal sediment microbial communities from Oude Bieten Haven, Netherlands - site A anoxic | ecosystem: Environmental > Aquatic > Marine > Coastal > Sediment | place: Netherlands...
ACCCGCCATGCCCGTCGCGTCAGTCCGCAATGGCTCCGATCTCACCTTGACCGTGGTTGCCGACTTACCGGTGCCGGGGCAGCGTGTCGACGATGGGACGCGTATGCCGACCCTCGTCAGGTCGAGCTGTTCTGGGGCCCGCCCACCTCCCCTGCGCGGTTCACCCGCCGCGGCATGTACCTCGCGAGACCGCAGCGAGCATGCGATGAGGGGCCGGCCGGGGACGTCTCGCGCGGCTGGAGACGAGCGTCCTGACCGCGGCCTGAGCACTGGGGGAAGGGCCACTCCGCCACGCGGTGCGAGAACGCGGCTATGTCGTCGCTGCGCTGCCCGTCGTGACCTCGTCGGCGTCCGCGGGCGATGGGGCCGTGGGGGGTGCAACCAGAACGCCGTCGGTGTCGTACTTGGACTCGTAGACGACCTCGTATGTCTTTCCAGTGTTCTTGATGACCGCAGTGATCATCGCGGCGACGGGCAGGGCCATGAAGGCCCCCATGGGACCGGCGATGGCTCCGCCGGCCAGGGCTGCTCCGAAGGCGATGGCCCCGTTGAGCTCCATGGTTTGGGCCGACAGACGGGGGCTGAGGAACAGGTTCTCGATCTGCTGGTAGACGACCACCCAGACCAGCAGGATGGCGGCCGCGGTCAGGCCCTGCAGGGCGAAGACCACCAGGATCGGCACGGCGCCGCCGATGTAGGTACCGATCGCCGGGATGAACTCAGACACGAAGCCCATGAACACGGCCAGCGGCAGGGCCAGCAGCGGGCTGAGCCCGAGGAACAGCATGACGACGAAGGCGAGACCACCGTTGATGACGCCAAGCAGCAGGCGTGAGTAGAAGTATCCGCCGGTCTGCTCGATGGACACATCCGTCACCCACCCGTACACCTGCTGGCGGGCGGGAGGCATGCGCGACATGAGGGCGCGCTCCATCTTGGGGAAGTCTGCTGCCATGTAGAAGGTGAACATGGCGATGGTCAGCATGTTGAACAGCAGGCCGATCCCGCTGGCCGCGAAGCCCAGGACGTTGTCGCCGTACTCCTCCACGAACTCAGCAGTGGCGTCCGCCGCGTCCTGACCCGAGGAGGGCGCGATGAGGTCCTGCCCGGCGACGTTCTGCCCGAGGTCGTTGATGCTCGCCACCCAGTCGTCGCTGTTCGCCTGCACCTGGTCGGTGAACTCGATGATGCCCGGGATCAGGACGACCACCATGAACACCACGAACAGCACCACGCAGGCGTAGACGAAGCCGACGGCTGCACCTCGCTTCCAGCCCCATCGGCTGTGGATGTGGTTCACCGCCGGCACCATGGCCAGGGCGAAGAACATCGAGACGATCAGCATCCGCAGCAGGTCCGACGCCCGTGTCGCCACGATGAGGAGCACCGTGGCGGCAAGGACGACCGCGACGACCTTCCACAGCGATCCCCAGACGAACCGGTCCACCCACCTCGGCTTCTGTGGCGCGGGTGGGGCTGCCGCGGCGGCGTTCGCGCGCGCCGCGTCGGCCACGTGGGCAGGAACGTCGGCCGTCCTGCCCTGATGGTCGGGGCTTGTCGGCTCGGTTGTCGTCATGGTCGTCTCTTCTCTCTCGTGTCTTCCACGGCTACGTGACCTCGGTCTGAGTGCCGAGCGTTGATGGGGAGTCGACGTCGATCTCCGCGCCCTGGAGCTGATCCGCGCCGAGCATGAGCGGTCGGACTCGGGGCACCCACTCGGGGGAGACGGCGACGACCAGCGCCGCCGCAGAGCCGTCCAGCAAGTCCTCCAGATCTCGCCGGGTCGTGCCATCCAACGTGCGGCCCAGTCGGGCGGCCAAGGTGGCGAGCTCATGCTCCGAGTCGAGAACCGATGTGGGGTCGCCATCCTCGAAGGTCGGCAGAAGCGCAGCCACCAGCGCCCCTGCCAAGCCCACACCTGCGACGCCGTGAAGTCTCGCGGAGCACCCGCGCACGACGGCCATGCTGCCGGCGCTGTCGCGGGCGATCGCCACGGCGTCACACGACTCGGTCAGGTTCGTTTCGCCGTAGAGGTCGATGACCGCCTGCAAGTCCCGGGCAGCCAAGAGGGAACTGGAGTAGCCGCCGACCAGGATTGCGACCGTCCACAGCCTCCCACTTGTCACGCTCTACCTCCGCTCACGCGTCTCCCGGCGCCGTCTCGTCGCTCGTCACCATTCATAGGGCAATCGGCGTGTCGCGTGACCACCCGTTTCGGGTGAAGACGTGACCACCCAGCGGGCTCAGCCTGGGCGGGACAGCGAGGAGGAGCAGGATGGACGTCGCGAGCACCATCGTGTCGGTGGCGGGTCTTGTCTTCGTCGTGTCCTCCATGCTGGCGATGGGGCTGAGCCTGACTCTGCCGCAGATCATCGAGCCGTTGCGGAGCGTGCGGCTCGTCGTGGTCGCCCTGCTGGTGAACTTCGGGGTGGTTCCCGCGGTCGTGTGGGGAATCCAGCAGCTGATGAACCTTGACCAGGACATCTACACCGGTCTGCTGCTGATGGGCACGGCCGCCGGGGCGCCGTTCCTGCCGAAGCTCGCGCAGGTGGCGAAGGGCAACGCAGCGTTCTCGGTGGGGATGATGGTGCTGCTGATGGTGGTGACGGTCGCCTACCTACCGCTGGTCCTTCCGCTCTTCCTGCCCGATGTGACGATCAACGCCTGGGACATCGCCAAGTCGCTGATCCTCCTCATGCTGCTCCCGCTGGCGATCGGCCTTCTCGTCAGGGCCCGGTACTCCTCCACCGCTGGCGGTCTTCAACCACAGATGTCGACAGCGTCCACACTCTCGATCCTGGTGCTGGTTGTCGGCGGCGTGGTGCTGCAGTGGGGCAACATTGTCTCGCTGATCGGCACCGGCGGCCTGGTCGCGATCATCGCGCTGATCCTCGTGTCACTCGCGCTCGGCTACGCAGCCGGAGGCCGCGACCCGGGCATCCGATCAGTGATGGCCCTGGGGACGGCACAACGCAACCTGTCGGCGGCCATGGTCGTGGCAGCCCAGAACTTCTCCGACAAGCCCAACGTGCTCATCACGGTGGTCGTGGCCGGGCTGATCGGGCTGGTGCTCCTCATCCCCCTCGGCGGAGAGCTGGGCAAGCGCGGCCGGTCGGCTTCTGCGGTCCCGAGAGGGTGAGTCCCTCGTGCCCCCTGTCCACAAGCCCCGGCCTGGCGGGGACCTGACTGGCCAGGACTTCTCGAAGGCAGACCTGCGCCAGGCAGACATGACCTCCGTCAAGGCGCAAGGGGGGCCCGTGAGAAGTTGGCCCCCCGTAGGTCCGCACCTGTGAACGACGGCCAACCTCAGCGGGGCGGACCTGAGCGGGGCGCGACTCGGAACGCGTCCAACGGTCCTCGCCCCGGGTGTTCTTCGTTGCGCTGGCTGTCGCCGCGGGCGCTGGCCTTCTGATTTGTCTCACCGCCCAGGACGTCCGCGGAATCGCGTTCTCGGAGGGGTGGGAGAACCACACCCGCGGCGGTGCGTTCCTGTTCGTCGTCGTGCTCTTCGTGATCGTGCTGTGGGGCAAGGGCCTCAAGGCTGCCGTGATCGTGTTCGTGTCGGGCCTGGTGCTCTTCGTGCTCGTGGGCGCCATCTGGCTCTCGGCTACGTCTCGCTACGACGTCGGGGGGTCGCTGAAGCTTGCCGCCTCCGCCTCCGCCATCGTCGCGGTCGTTGTGTTCCTGGTGGGCTTGATCGCCCGAATGCTCGGTGGCGCCATTGGTGTCACCGCCCTGGCCTCGGTCGCGGTGGTGGGCGGCCTTGTCGCAGGGCGCGCCGGTGGCGCCATCGGCGCGGTCCTGGTCAGCCTCGCGATGGCCGCGCTTGCCAAGCAAGCGTTGCGTGACGATGCGCGAGACCGACCTGTTGAGCGTCTCGCGCACAGGCTCGTGCGTCGCTGGGGAACTCGCTTCGTAGGCGCCGACCTCAGGGGCGCGAACCTGCGCGGGACCCACGCTGCTCCTGGCTGATCTCACAGGTGCCCAGCTTGAGGGAGCGGTGACCAGGCCCTGAGGGCAGACAGGGCCGTGGGACCACCCGATTGGGGTGTGGCCGCCGTTGGCGCTGAGATCAAGGGTGGTGACGTAGCGCAGGCACGCGCCCGATGCCAGGAGGCGAACGATGACTCAGCCAGACGAGACCCGGAACTTGTTTGAGAACGCAGGCCCGAAGGAGACCGCCTCGGACTTCACGCCGGCTGCCGGTGAGATGCACGCCAGCATCGGCACACTGCACTTCTTCGGCGGAGCGGCACCGACGAAGGAGTCTGCGCACAAGATCTACGACGAGCTGGACCTGCAGAGGGCCACGCAGGCATACATCGACTTCTACCCAGCACTGTCGCTGTATGCGATCGTGCGCTCGCAGGTCCGTGACTTCGGCATGTCATCGTCGTCCGACATCGTGGTGATGTCCACGTCGTTGACACCCACCGAGAACTACCTCACCGGTAACAACAGCACCGTGTACGCCGTCGGCTCGCTCGACCTGAAGCTCGACGGTCCCACGGTGGTCGAGATCCCCGAAGGCATGATGGGCAACGCCAACGACGCCGCCTTCCGGTACCTCACAGACTTCGGCCCGACCGGGCCCGACAACGGCAAGGGCGGCAGATATCTGTTCGTACCTCCCGGCTACGAGGCAGACCTGCCCGACGGCTACTTCGTCGTGAGCTCACCGAGCTACCGCATCTGGGTGATGATGCGTGGATTCGATGTCGGAACAGGTGACGCCGCCGTCCAGTGGTTCCGGGACAGGCTGGAGATCTACGCGCTTGAGTCAGGCCCTCGAGACCACCAGGCCATCGACGGCACCGGGGCAGGGGCGAACACGCTGGCACCCGAGGACGGCCGCGCCTACGACATGCTGAACGAAATCATCCAGTACGAACCCACTGCCCTGTTCGACAGCGAGCTTCTGGGGCGCATCGCAACCCTGGGGATCCAGAAGGGGAAGGCCTTCGCCCCCGATGAGCGCATGACGAGCATCTTCGACCAGGCCGCCAAACTGGGCGTGGCCATGTGCCGAGCCATCCTGTACGCGAATCGGGATCCGGAGATCCTCTACTGGCCGAATCGGCACTGGGAGAAGATGTTCATCCGCAACACTGAGTTCGTCGTCGACGACATCGCCGACACAGACGCGCAGACGCTATGGCTCTACCAGGCCATCTGCGTCTCGCCCAGCCTGCTGTCCACCACGCCAGGTGTGGGAACGGCGTACCTGACTGGCATCAGGGACAAGGACGGCAGCTACCTCGACGGAGGCAAGGACTACCGGCTACGCGTCCCGGCGAACCCGCCTGCGCAACGCTTCTGGGCCGTGACGGCCTATGACCCCACCAGCCGCAGCCTGCTGGGGTCCGGCGGCCCGATCACCGTCAGCAGCCTGGGTGCTCCCGACGTCAACGACGATGGCACCGTCGACGTCTACTTCGGCAGCACGGCTCCGGCAGGCAAGGAGAAGAACTGGATCAGGACGGACCCGTCCAAGGGCTTCTTCGTCGTCTTCCGGTTCTACGGTCCGCTTCAGGGCTACATAGACAAGACGTGGGTCCTCAACGACATCGAACCAGAATGAGCACAGCGGAACGGTTGAGGCTTGGCTCGCGTTGAGCGTCGCCTCGATCGGGCAGTCGCGACGCCACCGCCTCCGTTGCGGTGATCGCCCAGGGTCGAGGAACACGATGGCGTCCAGGTAGTCGTTGACGGCTGTCACGGTCTTCCTGGCGTCTCCTCCCGGTGATCGGGCTGTTCACGGTCGTCGGGTTGCTCGGCGACCACGGCATCAACAGCCTCCGCCACCCGGGCGTAGGAGCAGTGGGACAGATCGACACCACAGCGTCGAAGCATCTCGAGCGGCTCAGTCTTCAATCGCGCAACGGCGAAGGCCAGCTGACGCTCGTCGAGGGTGCGGAGCACCTCGGAGACTTCCGCAGCTGCGGTCGTGTCGACATGGGTGACGGCCTCGGCGTCCAGGACAACCGCACGGATGACACCGGTGTGCACGGCGAGAAGCACGGTGTCGCGCAGCACGCTGACGTTCGCGAAGAACAGCTCAGCGTCGAACCGCAGAACGAGCACTCCCGGGACAGGTTCGACACCTTCGTTCTCCACGCTTCGGAAGCTTCCTGTGGCGGTGTCTCTGCCCAGGATCGTTGTGCGGGGGCGGACCGCCCGCTTCATCAGCAGCACGATCGAGATGAACACGCCGATGATCAGGCCATCCAGGATGTCGAACACAAGAACGCCGGCCAAGGTAGCGACAGCGATCGTGAACTCGTTGCCCGCGCGCGCTCGCAGCTGGCTCAAAGGCTTGAGCTTGATCAGCCCGAGGACGGCATGGATGACGATGACACCGAGGACGGGTTCGGGCAAGTCACGGAAGAGCGGTGTCAGGAAGAGCATGGTCAAGACCAGGAGTGCGCCCACCATGAGGCTGGACACCTGCGTCTTCTGGCCCGCAGAGCTCGCGGCCGCCGTTCGGGAGCTTGATCCCCCCGACGCGAATCCACCGAAGAGCCCCCCGGCGACGTTCGCCAGCCCCAGAGCGCCGAGCTCGCGGTTGGCGTCAACCCGGTGGTCGCGACCACCGAACGACTTCGCAAGCGCCATCGACTCTCCGTACACGACGATCGCGATACCCAACGCACCGGGAACCAGGCTGACCACGGCGTCCCAACCGACCCCCGGAATACCGAGTGACGGCAGGCCAGCGGGGATGTCACCGACAATCTCGATGCCGCGGGACTCCAGGTCGAAGGCCCTGACCGCAAGGATCGAGACGATGACCACGACCAGCGCCGCGGGGATCTTCGGGACGAGCCGGTGCAGGACGGTGAGCAACACGAACGCAACCACACCGAGGACCAGCGATGGAACACTGGTGTCTGGGAGCTGTCTCACCAGCGCGATCGCCTGGCCGAAGAAGCCCTCGCCTTCCGCCTCGACACCGAGCACCTTGTCGATCTGGCCAATCGCGATGATCAGACCCGTTCCCAGCAAGAACCCCTTGAGCACGGGCTCGGAGAGGAACTCCGACAGGATGCCCAGCTTCGCGACACCTGCGATGAGCAGGACCACCCCGACGATCATGGACAGGAGAACGGAGTAGGCGACGAACTCCTCTGTGCCGGGCGCGGCGAAAGGAGCGACCGTGGCAGCCGACAAGGCAGCCACGGTCGCGGTCGGGCCCACTGTCATGCGAGACGAAGTGCCGAACAGGGCGTAGACCAGCAACGGCACGGTCGCCACGTACAGGCCTGTCTGCGGCGGCAGGCCGGCGATCCCGGCGTAGGCCATGCTCTCCGGCACGAGGACGGCCCAGACGGTCAAGGCAGCGGCGATGTCACCCTGGAGCCAGCCTCGCCGATACGCCGAGAGGCTGCCGGCGACCGGCATGACCCTGTCCAGTCCTACCTCTCGCGGGACTGTCGACATCAGGACCACGGCCTGATCATGTGTCGCCATCCGAGGCTGCCTTGTGCTTGGCAGCTCGAAGCGCGAACCGCTTGCCGAGCTGGTTGAGATACGTAGTGATCAGCGCGATTCCGCTGATGACGTAGAAGACAGTGAAGAGCTTCGACCCGGTGGTACTCGGCGTGAAGTCGCCGAACCCCACTGTGGTCAGGGCGATGGTGCTGAAGTAGAACGAGTCCACCCATTCCCAGCCTTCGGTGAGCCGGTAGACGACCGTACCCAACGCGAACAGCAGCAGAGCCAACCCGGCGATCACCTGGTTCGCATGCTTGTCCCACGTGCTCTGTGCCGCGGCACCGTCCTTCACATCGCCAGAAGCCACCTCCACACGGTGGCTGGCCGCGAACCCCCCGGCCTCACCCGATTCGGGTAGTCCGTGCCCACCTCGTTCGGGTGATGCCGCCTCCGCGTTGGCTGGCGCGGCCTACGCCCCGCTCGCCGCGGGCTCGGGCACCTCAGACGCGCCCGCTGGGGGGCCGTCCGCGACCGACGCTTCGCCAGGCATGACTGTCGCTCCGGCCTGGTAGGCACGAACGCGGTTCTGGATCCGGATCATCATGCTCAGTACCGGGGCGGAGAGGGTGGCCCCGAGAACGCCGGCGAACGCTGCACCAACGATCGTCGAGCCGAAGCTGACGACCGGGTTCAGGTCCAGCTCCTCGGCGGTCATCTTGTTCTGCAGCACCGGCTGGAGCACGTTCTGAACCAGCAGGATGACGGCGAGCACGATCGCGGCCTGCGTCACCCCACCCGAACCGAGGGCGATGAGCACGGCGAACGCCCCGGAGACCAGGGCACCGATGTAGGGGACGTAGGAGGTGACGAAGGTGACGAGCCCGATGGTGAAGGCCAGTGGCAATCCCATCACGGCGGCAGTCACTCCGATGGCCACGGCCGAGAACAGGCTCGTCACAGTGAGCGCCGAGAAGTAGCGGCGGATCGACCATGTGGCGTCCTGCACCATTCCGGCACCCAGGTCAGCGGGCACACCCAGGTGCGATCCCACCCACGTGGTGAAGCCTCGCCAGTCCGCGAGCAAGTAGAACAGGATGAAGATGCCAATAGCCGTTCCGGCGACGAAACCCGTCACGCTCGAGAACGCGCTGCTCAAGAACGTGGAGATGCCTGTCGCGGCCCCCGCGGCAGCGTCCCCCACGCCGTCCGTCAGCGACCCGCCAGAGCCGATGTCGACACCGATCCCCGCCACCCACTCACGCAGCTTCTCCAGCCCGGCCGTCAGCTCCTCTCTGATCTGTGGGCCCTGGTCGACCACACCTGCCACGGCGATGGCGACCGAGCCAATCCCCACGACGACCAGACCAAGAAGAACAAGCGCCGCCGCACCCTTGCGAGGCATGCGAAGGGCGAGCCAGTCCACCAGCGGAACGAACAGCGTCCCGACCACGATCGCCACGACCAGGGGCACCACCAGACCGGACAAGCCGGCAAGCAACAAGTAGATGCCGGCCGCGACGATGGCCACGCCGACGATCGCCCAGGCTCGGCCCCCCAGCCTCAACAGTGTCGACGACTGCTCCGCTTGGCCTTGCGCAGGCGCCGGGCCCATGGGTCCTCCTTCTCGTCTCTGGTCCTATGACCAGGCGACCCGGACGGTATGGACCAACGCTCCCACCCGCCACACCCGATGTGGGTGATCGGGGCTTCTCCACAGCTGCGCCCAGGTCGACAACGCGCATGGCCTCACAGTCGATTCGGCGTTGGTGAGGCGAGCCAAACCACCCGATTCGGGTGGCGTCACGGGTCGACTGCCGCCATAGCGTCCGGCGAAGGTCGGTGACCAAGCACGGGCCAGATCGCGTGTCGAGAGGAGACACCCATTTCCGACAAGTCCCCCACCTTCACGATGACGACGCCGATCCCGGCATCGATCACCACCCCAGACTCGGTGGCAGTTCGATCGGGACGTTGGAGTTCTTCGATGGGGTCCCCACCTCGACAACCGTCGAGACCGTGTACGACTACCTCGATCGCTCACGTGCGGTAGAATCGTTCCTCAACTGCATCCCAGCCATGTCGATGTACTCGATCAGGCAGGGCCAGCGCGAGTTCGGTGCCACGAGCTCCAGCGACATCATCATCTACGACACGCTGCTGGACTCGAAGTCGCTGTGGCTGACTGCCAATACCTCGACGATGTACGCCATGGGGTGGCTGGACCTCAAGACCGACGGCCCGACTGTGATCGACCTGCCCCCGCGGATGCTTGGCATCCTCGACGACATGGCCTTCCTGTACCTGACTGACCTCGGCATGGCCGGCCCCGACAAGGGCCAGGGCGGGAAGTTCCTGGTCCTACCGCCGGACCACGACGGTGATGTGCCGGACGGCTACTTCGTGGTGCGCTCCAAGACCTATGGCGTGTGGCTCTTCATGCGCGGCTACCTGGACAAGGGCGTCGAGGCAGCGTCGAACAACATCCGGAACAACCTGCGGGTGTACCCGCTCGCCAGCAAGAACAATCCGCCCCCGACCACCTTCCACAACGGCTCCGGACGGGAGATCCAGACCGTGGATTTCCTGGGCCCGGAGATCAAGGGCCAACTGGCGGCCATCGGGATCGTGAAGGGGCAGCCCTTCACCCCTGACGCCAGGATGGAAGAGATCCTGAATGATGCCGCTGCAATCGGGAACACGGCTGCGCGTGCCATCAGCTTCTCCCCCCGCGATCCTGGGCTGTACACATACGGCCCAGGCAGCGGTTGGTGCAAGCCGATCATCGACGGCGACACGACCTACACACGGCACGGTGCTCGAAGCCTCGAGGGCCGGGTCTTCTACCACTTCGGCTACATCTGCGTGTCGCCGGCCATGGCCACCACGGTCCCGGGCAAGGGCTCGGACTACTCCATGGGCATGGTCGACTCGAACGCGCGGCCACTCGATGGCTCCAAGACGTACCGCCTGAACCTTCCGCCCAATATTCCCGTCAAGGACTTCTGGGCACTGACCATGTACGACACGCAGACCCGCTGCCAGCTCCAGACTGATCAGCAGTTCCCGACGCTTGACAGCTACCGCGAGGGCATGAAGGTGAATGGCGACGGTTCGACCGACATCTACTTCAGCCCCAGCGCGCCCGCTGGCGAGGAGGGCAACTGGCTGCAGACGGTGCCGGGCAAGTGCTGGTTCGTCGCCCTGCGGATGTATGGACCGCTGGAGCCCTGGATCGACAAGACCTGGCGTCCCGGCGAGATCGAGCCCGTCGGCTAGCCGACCAGAACCACCCGGTTCGGGTGGTGTCCGCCACCCAACGCTGTCGGACACTGATGGGGCCACCCTGGCTCCCCTATCAGAAGGAAGACGGAACGATGACTGAACAGAACCTGGCCCTGTACGTGGCCTCCTACGCCGACGCCACCAGCGCCGAAGCCGACTTCGACAGCCTCAAGGCCGCAGAGGGCGACGACCTCGCTGTCGTCGCCGCCGTCGTGATGAGCCGCGGCGCCGATGGAAAGGTCGACGTGCTCGAGCAAGGCGACGGGACCACCGTCACTGGCGCCGTCCTCGGCGGCGGGGCCGGACTGGTGGTCGGGCTCTTCGCACCTCCGCTCCTGGCCGCGACCGCGATCGGCGCCGGCATCGGCGCGCTGCTGGGGCACCTCACCAAGAAGCACCACGAGAAGGAGCTCGGAGTCGATCTCGAGGAGTACCTGCCCCTGAACTCCTCCGCCGTCGTGGTGGTCGTCGACGACGTCTACCTCGACCGAGTTGAGGCTGCGCTGACGAAGGCATCCAAGCGGGTCTCCGAAGCGATCGACTCCGACGACTACGACAAGCTCGAGAAGGCCCTGTCGAAGTCGGCCGACCAGGTGCAGGACGCCGTCGACTCCTGATCGGGCACCGCGTTCTTCGTGGACTCAAGACGAGAAGGGAGAGGTCAGATGAACGAGCAACCGAGTGGTTGGGCCATCGGGTGGACGGCTTTCGCCGGAATCATGATGGTGATAGGCGGCATCTGGTGGGCGATCATCGGAATCGTCGCACTGGCGAACGACACGTTCTACGTCGTGGGTGAGGAGTACATCTTCCAGTTCGACGTCACGACCTGGGGCTGGATTCACTTGCTCCTGGGCATCCTGGCCGCCTTGGCCGGTGTCTTCCTCTTCGGCGGGGCGGTGTGGGCACGCACCGTGGGCGTGATCGTTGCAGTGCTGTGGGCGCTGATCGCTTTCGCCTGGCTGCCGTGGTACCCGGTGTGGGCGATCCTTCTCATCGCCGTATCGGTCTTCGTGATCTGGGCACTCACAGTGCACGGACGCGACATCGTGGAGGCCTAGCCGCAAAGTGCGTGTGGTCGCGCAGCGAATGCTCCAGGGTGAGCGTGCGGCGTGATCACACTCACGAACGTTCGAACCCCAGCAGCACCGTAAGGAGAACCGGACATGGATACGACAAGCATCTTCAGCCCCACGGGAGCACCACACTCCCAGCCGTTCAGCCCGGCCGCTGGGCAGGTCAAGACCCGGTTCGGTGATCTGACGTTTCTCCGCGGCTACCCGACCGACGACACGGTGCAGAAGGTCTACGACGAGCTCGATCTGCAGCGCGCCACCCAGCTCTACCTGGACATGTACCCGACCCTGTCGATGCACGGCATGCTCACCGGGGTCGTACGCGACTACGGCGTCGCCACCTGTTCCGACATCTGTGTGACGGCGAACCGGCTCGACTCGAAGGCGCTCTTCCTGACCGGCAACACCGAGAGCATCTACGTCTTCGTCGTGGTCGACACGTTGGTCGACGGGCCGACCGTCGTGGAGGTTCCGCCGGGCGTAATGGGACCGCTCGACGATCACACCTTCAAGTTCGTGTTCGACATCGGCCCGACCGGCAAGGATGAGGGCAAGGGAGGGAAGTACCTCGTGCTACCTCCTGACTACGACGGCGACGTGCCGGACGGCTACTTCGTGTTCCGCTCACCCACCTACGTCAACTTCTCGTTCATGCGGGCCAACGCCGCCGAGGTCGGATTCGGCGACGAGGCGATGTCGTTCGTTCGTGAGAACTGCAAGGTCTATCCGCTCTCGACTGGTCCGCGGGAGGGGCGCTTCACGAACGTCTCCGGAGTTCCGAGCAACACGCTGGTTCCCGAGGATGGATCGGCGTTCGAGTGGATGCATCAGGTCATCAGCTACGAACCGGCCGACGCCTTCGGCAGGGAGCTGCTCGGGAGGCTCGCGTCGCTCGGCATCGAGCGCGGCAAGCCGTTCAGCCCTGACGCACGGATGCGGAAGATCTTCGACCAGGCTGCGGTGCAGGGTGTGGCCATGTCCCGCGTCATCGCCTTCAGCTGCCGCGACGATCAGGCTGTCGTCTACCCGGATCGGCGGTGGGAGAGCCCGTACGTCACCAACAACTCGACCTTCTACCAGGACGACTACATCAACCTGGAGGCCCGCACGGTCTTCCACTTCTGCGCCGACGGCATCACACCGGCGATGGCGGCCCAGATGCCCGAGGGCAAGGGGTCCCGCTACCAGACGACCTACAAGGACAAGGACGGCAACTTCTTGGACGGCAACAAGACCTACAAGGTCAACGTGCCGGCCAAGGTCCCCGTTGCGAACTTCTGGGCGGTCACCGTCTACGACCCGTGGAGCCGTTGCGAGATCCAGAGCCAGCGCTACCCGAGCATCAGCAGCCAGCAGGACCCGCCACCGGCGACCAACCCGGACGGCTCGGTAGACATCTACTTCGCCACCGCCAAGCCTCACGGCGTCCCGGAGCAGAACGTCGTCAAGACGCTGCCCGATCAAGGCTTCTTCGTCTACTTCCGCTACTACGGCCCACTCAACGCCTTCAACGACCAGACGTGGGTGCCCAACGACGTGGAGCTCGTCGACTGAGGTGAGTGCTGTGGCGGACGCGTCCGACGGTCTCGGGAGCCGGCTAGGCAAGCGATTCCCCCTCAGGCATCTCCGTAGAGACCTCCCCGCTGGTGTCGTGCTCGGTGTCGAGAGCGTTCCCGACGGTCTTGCCGGCGGCCTGCTCGCCGGCGTCAACCCCGTCTACGGCCTCTACGGCTACCTTTTCGGCACCCTGTTCGGCGCCGTGGCAACCAGCTCTGCGTTCATGGCTGTGCAAGCCACCGGCGCGATGGCGGTGGTCGTCTCCGATGTGGAGCAGGTGCGGGGTGACTCCCCAGAGGCGGTGACGGCGTTGTTCACGCTGTCGGTGATGGCCGGGGTGGTGATGCTGGGCCTGGGTCTGGCCCGGATGGGTTGGATCGTGCGCTGGGTCCCGAACGCGGTGCTGACCGGGTTCATCAATGCTGTCGCGGTCAACATCGTGCTGGGTCAGCTGGACAACTTCACCGGCTACACCGCTGAGGGGGCGAACCGGGTCGCGCGCGCGGTGGACACCGCACTGAACGCGCCGGAGTTCGTGTGGCCGGCGGTGCTGGTCGGCACGGTCACGATCGCGCTGATCGTGGCCTTGGAGCGCACCCGGCTGGGGGCGTTGGGCATGGTGGTGGCGATCGTGGCCGGCTCGGCCCTGGTGGTGTTGGGTGACATGGATCAGGTGGCCCAGCTGCGTGACATCACGGAGGTGCCGCGGGGGCTGCCGGTCCCGCAGCTGCCGAGCTTGGGCCTGGTCGGGTCGTTGCTGATCCCGGCGCTGTCACTGGCCTTCGTCGGTCTGGTGCAGGGTGCGGCCATCAGCTCGTCGGTGCCGAACCCGGACGGGGAGTACCCGGATGCCTCCGGGGACTTCCGCGGCCAGGGCATCGCCAACATCGGCGCCGGGATCTTCCAGGGCATGCCGGTCGGCGGGTCGATGTCGGCCACCTCCATCGTCACCGCCGCGGGTGCGCGCAGCCGCCTGGCCCTGCTGGTCGCCGCTGCCACCATGATCGTCACGATCTTGCTGTTCGCCGACCTCGTCGGCTACATCGCCATGCCCGCGCTCGCCGGGCTGCTGATCGTGGTCGGGGTCAAGACGTTCAAACCCGACAACGTCCGGCTGGTGCTGCGCACCGGGCCGGTGCAGGCCACCGTCATGCTCACCACGTTCGTGCTCACCATGATCATCCCGCTGCAGTACGCCGTGCTGATCGGGGTCGGCCTGTCAATCATCTTGTACGTGGCCCGCCAGTCCAACCGCATCCAGGTCAAGCAGTGGGTCTTCAGCCCCGACGGCACCGTCACCGAGCAGGACCCGCCCGCAGAGCTGCCTCCCGACGAGACGGTTGTGCTGCGCCCCTACGGCAGCCTGTTCTTCGCCGCCGCCGCAGCGTTCGAGACGGCCCTACCCACCGTCACCGACCACTCGCGCCACACCGTGGTCATCATCACCCTGCGCGGGAAAGAAGACCTCGGCAGCACCTTCATCAACGTCGTCACCCGCTACGCCGAACGCCTGCACGACGTCGACAGCACCCTCATGCTCGCCGGTGTCTCCGACCGGGTCGCCGACCAGCTGGACAGCACTAGAGCCAGCACCACCATCGGACCCGACAACATCCACCGCGCCACCCCAGCCGTCACCGAGTCCACCCGGCGCGCCATGGCGCAAGCGCGACGTGGGGCCGGCCGACCGAACGAGGCGCCGTCCACCACACCTGACGAGGAGAACGGGTGACCTTGGGCGTGCTAGGCGCGCCGATCAGTTCGGGGCCGAGCCTCGCCGCGATCAGAGGCCCGCGTTCGCTGCGTCGCGGTCCAACAACGCTCGCTGGTGGCGAATGGCGTCGTGACGCCAGGGCTGCGTGAGGTTCGTCAGTCCGTCCAGCATCCGCCGCATCGCGGACACCACGCTGGGCGAGTCGTGACCGTAGACGCGGATCTCCGTGACGGCAAGAGCGAGAAAGTCCTCCCACGTAGGGGTGGGATAGATGAATCGCAGGCGGCCGTCTTTGGTGTGAAATGCCCCATCAGAGAGCCGTCGCGAACCAACGAACGCCAGCATGTCTCCGATGGGACCGATCGCATCCACGGCTGTCGTCGGATCGTTCACAGCAGGTGACAGGGCGCGGATGGCGATGTCCACCAGGACTCGGAAGGCGAAACCAGGGTCTTGGCGGAACGTCCGCTCATCGCCCAATGCCACCCAGTCCAACAGCCGCTCCGCCTCCTCCGGGTCGACATCTCCGTACAGTCGGAACACTGGAGCGAACGAAGGCACGAACTCGCCGACGGGCGACACCATCTCGACCGTCACGTCCAGCTGCTCTGCCGCGGAGACGACACCCTCCGCGTGCATGGCCTGGATGACGCCTCCCCCGTGCCGTGGGTTGACCACCACGAAGGTGGTGGTCTCCGCTGCTATCGGCTCCGACGAAACGCCCGACGGCAGGCGCGTGGGCTCCGGATAGGTCGCGTCGATCACCTGACGTCCGAGTCGGGCCACATCGGTGACGACCCTGCCTGATCGGACGGTCGCCGTCACCCTCGCGAGGATCTCGAGGAAGAGCAGGGTCGAGACCCCGACCAGGAGCACGGCAAGGAGAACTGAGCACTGGGGAACGTAGACGGTGTCACCGGGGGCGACGTCCGCCAGGACGAGCAGCGAGTAGACGAAGGTTGCGATGAAGATGCCCAGAGAGACCTTGGTCCTGACGTCGGTTGCCACCGTTCGCAGGAGGCGAAGCGAGTAGGTCGAAGGCCCCGAACTGAAGGGCGAAGGTCACGATCGAGAACACGAAGCCTGTGTCGACAGATCCCTGCGCTCCACGGTTGACAGACTCACCACGGCTGAGCCACCGAGCATCACCCGGTTCGGGTGGTGTGCTTGGCAGGTCTGAGCGCCAGTGTCGGAGATAGCGGTTGTTCGGCAAAGGAGCCCAGGATGAGCAAGCCCACGATGATCACCCAGCAGCCGGTGATGACGATGACGACCCCGATCCCGGAGAACCGCACCACACCGGACTCG
>Ga0316198_10000936_pt1 | contig 16359 bp, 8 predicted proteins | sample OudBieAanoxic_MG_FD_204935 | JGI IMG/M metagenome (GOLD analysis project Ga0316198, IMG submission 204935) | Coastal sediment microbial communities from Oude Bieten Haven, Netherlands - site A anoxic | ecosystem: Environmental > Aquatic > Marine > Coastal > Sediment | place: Netherlands...
ACAGCCTTGGTTCTGGCATCGGTTTCGTGTCGAGCAAGCGGGGTCATGCCAGATGTGCACGGCATCACCGAGTTCGTAGTACCAACTGCGGATGGTGGGCATCGTGGCCGGCTGAAAAGGTCAACGGTATCATTGTCTCAGACCGCGCCACCCACGAAATTCCGGACCGAGTATCAACTCCGCACCAGCTCGCGCGCTCGGCGCCCCTCATGGCACTGTGATTGACCATCCCGTTGTGTCGCCCGATTCGACTCCGTCGGCGAAAATCAATACAGCGGGAACCTCAAAGCACTGCGAAAACTCCGACGTACTGCCGGACGAGTCGGTAGCGGTCGCGACGACATACCAACCCTCCTGGGCGGTTGCCAGGACCGTCGAGAAGGTGGCATCGCCGTCAATGTCGGTAGTCACGATATCGGAGCCGAGATAGGTTTCGCCTTCACCGTAGCCAGATGGGTCACAGACCGAGCTCGCATAGAAATCAATCGTGAAATCGGAACTCGGGATGCTGTCGAGAAAGCCTTCGACGGTGGATCCGCTGAGAACGGTGGTCAGATCAGGGTAATTTTGGAGATTGTTGGTTCCAGTATCCGGGTCGTTCGGGTCGTTCGGAGTGACGGCTGTCGAATCGTTGCAGACCATGGCGTCGACGTCATAGTCGGAGCAGAAATTGATCCCCAACTCCGTGTTGCCAAAGATGGAGTTCCCGGCGACGGTGTTCCCGACCCCAGCGTCGCCTCGAAGATCGACGCCGCTCGCCCCGTTGAATGCGATGGTATTGCCGGCACCAGCCGTACGCCCTCCAACAGTGTTGTTCCCCGCTCCGGAGTAGATCAAAACGCCGTGTGAACCATTCGGGAGAGGAGTCACACCGTCCACCTGGGTGCCGATGAGGTTCCCCTGGACGAAGTTCCCGCTGCCAATCGCGATCCCGACACCCGATGAGTCGCCGCCAGAGATCAGGTTGGCGGCCGCGGGAGTCGCGCCACCGATTGTGTTGCCCGAGCCCTCGGCAATGTAGACGCTGATACTGGCGCCACCCAGATCGAGGGTCCCGGTAATGTCCGTACCGACGAAATTCCCTTGCACGAGATTTCCAGTCGACGAGGGAAGTCCGAGACCAACGCTTGCATAGTCCGGATCCAGGTTGCCGGAGATGAGATTGCCCGCGCCCGCTGCCGTGCCGCCGATCGTGTTGTTCGGCGAGTCCAGGGTGACGATATCGTTGCCACTGTTTCCAAGAGCCACCGCGCCGGTCAGATCGGTGCCTATGAAGTTACCCTGCACGAAGTTGCTTGATGCACCGGCGTTCAGAGCTACCGCAGGGTTCGTGTTCCCCGAAATAACATTCCTGGCCGCGGAAGTCGTCCCTCCGATGGTATTGTTCGAGATCGCATAAACATGCACTGAGTTTGTTGTTGTCCGGTTCGAGGTGCCGCTCGGGTCGACACCCAGGAAGTTGCCCTCGATCACATTGTTTCCCGTACCCCACATGACGATGTCCGAGTTCGTCAGGAAGCTGTGGATCACCAATCCTCGGATCGTCGAATTACCGATGTTGATGGCAATACCAGTGGCGTCTGTCAACGTGAGACTACCGTCGATTTCGATGACCGGCGTCGTCGTAAAGGTCGGCTGGCTGGTCCCATCGATTGTAATCGGCTGGGTAATCGTCGGCAGACCATATCCACCCGGCTGGATCGTACACACTCCCGATCCAACGTCACACCCGGGATCGGTGTCCACCGGAATGTTGAAATTGACAGTGTCCGCACCCAGGGTGTTATTGGCTGCGGTGATTGCCTCGCGCAAGCTGATGACGCCATCGGCCCCAGGAGTCGTGTTGAGATCACTGATCGACGTCGTGACACCGTCGATGATATCGGTCGTCGAGTCCACGACAACGATCTGGCCTGCCTTGGTAGTCATGACAACCGGTTCTGGACGACCATCTACGACCACCACCAGGTCGCTGAGAGCGTCACTGTTCAGCCGCATCGCTAATGCACCTCGTGGCGACGATATGGTGGCAACGGCAGCAGCCGATAGTGACGGCGGCGTCAGGCCTTCAGTTCCCGAGTCGTCAATCTCGCGAAGGCTTTTGAGAAGTCTTCCAGATCCACCCGATGCGATCGGCAGCGAGGACGGCACCAATTGAAATCGCCGGGTGCTCGTATGTTTCGGCGCCGGCGACGTCGCTGGTGTCAAAAAATGAAGGCGTCCACCATCGGCGTCGACAACCACGAGACCGTCGCTCGATCCCCCCACGAGCCGAGCGCGTAAATATCTTTCACCGTCAGCCACATGCGGAGAACCCTCGAGGCGTGCAATCTCGCGACTGAGCCTCCAGTTCGGTGCGTCAAGGGGAATCCAACCATCTTCGTCGACACCCTCGATCGAAAAAGACTTTGCTCCCTGTTCCTGTCCAAAATAGTTCACCAGATGAACCGCTCCGCGATCGGAGAGGACGGCAAGCTCACGGTGCAGCGAACCACTGCTCACGAAGTCGCCAATCACCATTGTCGCGACAGGGAATGGCAGTCGGATGGGGTTTGCCACGTTCGAAATCGTGGGTTCGTTCTCTTGCCATCCATCGTTGCCATGAAGAATGAACAGGTCAGTTTTCGCGAGGATTGCGAGATCACCGCCGGAGAACGCGTCAAGTTCGCCCAGGGAGAGATCGGTAGCCACTCTCTCGAAATCCACCACGTCCGGCGCTTCGGCGAACGCGCCCGCGGGATCTTCAAAGATCAGCAGCTGCGATCCGTTCGGGGTCCGCACGGCCGCCACCACATCGGCAAGACCGTCTCGACGGTTGACCTCGCCCGAGGTCAGCGCTGTGAGCTCTCCGGGCAGACGAACGACTCCCGAAGTGGCAAAAGCGCCCTGACCGTCACCCAGGTGCAGACGCAGCTCATCGCGACCAACGGTAGCGACCAGTAGATCCAGATGGTCGTCGGCATTGAAGTCCCCGGCGACCATGAGTTCCGCGTCTGCGACGGTAGTGTGGACCCGAGCCGGCGCTAAGAATTTGAAGGCAGTCGACAGGCCGGCCGCCCTTTTTGCTTTTGCTTCAAGAGTGTTTGGATATATCGCATCGACGTTGCCACGGTGAACAACTAAGGCGGCCCCATTCGAGGTCGACACCAGCACGACGAGATCCTGCACTCCGTCCTCGTCGAAATCTCCCTGAGCCAGTGCACGTCCCGCGCCACCATTGGCGAGTTGCCTCACGATCCGTGCATCGCCCACGTACTCAGTCGCTACTCCCGCCCCGGGTTCAAAACGATGTTCGACCTCGAGTCCCGATCCAGCCCCCACCATCAGAAAAATTACGCATATCGAGAGAACCCCACGTTGCGCTAAAGACACACCTCTCCCGGACGACGATTTTCGGGTCAACATTTGCGCCCTCCCTCGATCGAACCACCACCGCATCGGGTACAGCGGCCCGATCCACCTTCGGAGCCAGTCGCTCCGACATTCAACCTAGTGCTAGGAACTGCGCCGGTCTGTGGCGGGGGTCACTCGGTCACCGTATCGCCCGCCTTCTCCCGCAGATCACACAGGTGTTTTCCGTATTGATCCATCTTCTTCTGCGCAGATCTGTGGGCACAATCGAGGCCAGCAGGTCCCGATCGAGATCGAATAGTCAGGTATTGGCGGCAAGAATCCGCCTCTGGATTTCAATGTTGTCGCGGTGTCCGGTCAAGTTGGCCGTGACCTTGGCACGTATGGGATAGCCGAGCATGTAGAGGTCGCCGATGATGTCAAGGATCTTGTGACGGACGAACTCATCCGGGAAGCGGAGGTCGGTGTTGATGACGTTGTCTTCTCCGACCAGAATGAAATTGTCGAGGCGACCGCCGGTGCCGAGCCCGAGTTCGTTGATCATCTTGAGGTCGCGCATGAATCCGAAAGTCCGGGCTGGAGCGATGTGCTCGCGAAAGGCCTCGCAGTCGTCCATCACGAAGTCGAAGAACTGGTCGCCCACCGGCGGTGGATATCGAAGCTGATACGAGACCGAAAAGGTATCGGATGGTTCGATGACCAGCGACTTGTCTCCATCGCCAACTTCGTAACGACGATCGATGACCAACTCCTTGACTGGGGCGTCCTGTTCGACGACCCCGACCTTCTCGAGGCGCTCGAGAAAACTCAGGGCTGAACCATCGAGCACAGGAATTTCGCCGTGCACCTTGACCAGTAGATTGGTGATCCCGCACGCGTGCAGTGCTGACAACAGGTGCTCGACCGTGCGGATGCTCTCGCCGTCGCGGGTGAGAGTGGTCGCGTAGTCGGTCTCCGCCACCGAATTCACGTGGGCGGGCATAGTGATGCCGCTTGGAAGGGTAATGAAATGGATGCCAGTATCCGGGGGCAAAGGCTGGATCACCATACCGGTGCGACCGCCAGAGTGGAGTCCAAGCCCGTAGATGACGCTCGCGTCACGAATCGTCTTCTGATTGCGATCAGTGGTTTCGAGGATCGACAAATCTGGAGGGAGCTCGAATTTCATCACCGGCTCGATCCGCTCACGGCTTTCTTCGAGAACCCCGGCACCTACTGCCTCAACTCTGGCTCGCTTTGTTGCGAGGGCGTCCTTGACCGCCTTGACGGTGCGGTCGTACGAAAGTGGCTTTTCGAGGTAGTCGTGGGCACCCATTTTGATCGCCTTGACCGCGGTTTCCGACGTTCCATGGCCGGACATCATGATCACCATCGCGTGCGGATCGACATCCCTCAGGGCCTGCAGCGTCTCGAGGCCATCCCAATCGGGCAGCCAGATATCGAGGAAAACCACGTCCGGCCTCTGTTCTCGAAACAAATGGAGAGCCTCTTCGCCGCTCGTTGTCACCGTGGTGCGGTATCCCTCGTCGCCGAGAATCTGCGACAATGTGGTCAGAATTCCGGTTTCGTCATCAACAATCAAAATGAGTTCATTCATCGTTGTGCAAGTGTGCAGCTTCGTCGCGTACCGGTCAAGCGATCGCCTCTCCCCTCGAATTCGGAATTCGGAGTTCGGAATTCGGAATGTCTCCACCCCCACTTGGTTCGGCTGAGGGTTGGATCGGAATTCAAAATTCAAAATTCAAAATTCCTACTTCTCGGTCAGCGGTTCTGACCGCTGACCGAGAAGTAGCGTGCATCGGGGTGATGGAAAACCATTGCACTCACTGACGCTTCCGGCTCCATCATCATCCCATCCGTGAGGCTGACGCCAATTTCCTGCGGATCGAGCAGCCGCCACAGTGCAGCCTGGTCATCGAGGTCGGGACATGCCGGGTAGCCGAAGCTGAATCGATTGCCACGGTAGCGGGCGGCAAACCGCTCCTTCATCGTCATCTCCGGCAGGTCGGGGAAGCCCCACTGCTCGCGCAGCCTGGCGTGAAGCCACTCGGCGGCGGCTTCAGCGGTTTCGATCGCGAGGGCCTGGATCGCGTGGCTTTCCAGGTACTCCCCCGCCTCCTTTGCGGCCGTCGAACGCCGACGCACCTCTTCGCCTGCACTGACAACAAAAAGCGCGACCGAATCTCGAACCCCGCCAGAAGGTCTGACGACAAAGTCGGAAAGACTCAATCCTCCCGGTTTCGCCTGCCGGCCAAAGACAAAGATGTGGGCCGCTGTGTCCGAGCCCGGCTCGAAAAGGCGGATCGCCTCGCCGTCGGGCTCAGCTTCGTAGAAGCGCCACACCGCCCGTACCCGCATCCAGGCCTCGACCTCATCCTTGAGCGACTCAACCACGGCATCCAACTTCTCCGCCTTGACATCACCCTCCTCGAGGAGCCGGGCAAAGCTGCCGCGCAGGCCCAGATGCTTGCCATAGAGCATCTGAGGGTTGATATAAGACCAGACCTCGCGCAGATCCGCCACCGGTGACCATACGACGCGGTCGGTTCGCGGCGGCGGCAGAGGATCGATGTCGGAGCGGATGGCCGGACCAGCAGACCCAACTCGCGGCCGCGGACGGGCGGGCGGCTTTGCCTGCACCGCCTTCGGCTTTGCGTCATCCGCGGCTGCTTCGATGCCCCCGTCTTTCGCAATGCGAAGCATGGTATCGAGCCCTGCCATGGCGTCCGAGCAATAAATCACCGAGCCGCCGTAGGTCGGAGCGATGCGTTCATCCGTAAAGCGTTTGGAAAGCGCAGCGCCGCCGACGAGAATCGGCAGATCGATCCCGGCAGCGGCCAGGTCCCCGGCCGTCACCACCATCTGCTGCGCGGATTTGACCAGCAGACCGGACAGACCGATGGCGTCCGGCTGGTGCTCGCGCACCGCCTGCACCAGAATCTCCGGCACCACCTTGATCCCGAGATCGATGACATCGAAACCATTGTTGGCAAAGATGATTTCAACCAGGTTTTTGCCGATGTCGTGGACATCGCCCTTGACGGTGGCGAGGACAACCCGACCCCGCGCCGACGAGGTGTCGGCATCCATGAACTGCTCGAGGTGGGAGACCGCCGCCTTCATCGCCTCGGCGCTCTGAAGGACCTCCGCGACGATCAACTCGTTGGCGTTGAAGAGCCGTCCGACCTCGGTCATCCCAGCCATCAGCGGCCCGTTGATGATATCGAGCGGCAGCATGCCCCCGGCCAGCTTGAGATCGAGATCTTCGCGCAGCCCGGAGCGGCTGCCATCGACGATGTAGCCTGCCAGGCGCTCATCAAGCGGCTGTTCGGGACGCACGACGGCCTCGCGCTTTGCCCCCCGGAAATGGTCGCTGAGGTGGGTGATGTGGTGCTGATGGATGGCCGCCCGCTGCTCGGGCGACTGCTGTCTCCAGTCCTCTGGCGCTGTGGTCAATTCCGGATCGTCTGTCTCCCCCGCCGCCGGCGGATGGTTGAAGAGCAAGGCCTCGGCCATGCGCCGCTCTTCCTCGGGAATCGCCGCGTAGCGCTCGAGGCGCTCGGTGTTGACGATTGCCAGATCGAGGCCCGCCTTGGTGCACAGATAGAGGAAGACCGAATTGACGATCTCCCTGGCACGGATCGGAAGGCCGAAGGAAACATTGGAAATGCCGAGCACGGTCGGACAGGCGGGGAGAGCTTCTTTGATCAGCCACAGACCCTCGATGGTCTCGACCGCTCCGCCGATATAGCTCTCGTCACCGCTCGCGGCCGGGAAGACCAGCGGATCGAATATGATATCGGTCTCGGGAATCCCGTACTTTTCGGTGACGAGCTGATGCGCCCGGCGGGCGATCTCGAGCTTCCGCTCACGGGTGAAGGCCTGCGCCTGCTGTGCGTCCTCGTCGATGACGCCGAAGATCACCGCCCCGCCGTAGCGCCTGAGCAGCGGCACGACGGCCTCGAGCTTCTCCTCGCCGTCCTCGAGGTTGATCGAGTTGACGATCGACTTGCCCTGGCAATAAGTGAGCGCGACCTCGATCGCCTCGGGATCGGTGGAATCGATCATGATCGGTACCTTGACCGCGCGACCGACCCGATCGTAGAGCTCACCGACCGCCGTCTTTTCGTCGCCCTCGGTCGATTGCAGACAGATATCGATGATCTGGGCGCCGCCCTTGACCTGGCGGCGGGCGATCTCGGTCGCCTCGTCCCACTCGCCGGCACCGACCACTTCACGAAATTTCTTCGAGCCGATGACGTTGGTTCGCTCACCCACTAGAAGCGGCCTGTTGTCCTCATTTGGCTCGATCAGGTCGATCCCCGTATAGACCGCCCGCCGCTCCGGTTCCGAACCGGATGGCCGCGGCCGCCGGCCCTCGACCATCGCCGCCATCGCCGCCGTGTGGCCGGCATCGGTGCCGCAGCAGCCTCCGACGATGTTCAGCCAACCGGCATCGACAAAACGCTCGAGAGCGGCCGCGAGGCTTTCGGGAGTTTCCGCGTACACGCCATCTTGATCCGGCAGGCCCGCGTTTGGGAAGCACGACACCGCGACCCTCGACCGTTCGTGGATCGTGCGCAGGTGATCGGTCATCAGATCGGGCCCGGTGGCACAGTTGAGGCCGACCGCCAGCAATTCAGCGTGCTCGATCGAGGCCAGAAAGGCATCGGCGGCCTGGCCGCCGAGCATCGTGCCCGATGTCTCGATTGTCCCCGACACCACCACCGGCCGCCGCACGCCGGCGTCGGCAAAGGCCTCCTCGACCGCGATCAGGGCCGCCTTGGTGTTGCGGGTGTCCTGGCACGTCTCGATGAAGAGGAGGTCGGCCCCACCCTCGATGAGCCCGCCCGCCTGCTCGCGGAAAGTCCACACCAACTCCGCAAAGGTGATGCCGCCGGTGACCGAGATCACCTTGGTGGTCGGCCCCATCGACCCGGCCACTAAGCGCGGTTTCGCCGGCGTCGAGGCCTCCCGCGCAGCCTCCACGGCGAGCTCGGCGGCCAACCGGTTGAGCGCCCGCGCATCGGCCTCGAGCCCGTACTCGGCGAGGACCAGCGGCGTGCCACCGAAGGTGTCGGTCTCGATGATGTCGGCCCCGGCCGCAAGATAGGCGCGGTGAACATCGACGATCACGTCCGGCCGGGTACGGACCAGGATCTCGTTACAGCCCTCGAGCTCCGGTCCGCCGAAATCGTCGGGGCCGAGCTCCTTGGCCTGCAGCATCGTGCCGGTGGCGCCGTCGAGGACCAGGATGCGCTCGGCCATGATCGCGCGCAGCTCCTCCGTCCGGTCAGCCCCGGCAGCCACGATCCGGTCTTTCGACGATCCTTCAGACATTTCCTGGCCCTTCAGACGAAACGATTTCAGGACGGACAGCGGGCATCGCCACCATTTGTCGCCTTGAAGATGTTGAGGGCGCAAATTCTAACGCAAAGACGCCAAGACGCAAAGCCGCCAAGTTTTCTTCCCCTTTGCATCTCTGCGCCCATGCAACTCCGCGTCTTCCTCCGGGGTGCGTGGGTGAAATAACCGAAATCCGAAATCCGAAATTGAAACAGGGTGGCAATTCCAAATTCCTAATTCCTAATTCCTATTGTGCGTCGTCGATCAGCGGCAAAATCGCCTGCGGCAGTTTGAAGGGCGCGATCAGGTAGACACCGGCAGCATGATCGGGTGCCTGCCGGAGCATCTGCACCGCACGCTCGTATCCAACCTCGGCGGCGTCGGCACCGGCCGTCTCGAGGGCGGCGAGCAAATCATCTGGCACAGCGATTCCAGGCACCTCGTGGTGCAGCCGCAGAGCCATCTTGAGCGACCTCAGCGGCCACACCGCGGCCAGAGTCGGGATCGGCAGCTCGCCACCAAAATAGTCGGTGAATCGGTCCCACGCTTGCCAGTCAAAGCCCACCTGGCTCATCGCAAAGTGGGCACCGTTGTCCACCTTACGTTGGAGCCGATCGGCCTCCTTCTTCAGGTTTTCCGCTGCAGGGTTGACCGCCACTCCGATGAGGAATCCTGGGGGATTACCTATGCGGTTGCCGGCGCAGTCGAAACCCTCGGCCATCCTCGACAACGCCCGAACGAGCTCGAAGATGTCAACGTGGTAGACATCGTGCACACCGGGAAGATCTCCGAGCTGCGACGGATCGCCGGTGATCGCAAGCAGGCTGCGGATGCCGCCGGTCCAGGCTCCGAGGAGCTGCGACTGCAGACCCATCAGGCTGGCGTCGCGCGGGGTAATGTGTGGCACCGCCTCGAGGCCGGTCCGCTGCTGGATGAGCTGACCCAGGAAGAGCGGGTCCATGCGCAGGCGCGCGAGGGGATTGGAGTTGATATCCACCGCATCGACATCGGGATGAGCTGCGATCGCCGTCGCGGCATCGAGGATGGCCTCGACATTGGTCCCCTTCGGGGGATCGAGCTGCACCAGCCTTACGAAACGGCCACGCTCGAGCTTGGTCGCAAGCGAGGAGGACGGCTTCACGGGTTCCGGCGCCGGTGCGCTTTCCGGAACCACCACCGAGGTGCCGGTCCTCGGCTCCGGTTTGAGCTCACGAACCGCCTCGGCGATGGCACGGATGTGTTCGGTCCCGGTACCGCAGCACCCACCGATCAGGGCCGCACCCAGGCCGACCGCCTGGCGGGCGAACTGCGCCAGATAGCTCGGGGTCGCGGGCGGCATCAGAATCCGTCCTTCGCGCTGCACCATCATCCCGGCGTTGGGTGACGTCGCAAGCGGCAACCTGTCCTGCTTCAGGTGGCGAAGAATCTCGATCGCCCCCATCGGGCCCGGGGCGCAGTTGACGCCGATCGCAACCAGGTCGAGCTCCGCCAGCGCGTCGACCATCTCGGCCTGCTCGAGATAGGGATGAGGGGGTCGCTCGTGGGCGAATGTCATCATGCCGATCAACGGCAGGTCGGTCACGCTGCGCGCCGCCGCCACCGCGATAGCGAGCTCGTCAACTCGAAAGAAAGTCTCGAGGATGAGCAGATCTGCTCCTCGACCCGCCAATATCGCGGCCTGCTCCGCGTGCGCGGTTGGAATCATGGCGCAGCCTTCGGGTTCGTCGAGATCGAGGACCCCGGCCAACGGAGCAATCGACCCCGCCACCAGCACATCGCGACCCGAGATCTCCCGTGCCTCACGCGCCAATTTGACCGCTGCAGCATTGGTCTTTTCGGTGAGGTCGCCAACCCGGCCGCGAAGCATTCGTGGCCTCGAACTGCCGAAGGTCGCGGTTTCGATGAGCTCGGCCCCGGCCTCGATATAGGCCAGATGGATATCGAGCACCTCTTTCGGGTGCTCATGCGCTGCCACATCGAGGCGCGATCCTTCAGGGAGTCGCTGGAGCAGCTCGGACCCGGTGCCGCCATCACCGACGATGACGTGCTCCGACAGGCGGCGTTTCAGCGCCTCGACCTTCATATCGCGCGCCCCTGGTTCACTCTTTCGGCCCAATTCCTCTCGAGTTCGCCGTTTTCCAAGGCCGTCATGAAAGTGTCGAGGTCACCACGGCCGACGACTTCCACCACGGGTTCCGGCGGCTGCGCCCCATCCGAAGCGATCCAAAAACTCGGGATGCCGGCCGTCCCGGCGCAGACCACGTCCCATCCCCAATTGTCACCGACCATCAGGCACTCCTCCGGCTTTCGTCCCAGGAAATCAACGATTTCCCGAAAGTAGGCCGGGCTCGACTTGGTGGCGTGGCTGTTTTCGAAGCATGTCACCAGCTCGTAGTCGAAGCGGTCCACCCCCACTCCACCCCACGCCATCCGCTGCTCGATGGCGGTGCGAGGAAAGAGCGGGTTGGTGGCGATGACCACCTGGAGGTCACGATCTTTTGCCCACTCGATGATCTTCGGCGCCACCGACCGCTGTCCAGTCAGGGGCGCGAGCTGCGGAAACGCTTCGGCGTAAAAGCGCGCCAGCAACGGCTCCATCTCCTCCCGCGGCACTCCCAGCGCCGGGTAGAATGCGGCGGCAAAGACCTCCTCGTTGCTCGATCCGGAGCCGTCGTTGCCGTCCATCGCCCGGGTCGCCTTCAAAAGCTCTTCAATGAATCTCCCGGGCTCGACCACGTCGGCCACGAATGCCTCGAGGGCGCGGAAGTAGGCCGGGATGAAGGTGTCCATCGAATTATCGATGAGTGTGTCGTCGAGATCGAGCAAGAGAGCCTTGAGGGCTGGTGATGTCATCGGGGGAGTATAGCGAGACGAATTCTGAATTCGGAATTCGGAATTCGGAATTCCATCCACCCCGCGGAATTTCGGATTTTGGATTTCGGATTTGCCGCCCACCCACAATCGGACCACCCTTCTCTCAAACCATAAGTCCCAGGCCCCAGGCCGATGATGGGTCATGACACAATCGGGGTGTGACGACGACGACGATGTTGCTGCTGGTTCCGTTGTGCGCATTGGTGGCGGCGGCGTACGCGGCGGTGGGGCTGGGAGGGGGCACCGGCTATTTGGCGGTGATGACTCTCTTTGGCGTTGACACAGAAACCATGCCTTCCACGGCCCTCGCCCTCAATATCGTCGTCACCAGCGCCGCATTGTTGCGTTTCGGCATCGCAGGTCGGCTTCGCGTTGGGTTATTGGCGCCGTTTCTGATCGCGGCCATTCCCGCGGCCTTTGTCGGCGGGCTGATCGATACACCCCGCCGTACCTTCCTTATCGTTCTCGCCATCGGCCTGGCGGCGGCGGCCGCAGCAATGTTGAAAACAGCCGCCAGTCCTGATGACCTGAAGCAACCCACGACCGCGCGGCTGTGGATCGTGGCCATACCCTCCGGCATCGCGATCGGGCTCGCATCCGGCTTTCTCGGCATCGGCGGTGGCATCTTCCTCGGCCCGCTCATCCTGCTCCTCGGTTGGGCGGGTCCGCGCGAGGTCGCAGCCATCAACTCGGCCACCGTCCTCATCCTTTCGATTGCCGGCCTCGCGGCACACGGACTGCGCGGTTCCGTGGATTTTCGGATCGCCGTGCCGCTCGGAGTAGCTGTACTCATCGGCGGTCTCGCCGGCGCTCACCTCGCAGAGAGTCGACTCTCGGCCACGGCTCTCAAGCGCCTTTTTGCGATCATCGTCCTGATCGCCGCAATTCGCGCCGCTTTCTCAGCGTTCTCGTAGAGCCGGGTTAGAATGCCTGCTCGATGAGAATGACCGAGGCAATGAACTGATGAACGATCTGAACCAACAAACACGCCGGCTCGGCATCCTGACCAGTGGCGGTGATGCGCCCGGTATGAACGCCGCCCTGCGCGCCGCGGTACGGACGGCCCTGGAAGAGGGCGTGGAAGCTGTGGCCATCCGCGAGGGCTACCGGGGACTTGTCGAGGGTGGCGACGCCTTCAGGTCGATGGATTGGGATGCGGCCGGCGGCATCATGCACCTCGGCGGCACCGTCATCGGAACCGCCCGTTGCGACGAGTTCCGCGAACGCGAGGGTCGACTTCGCGCCGCCCAGAACCTCGTCGAACAAGGAATCGACCGCCTGATCGTGATGGGTGGCGACGGAAGTTTGACCGCCGCCGATCTCCTCCACCGCGAGTGGCCCGGGCTGATTGCTCAGCTCTTGGAGCAGGGCCGCATTCAGAACGAGGCGGCCGAACGACACAGTTACCTTTCGCTTGCCGGCATCGGCGCTTCGATCGATAACGACATGGCCGGAACCGATATGTCGATCGGAGCCGATACCGCGCTCCACCGGATCGCCGAGGCAGTCGACGGCATCGGCGCCACCGCGGCCAGCCACCAGCGCACCTTCGTGGTCGAGGTCATGGGCCGCCATTGCGGCTATCTGGCGCTGATGAGCGGCCTCGCAACTGGCGCCGACGCCGTCCTCATCCCGGAAGCGCCGTTGCCCGGTGGCTCGTGGACCGAGATCCTCCCGCGGCGGTTGCGCGCCGGTCGCGAGGCCGGGCGTCGCGACAGCATCGTCATTGTCGCCGAGGGTGCGGTCGACAGCGAAGGTCAACCAATCACCGCCGAACGCGTCCGGCAGGTCCTCGAAGAACGGATGGAAGAGGAGGTTCGGGTCACCATCCTCGGCCACGTCCAGCGCGGCGGCGCACCGTCGGCCTACGATCGCCTTATGGGGACCCTGCTCGGTCATGCCGCGGTTCACGAAGTGATGGCGGCCGGCCCAGGATCGATACCCCAACTGGTGGGCGTGCAGCACAACCGGATTACCCGGCGTCCCCTCGCAGAGTGTGTCGAAGCCACCGCCGAGGTCTACGCGGCGATCATCAACAAAGACGCCAACGAGGCCCTCCGACTGCGGGGCGGCAGCTTCTCGGACAACATCGACACACTGCAAACACTGTTGCGGTCACTTCCGAATCCCCCAAGCTCGGGTCAGCGCCGGCTCCGCCTCGCCGTCGTCTCGTCGGGCGGGCCTGCGCCGGGCATGAACACCGCCACCCGCGCCGCCGTGCGGCTCGCTCTCGACGAGGGGCACCAGATGCTCGGTATTCGGGGTGGATTTCAAGGGCTGATTGACGGTGATATCGAAGAACTCGGTTGGATGAGCGTTCGCGGCTGGACCACAGCCGGCGGCTGCGAGCTCGGAATCAACCGCACGATTCCAAGCGGCAAAGACTTCTACGCAATCGCGCGCAATATCGAGGATCTCTCGATCGACGGCGTCCTCATGATCGGCGGCTGGTCCGGCTATGACGCTTCGCTCCGTCTGGCTCGCAAACGTGAGGCGTTTCCGGCCTTCAATATCCCTCTCATCTGTATGCCGGCGACGATCAACAACAACCTCCCGGGGTCGGAGCTTTCGGTCGGAGCCGATACTGCGCTCAACGCGATCGTCGAAGCTGTCGACAAGATCAAGCAGTCGGCAGTCGCCTCTCGGCGCTGCTTCGTGGTCGAGGTGATGGGTCGTTACTGCGGCTATCTCGCCCTCATGGCGGGCATCGCGAGCGGCGCCGAACGGGTCTATCTCAACGAGGAGGGGGTCACCATCGCCGACCTCCAGAAAGACGTCCAGGACCTCATCGGAGGTTTCCAGAACGGCAAACGCCTCGGCCTCATGATCCGCAACGAGGGGGCCAACGCCTGCTACGACACCCAGTTCATGGTTTCGCTCTTTGAGGAAGAGGGGGGCGAGTTCTTCGACGTCCGGCAAGCGATCCTCGGCCACCTCCAGCAGGGCGGCGACCCCAGCCCCTTCGACCGCATCCTCGCCACCCGTCTTGCCAAACGCTGTGTCGAGCGGCTGATCGACGAGGCCGAGGCGGGCACCGACGCGGCGCTCGCGATTGGACTCAACGACGGCAAGATCGAATTCTCCGAACTCGAGACATTGTGCCGGCAGGTCGACTCCGAACATCAGCGACCCAAATCACAGTGGTGGATGGATCTTCGTCCGATCGCACGAGTGCTCGCTCAGACTGGACCGTCTGGCGCGACGAAAAAATCAGACTAGGACCCGTGCCCGTCTCCGACTCCGTGCCCCATGTGGCCGTTACGGCTATACGGCCTAACGGCTCCCCCACCCATCCAGTTGAACCGCAAAGATCGCCAAGAGCGCAAAGATCATCTCTGACCTATATTAAGGAACTTCTTTGCGACGGCCTTCGCGGTCTTGGCGTCCTTAGCGGTTCAAAACAACGTTGACGCAGGCACGCCCATCCTGGGTCGGATAAACTACCCGCCTCACGGGAGGCTTTTATGAGATCTGTTTCAGTGCTGAGTGTATTGATTTTCGCGCTTGCCTGTGGCGGCGCAACCGATGAGCTTGCACCGATCGATGATCCGTCACCCCTCGTAGCGGGACCGGCCACGGTCGCGGCATCCGATGGCGTTGAAATCGCCTACACCGTTTCGGGCGCCGGCTCGCCTGCGCTGGTCTTTATCCACGGCTGGATGTGTGACCAGACGTTTTGGGCGGCACAGGTCGAGGAATTCAGCCAGACCAACACGGTCCTCACGATCGATCTCCCCGGGCACGGGATGTCCGGGATGGACCGCGATGATTGGCGGTTGTTGGCCTTCGGTGGCGACGTGCAGAAAGTGGTCGAGCACCTCGACCTCGACGAGATCGTTCTCATTGGGCACTCGATGGGCGGGTCGACTGTCCTCGAGGCCGCGCGGCTGATGCCGGATCGGGTCATCGGCGTGGTTGCGGTCGACTCGCTCCAGGACGCCGATGCGAAGTACGATCCGGGTCAATTCAACGGAATTCTCGAGGCGTACGAGAAGGACTTCACCGGGACCTGCTTGCAGTTCACGACGTCGATGTTTCTCGAGAGTGCGGATCCAGATCTCATCGAACGCGTCACGAGCGGAATGTGCGACCATTCGCCCGAGATTGCGATCGCTCTGTTGCGTGAATTCTTCAGCTACGAGATGGGCCCGGCGCTGGCGGCGGTGGACGTTCCCGTGCGCTACGTCAATGCACCCGCCTACCCGACCAACGTGGAAGTCAACCGCACCTATCAGCCGGACTTCGATGGCGTCATCATGGATGGCGTCGGCCACTTCCTGATGATGGAGAAGCCAGAGGAGTTCAACGATCTGCTGAAGCAGGTTGTTGATGGGTTGCAGCAGGCGGAGGGCTAGCCCGCACGATACTGGATGCTCGATGCTGGATACTCGATTTACCCACCCAGGAGAAACCGCAGTAACTCTGGGGCCAGGTCGGGAAGCGCTGGGAAGCGCTGGGGTGCCACGTTCACCATTGCACCATTGTCAGAAGCCACTCCCTCCACGGACCCATCGAGGGACAATGGTGCAATGGTGAGTCAGGTAGGCCCGGGCGGTTGCCCGCCCAGGCCCCCCACAGATCCGAGCGCTGGGGTGCCACGTACACACTTCCACACTTGTTGATTCCTCACCTGGGTCCTGGATAACGGATAACTGTGTAAATGTGTGTCAGGTAGGCCCGGGCGGTTGCCCGCCCAGGCCCCCCACAGATCCGGACGTGCGGGACTACCGCATCCGGCTCCTCGGGACCGCGGATTCGCTGCGCACAACATGCGCCCTCGGTCTGCTA
>Ga0316198_10000937_pt1 | contig 16357 bp, 14 predicted proteins | sample OudBieAanoxic_MG_FD_204935 | JGI IMG/M metagenome (GOLD analysis project Ga0316198, IMG submission 204935) | Coastal sediment microbial communities from Oude Bieten Haven, Netherlands - site A anoxic | ecosystem: Environmental > Aquatic > Marine > Coastal > Sediment | place: Netherlands...
CTGTACAAGCGCATTGCCAGTGCAGCCGACGAGGATGAACTGCGTGAACTGCAGGTGGAAATGATAGACCGCTTCGGCCTGTTGCCCGACGCGGTGAAACAGCTGTTCAGTATCACCGGGCTTAAACTCAAAGCGGTGCCGCTCGGCGTCAGCAAGATCGACGTGGGTGAAAGCAGCGGGCGCCTGATCTTCGGCCCGCAGCCGAATGTCGATCCCAGCGCCATTATTCAACTGATCCAGGCACAGCCCGCACACTACAGCCTGGATGGTTCCGATAAAATCCGCTTTCAGCTCGATATGGCATCGCCTGAAAAACGGGTTGCCAGCGTCGGTGCCTTACTGGAAAGCTTGAGCGCGAAACCCGACTAGGGCAGGATGACAAGACCATGACACTTTTTATCCCCTCTCCCCGACACTCCCCCGGTGGAGGCTATCGCGAAAGTCCATCTCACCCTGGAGGCGGTCGCAACAGTCAGTCTTTCCCCGGAGGCGGTTGCAAAAATCCCTCTTATCTGAAGGATGTCACGAAAGTCCTCCCCTCTCCCTCAGGGAGAGGGCGAGGGAGAGGGCATCATAAGGAGCTGACGTTTTGATTTTATATCCCCTCATCTCAGCCTTCTCCCCCAGGGGACCCTCTCTCGCCTATCGGCGATTCACCTTATCCCGGAGGGAGAAGGGGGCACAATCTTTTACAACGCCCGCCGCTGGGAGAGGAAGCACCAGACTCTGTGCCCTGCTGGTACTGATCGCCGCTGTTGTCATGGCACCGGCAGTCATTGCCGCGACGGACGACCTGTCCCGCGAATATGAAATCGAATTGCTGATATTCCGCAACCTGGTGGGAAGCGACGCCGGCGAAGTCTGGCCCGTCGACTTTTCCGACTGGTTCGAAGAAGAACCCGTAGACAACACAGACATCAGCGAACCGCTCGACCCGCCACCCCGGGCGGTGGTCACCTGGTTGCCGAAATCACAGTTTCGCCTGACCGCGCAACGCAATGCCCTGGCCAGGTCCGCGCCCTACCGCCCCATCGCCCACCTGGCCTGGCGCCAGGCTGTACCGGGCCGGCGACAGGCGAAAGCACTTGAATTGCCGGGCGGTCAACGCAACCCGGACAGGGCCTACGTCGACGGCCTGGTGCGCGTTGCCGTCGAACGCTACCTGCACCTGGATCTCGACTTGCGCCTGCACCTGCCGGACAGTGCCATACAGGCCGCGCCGCAGGACAACCAGGCCTTGCCAGAGGACTACCAGGACCAGGCGGCGTCGCAGGATTTCGGGGTGCCCGACATCCGGCTCAGGCAGCAGCGACGCATGCGCAGCAAGGAACTGCACTACTTCGATCATCCGCGCTTCGGCGTGATCGCCCTGATCACGCCCTACGAGCCGGTTGAAGTAGCGCCGGAAACGGACATTCCCACAGACATAGACATTCCAGCTCCCGCACAGCCATAAAAAAACCGGGCTGAAGACCGGTTCTCCAAAGAGGTTGTCACCGTAGCACCCTCGGGCAAACCCACTCATGACACATGCAGGCTCAGGGTGGCTTTTTATGGAGCGGTTGTATATACTGCTAACAATAGCTCCACTATAATTCAGGAGACCGAATTGAAAGCCACTCAGTCACCCGAAAGCGACTACTTCACGGCTCGAGGCCTGCGTTCGACAGCCCCGGAAAGCCTCAATGCCGCGTTACGCGTGGTCTTGGACGCTATGCCTACCCTGCTCTACGGCGATCCCACCGAGGAACTCACCGCCGAAGAACAGGCCGTTTTGAGAGAAGGTGGCGTGAATCTGGACGCCATTCCGGGGCGCGATCCGCTTACCGAAACTGCCGTCCAGTATGCGGCGATCATCGAGAGCAGCCTGACAACTAAGAAGGCTGCGAAACAGATGGGCATGCCTGAGAGTCAAGTCCGGCAAATGATTGCCCGACGTGCCCTGTACAGTATCCTGCTAAACAATCGGCGCTATATCCCCCTCTTCCAGTTTGAGAAAGATGGGTCGCTAGTCGTCAATATCACCAAGGTGAACGTGGCGCTGCAGCCGGACCTCCACCCGGTGGAAGTACATGACTGGTACACCCAGGCTAATCCGGATTTATTCGCCGGAGATGACATCGACGCAACAATGAGCCCACTGTCGTGGCTTCGCGGTGGTGGCGATGTAAAAAAGCTTGTGATGCTTGCTCAACGTCTCTGACGCCGGGATGGCAAAACTGCCCCGCGAGCCGAATCTCGATCGACTTCGTACGACTGATCCGGATCTGATCACCATCGCTAGCGATCAACCGCTGCAGCGGATTTACAAACGGGGCGGCGCCTATCCGACGCTGTGGAACACCTTTCGCCACTATGGACCGTTCTCGCGTTTCGACCATCACTTGGTTGATGATCATGGAGCACTGTTCCGGCAGGATCGAGGCATTCTTTATGCCGCCACCGATGTGCCCACAGCCATCGCTGAGTTCTTTCATCGCAACCAACGCCGCGTCAACCGCACACGACATCAGCCATGGCTCGTCTCGTTCAAGCTTGCCAATGAGATATGCTTGCTCGATCTTACGGATACATTCCCTATTCGAGTCGGTGGGTCCATGAAACTGATGAGTGGCCCCTTCGCTCATGCGCAAGCCTGGTCGCGTGGTTTCTACGAGGCCTATCCTGAGATAGCGGGGCTCTATTATCTTTCTTCGCTCACGAATCGGCCTACAATTGCGTTGTATGAGCGGGCGAACACGCCTGCCCTCTTCCCGAAGAATACAGGTTTTCACAGAGCGTTGGTCGATCCACTGATGCACAAAGCGCTCAACGTAATCGTGGAAGAGATCGGCTACGGCCTCGTGTAACAAGTCGTTGCTGTTTGCGGCCAATCGCGCAATGGTTTAAGAGAAAACAAGGAAGTAATCTGATACGCTTGAAAATAGACAAGTTCACTGGAGGATGAGGGCCATGTCAACAGCTATGCGAGACATTAAAACGTTAATTAATCATCTACCCGAAGATAGCAGCATAGAGGACGTGCAATATCACCTCTATGTATTGGAAAAAATACGTCGAGGACAAAAAGATATAAGTAATGGCAAGCACTACACAACAGAGCAAGCCAGGGAACGGTTAAAACGATGGCTCAATCCGTAGTCTGATCACAGGAAGCACTGGACGATATTGATAATATTGCAGAATATATTGGCCGTGATTCGATCTATCATGCGCAACAAGTTGTTGAACAAATATTTGATTTGAGTGATGTCCTGCTCAAGCAATCTCAGTTGGGCAGGCTTGTACCCGAACTGAATGATCCTCAAGTACGGGAACGTTTTGTTTACAGTTACCGCTTAATTTACGAAATCAAAGAGCCTGAAATCTACATCATGGCCGTGATTCACGGCAAACGCTTACTGGAGACTATTGAAGAACGCTTTGGCCTCGACACCTAGGTGCAACCGCTCACCCCTTCCAGCATGGGTATGGCGACCTCCAGCAGGCGGCGCACTTTCGCCATACCGCTGACCAGACTGGACTCGATATCCTGCATGCTGATCGGCCCCGCTCCGCGGCCCGCAGCCCAATTGGCGACCACCGCGCAGCTGGCATAGGCAAGCCCCAGTTCCCGTGCCAGCGCCGCTTCCGGCATCCCGGTCATACCAACCATGCTGCAGCCGTCTCTTTCCAGCCGGTCTATTTCGGCAGCGGTCTCCAGTCGCGGGCCCTGCGTCGCGGCATAGGTTCCCTGTTCGACCGCATCCAGTTCGAGCTGTCTGGCTGCCCTGATCAGCAATTGCCGCATCGGCTCACTGTACGGTTCGGTGAAATCAATATGCGTAACCTGCTCCAGGTCGTCTTCGAAATACGTGTGCTGGCGGGACCAGGTGTAATCGATAATCTGATGCGGAAACGCCAGTCTGCCCGGTGGCAGTTCCTGGCGAATGCCCCCCACCGCCGCCACGGCAATGACGCTGTGCACGCCGCTTTCGCGCAAGGCCCAGATATTGGCCCGGTAATTCACCCTGTGCGGCGGAATGGTATGAGCATGACCATGCCGGGGCAGGAACACAACGTCGCTGTTACCCAGTTGACCGTGCACCAGAGCACCGGAGGGCTCACCGTACGGCGTGCGTATTTCCTGCCGGTGCTTGATTTCAAGGTTGTTGAGTGCGGTCAGCCCGGTACCACCGATAATTGCCAGATCTGCCATAGAACTCCCGCTGTGCTACATCGACAATAGTGACCTGCGCCTTACCCGCTGGAAACACTGCCCGCCGGCGTGAGATCGCGGCCAGACGGTCCCGCCTATTCTGTGACGGCGTAGATGCCCTTTACGTTACGCAGATAACCATGGTAGTCCATCCCGTAACCGAACAGGTAACGGTCTTCGACCCGCAGCCCGACAAAGTCCGCTTTAAGGTCTGCTTTACGCTGGTGAACCTTTTCAACCAGTACCGCGCTGTAGACCGCCGCGGCACCCTGTGCATGGCAATAGTCCAGAATGGCGGCGAGGGTCAGACCTTCGTCCAGTATATCGTCGACCACCAGTACGGTACGTCCTTTAAGGTTTTCTGAAGGTCGCGTGATCCACTTCAACACCTTGCCGCCTTTGGTGCCCTGGTAACGCGTTGCGTGCAGGTAGTCTAGCTGAACGGGGAACTGCAGGCGGGTAAACAACTCGCTGCTGACGATCAGCCCACCCGTCATGACACACAGCAACAGCGGATTGCGGCCGCTGATAGCCTGCTCGATGTCGGCCGCCATGCTGTCCAGCGCCGCCTCGACCTGCTCTTGTGTGCAGAGCTGGTCGGCGGCATCGAGTACGTCTTGTACCTTGTCCGTGTCGATGCTCATTCAGTAGGTAAAAGTGACCGTGGCATCGTCCATCGCTTCACTGATGAGATAAGCGCCACCGACCGTCTCGTCGATTTCCGGAATCAGGTTATCGCCCCAGAACTCCAGTGTCGGCGTGCAGACCTTGAAGGTGACGCCCGCCTCGTGGGCTTCCTGGATAAAATCATAGGCGGTGCGCTGGCTGTCCTTCTGCACCACAATCCCCTCGGCGACCCCGCGTATGGCCAGTTCCCCGGCGCGGCCGGTCAGGACAACCTCTACCTCATATTCCATCGCCGCCGCCACTGTCGCCTGGAAAAACGGCGCCCCCAATTCACTCGGATTGGCCGGATCGGTGTTCACCATCACAATCATCAGCTTGTCGGCCATTACCTGCTCTCTCGGACGCACAATTGCGGTGATTATAGTTTTTAGCCTGTCGCTATTCTATGATTAAAGCGGCACGATTCATGGGAGCCAGGAAATGATTCAACAACAGCTTGTCAGACTGTTACTCATCGCGGTTGTTTACGTCGCCGTCCCGGGCGGATCCCTGGCTGATGCCGACAGCCATCGTCAGGCCGTCGAGCAGCTTTTCAAGCTGACGCACATGGAACAGAAGGTGAATGAAAGCGTCGACAATGTACTGCTGATACAGCTTCAGCAAAGCCCGCAGCTGGAACCCCATCGCCAGACACTCGATGATTTTCTGCAACAGCACATTGGCTGGAACAGCATGAAGGAAGCGATTGCGGCCATGTACATGGAGGCGTTCACCGAGGCGGAACTGAATGAAATGAATGCCTTCTACATCACGCCGACCGGCCAGCGGGTGATTAATGATGTGCCGCCACTGGTACAGCGGCGTAACCAGCTGGCCATGCAGCGCATGCAGGAGAATATCGGTGAACTGCAGAAACTGGTCGGCCAGCATAGTGGCCAGTGAGTTAACATCCGGCCCCACAGGTGCGCCGTCCTCCGGCACGATATGACCTGACAGTCACGCTCTGTCAGAGAGTCGTTCCTTCCGGGTAGCGGCGCGGCCGAACCCGGCCACTCCTGATCGCTCTCAGCAGTCCTTTTCTGACTGTTCTGCGTTTCGGCGAGCAGCCACGACAGCTTTTATGACGTTTCAGGACACGCTTCAGCCAGTCTGTTCTGGTCACCTGAGTCATTGTAGTAACTCGTGAGCGGGTGTTGCCGTTACAGCGAAGTCACTGCCGTCAGGCGCGGCTACGGCATCCCTGATGGTCAGCGCCAGCGTGACGCCCAGGAACGAAACGACAAACAGTACACCCAGAACAATCTCCCATTTGCGGGCATTATGCCGGTCAGTGCGCATGGTATCTCTCCTCCTCGGTGCATGCTTCAGGCAATGCTTTGCCGCACCTGGTACACGTCCTCCAGCCCACCGGGTTGTATGGCAGCAGCCGGTCAGCAAGCGCAGGCCGTGGAAACCACTAGGTAACAAGAATCATGCCGAACAGTCACAGGCAATAACTTATTGAAAACACGCAGCTCTGAACCAGACCGAGTTTATCAACCTGCCACAAATGGCAGACTGTCAGGTCATACATGACATAACTGGCAGTATGAGACTGCAGCTTTCCCAGCGCATTGATTGCGTATAAAAACAAGTACAATTAGCATAATGCGTACAATGCATGCGGTGACAATTATGGACACGATGAGCTATTCATTTTTCCGAAGTCATTTGGCCGGCACTCTGGATAAGGTGAATGACGACCATAAACCGGTGTTGATCACCCGACAAAACGGCAAGCCCGCTATCGTGATGTCATTGGAAGATTTTAAAGCGTATGAAGAAACGGCTTACCTGATGGCAAGTCCCAAGAATGCAGAGCGATTGAATAAAGCCATTACAGAAGTTGAAGCAGGAAACACCGTACAACGCGAATTGGTTGAAGAATGATTTTATCCTGGGCAGAAAAAGCTTGGGAGGATTACCTGTTTTGGCAACAAACCGATAAGAAAACGCTCAAACGAATTAACACGTGCGGGACTTGTTGATCCTGAGCCTTTGAAACACAATTGGTCAGGCTGCTGGTCCAGGCGCATCGATCGTGAACATCGATTAGTCTACAAAGTCACGGACGAAACTATTATTGTCGTTCAGTGCCGCTATTACTATTAACACGGATCGTATAGCAGACTGTAGGGCGAACCCTTCGATTCCTGTCAGGTTATTTTTTGACGCCGTCTTGAAGGCATGGCGGCACGTGAAACTCGGCATTGAGGCTGTAGCGTTCGTCGAAAACGCTGTCACAGTTGCTGTTACGGATGACGTAATTCTTCCTGACATCCGAATCATCATCGGCCTTGGTGTTTAGACTCCAGGCCCATATTTTGTCGTTGGTGGTCATGCTGAAGGCGGTGTCGCCCGCCTTGTTGATATAGCGGCGCACGTGGGTCTCATTGACCCCGTCACCGTCACCGTCCTCATCGGATTCGTTGTGCAGCGCGAAATCCTTCAGCTCGGGCTTGAAGAACACGCCCTTCTCCACGCTGGCAGTCTCTGCCTCGGCTTGCGCTTGAGGGGGCGGCGGCGGGACAACCGCAGTTTGTGGTGCTGTAGTGCTACTGCCCTTCTCCGGCGCCAGGGCCACGGTTTCCTGTGGCTGCTCGCTACAGGCGCAGAGCAGCAAACCCAGACCCAATGGCGCCATCAATGCCGAACTTGCTTTCAATCGTTTCATCATTCTGTCAGGGCCCCCAGCCCGTTTTAACTTTAAAGCCACCCTTTCGCCAGCCGAACAGACCACCGTCCAGGTGAAACACATTGTCGATGTCATGCTCGATCAGCGTCTGCTCGGCGAGCCGGGTGCGCCGGCCGTTGATGCAGTAGAGCACGACGCCGTTGGCATCGGCCAGCTTGTCCAGCTGTTTTTCCAGCTTCTTCTGTGGAATATTGATCGCACCTGGGACGTGGCCGGACTTGTATTCGCCGCTGTCGCGCACATCGATGACCAGATAGGGCTCCGCGCCTGCTTGTCGGGCCTTCAGGTCCTCGGCCGTGATGGCCGGGGTCTGGAAGTCTGATGCAAAAACACAAACCGCAGACAGCATGAGCATAGCGGCCTGCAGCGCGTTTCGCGCCCCACCCGTTGCTGTTATTTCGGGAAACCACATACCGTAAGCATATACCCAGGTTCAGGGCGGCACCAATTCCTTTTGCCGGAGCCCCGTAACCACGCACAGCGCGCGCCTTACAGCGCTCACAATCACCGCTGTGCCCCTCCAACTACTGCGGCTGGACGTACTTCTGTAACTCCTCGAGCCGCTCCTCGGTCACCGACCCCGGCTCCTGCGCCTTCTCCGTCAGCGTCTTCACCATGTCCGCCTCCCGCTGTGCGAGCTGCACCAGGCGGTCTTCGTAGACCTCGACGGTAAATTCGTTCTTGCGAAGCTCCACGGTGTAGGCATCCAGCCGCTCGTCGAGGTACCTGCGTCGCACCAATTCGCGGGTCGCTGCTTCGCCGAAGTCCGTGTACTTGGCATCGGCCATGTCGAGCACCGTTACCAAGTGCCAGCCGGCCGGCGTCTCGACCGGACCGCCGATCGCACCCGGGCCTAGAGTGAAAATTGCCTCATCCAACGCCGGCACCGCTTCCCCCTGGTTCACCCAGCCCACCTCGCCCAGGTCCTGCTTGGCCTTCGGGGCAATAGAGTGATCGCGGGCTGCAAGGTACATGGTCATCTCGCCCGATTCGATCTTACCCTTGAGATCCGTCGCTTCCGCTTCGGTCTTGACTACGACCATCTGCACCTTGCGCGCCTCAGGTAACACGAACTGATTGCGATTCTTCTCGTAGTAGGCCTTCAGCGCTTTGTCACTGGGTTCCATTTCCGCAACCAGACGCTCGCGGTGCAGATTGATCAGGCGGCTCTTCCTGTACTCGGCCAGGCGTCGCTCATACAGCGGATCTGCCTCCAGGCCTGCCGCCCTGGCTCTCTGCACGATGATGCGCAGGTCAATCTCGCGCTCTAGCGCCGCGCGGCGCGCCTCGTCCTCCACCGCCGAGGGATCGGCCATAGTGGCGCCCTTGCCGGCCGCAATAATCTTGTCCTTGATCTGGCCCCAGGTCACGGTCTCTGCACCGACCTCGGCCAGCGGCGTGTCGTCGGCACGCTCTGCGTCGCCCGCCAGATCGAGGTTTGCGTCGTACAGCTTCAGCTCGACACCCTGACGCAGCGCCTGCTGTGCCGCCACCAGCCGTGCCGTGCGCTGCTCTTTGCGCAAGGCCGACTCAATCCGCATACGCGCGTCTGCGGTGAGCTCCGTACCCGGTGCCGCCTTCGCCTTGAAAACTTTCTGGATCTGCTCCTCGGTCACCGACACCTCACCCACCAGGTGAAGGTCCCGATAGCGTCCCGCCAGAATCGCGTCGCCGAAGCGCGTGATCTCCTTATGGTAGACCGGGTCCTTATCGATCCCCAGTTCGAGGGCGTCGAGGTACAACAGGTTGGCACTGATGAATTTGTCCAGCAGTGTGATCCGCACGGTGTCGCGTTTCGGCGTACCAAGCGCGGGGATGGACAGCCCCACCACCGCCGAGCTGTTGAGCATGGTGTTGATTTCGCTGAAGGTGATCGGCTGATCACCCACCCTGGCAATCACATCACTCTCAACCGCCGATTGGGGTGCCTCGGCGCGGGCCACCGCCGCCGAGGCACCCCCCAGGGCGACAGGAATTGCGGCCAGCGCCGCCACAAGAATCATTTTTTTCATAACAACCTCTCGGAAGAGATAAAAAATGGAGGGGACCCAGGTCCCCTCCATTGACAGCGTATCACCCGCCCGGACCAGCGCCCGGGCGGGACCCTTCACTTACCAGCCGCAGGTCGTGCCCGTCTCATCCAGAGAGACGTCCTCCCACACAGACTCGGCGACACGTCCCTGAGTCAAGTGCTGCTTCCACTCGCGACCATCCTCACCGTCGCAGTCGACATCACCCAGCTCGTTGTCCCCATCATGGCACTCCGAGCACAGCTGATTGCGCTCGCGACCTGGCTCTGCTCCCAGGACATGTCCGTGCTGAGCGATTTCCGCCTTGTCCATCATCAGGCGCGAGGTGCGACCGACCATGGCGTGCTCCAGCCAGTCCTCTTCGTCTGCGTCGATATCACCACGCTCGTCACCATGACAGTTCCGGCACAGCGAGTCGCGTGGATCCGCTTCATCCGTGAAGGTGTGGGCAAAGCCCACCGCATCGTCGAAGGAGCCGAACCGGAATGGACCGTCATTGTTGTCCTCATGCCAGTCCGGGATGCCCTGAGCATTGACCTGGTGGCAGGTGCCGCACTTCAGCGGCCCGTGCGAACCGTCGTGGTTCAGCGCCGCCGCCTGGGCGTAGGTCGTGGTGTCGATGGCCGCGGACACCGGATGCAGGCCGTGGATCGACTCGTGACAGCCCTGACAGCTGAGGTCCTGATGGCCACGTGAGTAGCGCATCAGGCCCGCCTTCGCCGGATAGTTGAACGGTGGGAACGGGTTGATGTTACCACTCTGTTCCACGTATGGCGCCTCGTGGCAGTCCGCACAATGGGGCTCACCACCCGCCAGCCAGTGATCCCGGCCGTCGGTGGCCGCACTGAAGGGCACCGGCACCGCGTTGTTCCCCGTGCTGATGAAGCCGGCGGTCCCATCGACCGCACCAGCTTCCGGATAGCGCCAGGCACTCTCGTTACCCTTGTTGTTGTTGATCCGATCCACACAATCATCCGTGGTGCAGAAGCTCAGGATGTTGACACTGAAGTCACCGTCCGCATCCGTCGTCCCCACCGGCCCGTTGGGACCGACCTCGATAGTCGCCGCGTTGGCATCGGCAATAGCCGGATCCCAGACCGCATGGGTCTGGTCCTCTGTGCGGTCAAAGCCAGCCACCTTCGGATCCAGGTAGTCGATCGCCTCAGCCTCGGTCAGCCCGACCGCCGCCGCGACCGCCGCCAAGGTCGGTTCCGCACGCGGATTGACCAGGCAGTCCCCGTTGATGAGATCATTGCAGTCCTCCGCAGCCCAGATCTCCTGACCCAGCTGGCTGTGGCAGTTGGTGCACCAGATACCGCGGTTGTCCTCGTCGCTCCCGGCCAGTCCGCCCTGGCCCCTGGCCACATTGGCAACCAGCCACTCGCCCACCGCGTTCAGGTGCTCCGGCGTCTCCGCCCCGTCGACGTCCTTCAAGGGGTTGGAGTGCACGTCGCGGCCCACGAAACAGCCACCCTGGTTGAGGCGGTTATCACCACCGGCATTGGCGTTGTCGCCGGCTATGGTGATGGGGTAGTTGTCCATCACACCGTCGGAGCGGTGCGCCGGGTGGCAGCCCTGGCAACCACCGTCACGCCCGAGGCTATCGTTAAACACGATCACGCCACCCTCGCTTTCGTTCTTGTGGGTGTTGTGGATCGCCTCGGAGATCGGCGGCAGGAAGAAGCCCGCATCTGGCCCCAGCGGGTTGACCGCCGCGATGACGTTGTCGCCGTGACATTTCTGGCAGATTACCGACTCGAAGCCCAGACGGGTGTTCTGCGGTAATGCGGCCTTGTCCGCAGGCAGGCCCAACAGATCGCTGTTCGCCGGGTAGTTGGCGGTGAACTCGGTACCCGTGTCACCGTCGTGCATCACCATCATGTTGATGGCCGCACCCTTCAGGCGCGCATACCAGTCCGAACCCGTGCTCAGACTCGGGTAGATCGACTTCCAGTACTCGATCTCCATGTTGGTCACCGCCTCGAGATCCACAATAGTACCCGTGGAGTCGAACAGCGGATCAGGCCCATCCGGCCGCCGCACATAGCTCGGGCTGTTGACGTTCGGCGTCACTCCGTCTGCCTGGTACGCAGGCACCGAATGACAGCGCTCGCAGTTCGGGATGTCGATTGGCGCCGTGCCGTGACCGATGACGGGCTGGTTGTTGCTGCCGATCACCGCGCCACCCTTGGTGCAGTTGCCGTCCGAATCACAGTTGGCGTGGTGCAGCTGTGCCTTCATGGCCACGTACGGGCGGATGGAGTCTTCGTCCACCGAACCAGGTTCGGCAAAAAAGTTGATGCTGTCCTCGAAGGGCGTCAGCGGCAGACCGAGGGCCTCCCAGATACGCGGCGAGGTCAGCATGATGGGCAGGTTCTCCAACACTTTCGACTGGGTGTATACCACCGTGCCGGTATCGGCGGAGAAGGTCAGCACATTGTCAAAGGCACCGTTGCCGGTCGGTCCCATGGGCTGCAGGGCCGCGCCGGAGTTGGCCGGGTACTCCACGTGACCCGATACACCCAAACGGATCTTGTCGCTATCCGCGCTGCCTTCCGAGGCATTTTCACCCTCCAGGTTCGGATGACCCTCCGCATCCGCGTAAATGTAGAAGTGGTTCAACCAGCCGTTGGCATAGTTGTCGGTGGCATCGGTGTAGTCGCCGTCACCCAGCACCACGTTGGACATGCCGGCGTAATTGCCCCGGACCAGTGTGCCGTTGCCGTCCACCTGCGCCGAATTGAACGGCGTGTTGTGGTAGAGCATCGAGTTGCCCTCGATGTCGCTGATCAGCGTCGAGGTTTGGGTGTTGGTCGAACCCGGGTTACCCTCGCGCCGCGGCTGGGCGTCGTGGAAGTACTCCAGATAGTATTTCTGGAAGTTGCCGTCATCGTCATAGTCCCGCACCACTGTCTCTCGGCCCAGGCCGTCGAGACCGTTGTTCGGGTCGCCCTCCAGCAGCCGTGCGAAGTCGGCATTGGATTGCGGTTCGCCCTGCTGGGGTTGGGGCTTGACCACCTGCGCGATAATCGAGTTGTACGGCGGCAATACGCAGCAGTAGGAGAACTCGAAGCCTGTACAGTGCATACCCAACTCATAGTTCATCATGATCTTGAAGTCGGGCTGATCTGACAGTATATGGATATTGACCGTCACCACCTCGGACAGGTCACCGTCGGCATCCCGGGCCTGGTAAGTGAAGCTGTCGTTGGTGTTGTCGACCCGGCTCGCGTCCGGTGTATAGACGAACGAGCCGTCTCCGCTGGGATCGAAGTTGAAGATTTCCGCGAATTCCGGACCACTGACCAGCACAGCCGTCAGACCGTCGTTGCCAATGTTTGCTCCGCTCTGCAGTTCAGTGTCGAAGTCGTTATAGAGCACACCCGAGACACGCGACAGTTGCACCACCAGTTCCTTGCCGACTGCTGTGGCGTAGGTGTCGCCGCGGGCGATGGGTGTACCTTCACCGTCACCGGGGCTTGGGCCTGGATCGGGATCCGTGGGCGGACTTACAGGCGCACAGTCCTCGGGCGCGTTGCTCACTTCGCGGATAGCGCAGCGGCCTGAGCCAGGCTGTTCTACGCGTACCACGCAGGGTACCGGGCCAAGATTTCCGACGCGGAATTCGAACTCCCTGTCATCTTCTTCTGATCCGCCAGCAGCCAGCTCCACCATACTGAAGGCATTCAGCAGTACAAAATCACCGGCGTCCCTTTGACCTTCGTCACCGTCAACCCTGAGTCGATCGCGATCTGCACTGTAATTGGCGCGATCGATGTCGAGTTCTCCATTGCAGTCGTCGGGCTCGACGGGGGGAGGAGTAGCGCTAATCGTGGCCGTGGTTGTTGCCGGGTCGCCGCTGGTGGCACCACCGTCGTCCGTTACCGTCAAGCTCACAGTGAAAGTGCCCGCTGCGGCGTAGGTGTGGGTCGGACTCACGCCGGTACCGGTATTGCCGTCACCGAAGTCCCAGTCATAGGTAGCAATGGTGCCGTCCAGGTCAGTGGAACCGGAACCGTCGAAGTTCACCGGTTGATCAGTTGTCCCAGTGTACGGACCGTTGGGATCTGCGGTCGGTGGTAGATTGGCTGGCGGCACGTCAATGGTAGCCGTTGTCGTCGCCGGAGCACTCTGCGCACCTTCATCGTCCACCACCGTCAGGGTCACGGTGTAGGTGCCCGCTGCGGCGTAGGTGTGGGTCGGGCTCACGCCGGTGCCGGTATTGCCGTCACCGAAGTCCCAGTCGTAAGCCGTAATGTTACCGCCATCGGGATCGACCGAGCCACTACCATCAAAGGCCACCGCTTGACCTTCGAAACCTGTGTAGGGGCCGCCGGGATTAGCGGTCGGATCCTGCTGGGCCGCAACGATGGTGGCTGTTGAAGTCGAAGGCGCGCTGGAATCGCCCGCATCATCGACGACCGTCAGGCTCACGTCGTACGTGCCCGCTGCGGCGTAGCTGTGTGTTGGACTCACGTCGGTACCAGTAGCGCCGTCACCGAAGGTCCAGTTGTAGGCAGTGATGGTCCCGTCAGAGTCAGTTGAACCGGACCCGTCGAAGCTCACCTGCTGCCCGGCCGTGCCATTGTAAGGACCGTTGGCATCGGCTGTTGGAGGCACATTACCTGCCGGGTCCAGATCACCAATGTTCGCCGGTGCCGTTTCATTGATATTTCTTGCGCTGCAGTTGCCGCGCTGATACGTCGGGACAGCTGTAGTGGTCCAACCCGGCTGGCTGTTGGCGTTGATCTCGCCGATATTATTGGTACCAGTAGGATCGCCATCCGAATCCGGATTCTCAGCTGCCTGGATACGTTGGGTGGTATTGCCCCCCGCGTCGCAGAACGCCTTACCATAGGGATTCAGGTTCTGAGTACTCGCGGCGTGGCAAACCTGGCAGCCGGCACCGTTACCCGAATTCTGCTGCGTGCCATAAAGGCTGTTCCATGTATTGAGATAACCAGAGGCAGCATGCGCCGATGGCGGCGCCACCAGCGCCGCGAGCACTGCCAATGCGGCTATTAGATAGAATACAGACCACCGTGACTCCGGCGGCACCTTAGTTATCGTTCCCATTTTATCGCCCTCCTCCGAACGAAGTTTTCCTGCTGACAAAATAAATAGCGCTCCGCAGCCCATGCTCCTGCCGGGTGCATCTTTGATCTGAATTTTTGGTCGTGTGCAATGTGCTTTAACTATGCAATATGGCCGCCCAAGCTGAACCCGCCGCTGACAGGGCGAGTAGAGAAGTCATAAACAAGTAGCTGACAATGAACAAAATGTGTCTGATCGGCATGTTGCCGCTCCTGTGTGAATTACTTGCACGTCGTGCAGTGTCGTTCATCCCTTTTTCCTCAGTCGTTAGTGATCTCCCAGCTCATCCATAACCGGAACCATGTATTTGTACGTACGTGGATCCCGCTACGTACATACCGATACACCAAGGCAAGAACAGTACCAATTTTTTGAATCAAGCTTACCATCTGTTTTTTATAACCTTTAACTGTGTGCGATGTGGCGTAGATCGATGTGTGGCAGATAATGCACGCCAAAGATGACATAAGAGCATGCCATTACTGTCATGCATTCCATTGCATCTTGGAAATATCCGGTACGGGCAGGCTCGCAAAGCGGTTCGTGTTTCTTTGCTTACCTAATCTAGTAGTGCAATACACATGCCACTCTTGTGTTTAATCGTTACTTGCTGTTTTTACGGGGGGTATTGTTTTTGTAAGATGAGCGCGTCACCGAAACAGTCTCCATTCGGTGACGGTTCTCAACGGCCATTAAGGTATCTGTTTGATTTGGAGGTTGATAGTTTGACGCGGAACAGCAACACAAGGCTGTTTCCCTTCTAACGGGGTAGCCGCAACCCACATAGACCGCAGACGGCTCAGGGTCTGGGCGTTCGTTCGCAAATCTGATGCCAGGAAAAACAGGGGTAACAGCATCAGCGAAACGGTTTGCATAGCGATCGGTACGCTATCGGTTGCCACCGTTATCCCGGGGAACCCAGTGCGAAGCTCAACCCCAGAGGTCAGGTCTGCATCAAATTGCTAATACGCCTACTCGACGACCTTGTGCATCTCTCCCTGACGATATAGAGGGACGAGCCCATACACCAGTGGTAGCGTGGTGCTTACAGGGTCGGTGCCCGACCACCCCTCAGCTTCTGGATCTCCTCCTGCACCTTTTCCGGAGGCAGGGCGCCGGTCTCTTCCCTGATCTTGTACCAGTCGATCTCCTTCTGCATGTGGTAGGAGAGCTTGTTGTCGTAGACCTCGACGGGGAACGACTTCTCCCGCAGGCCGACGACGTATTCATTGATGCGTTCCTTGATCATCATCCGCCGCGTCGTGCGCCAGGTGCGCTCCTCCTCGATGTCGGCATAGACCGCTTCCTCCACGTCCTGTACCTGGACCAGGTGCCAGCCGTTCGGTGTCTCCACCGGGCCACCGAGTTCACCGGGGCCGAGGGAAAACGCCAGTTCGTCGAGCCCCTCGAAACCGGTGCCCTGCGACACCCAGCCGATCTGGCCCAGCGTTTTGTCGGACGCAGGTATGATGGAGTACTCCTGGGCTGCCTTGAAAATGGTGATGGCGCCGCCCTCGATCATCTGTTTGATCGCGTCGGCTTCCTCCCGGGTCTTCACTACCACCACCTGCAACTTGCGCTGTTCGGGCACCCAGATCCGGTTCCTGTTTTCCTGGTAGTAGGCCCGTATTTCCTCATCGCTCGGCTCGAGCTGCTTGACGAGATTGCCGCGGT
>Ga0316198_10000938_pt1 | contig 16346 bp, 12 predicted proteins | sample OudBieAanoxic_MG_FD_204935 | JGI IMG/M metagenome (GOLD analysis project Ga0316198, IMG submission 204935) | Coastal sediment microbial communities from Oude Bieten Haven, Netherlands - site A anoxic | ecosystem: Environmental > Aquatic > Marine > Coastal > Sediment | place: Netherlands...
TGCTCGCCAAAGGCGACCGCCCCACCGCTGATGGCAGCGATCAGAACGGCCAGACACAACAAAGACCATCGATTCGAGAGAAACCGCAACATGTACCGTGCTTTGAAAGCAGCGCCCGACCCCGCGTCCGCCGCCCGCCGAGGATAGCGCCACTTTCCCATGATTCAAAAGATCGGCCGGTTCAGCCGCTTTCGGGCGCAATTTCTGCGCTCGGGCGATCGCATAGCGGCTGCGCTCAGGAATAGACCGCCGCCGGAGGAGTCCTAGACTACCTGCGCTTCGCCTTGGTCGGGCCGTACGCCAGGTCCGCCTGAATCAGCGCGCCATCGCCTGCAAAGGTGCGAGTGTGGCCAGTCGGCATCGCGATCTCATACTCGTCCCAAGTGACGTGGAAGCTCGCGCGAACGCGAATACGCTCGCTGTTTCCAGTCTTGGCATCGGCCGGTGTCCACCTCACCGTCGCCGGAACGCTGACCTTCTTGCTGATGCCGTGAAGCGAGAAACGCCCTTCGAGCGTCATGGGGACCCATTTCCCCGGTTCGAGCTTCATCGCCCCACGCACCGCTTCGAGCACGAACCGGCTCTTTGGAACGTCGTCAATCTCGAGGAAGCCCGCCCGGCGAAACATCGTGTCCCAGGCCGAATCGTCCGTGCGGATCGACACCATGAACACATCGATGTTTCCCGACGCCTTGCGCAGGTCGCGAGGGTCGATCGAAAGCGCGCCCTCAACCGTGCCGAACTGGCCCCATGCGGGCACCGTGACCTGCGGCCCTTCGCAAACGAACCGAACTTTTCCTTCTTCCAGCCTATGGCTTCTCGCAGACATATCGGCGTTCGCAAAGGAAGCGAGCGCCGAGACGACCAAGAGCACGAGCACCGATTGGTTTCGTCTTCGAATCATGTGACACCCCATTCATCATTAGTAACGGATGAGCTGGGACGGTCCAAACTCGTGCGGAGCGGCTACGGGACGATCAGGTCGTCCTCGTCGCAGGGGCCACTGCAGGGGTTCGAAACGACTCCGGTCTCGTAGAACTTCTTTAAGACAGGTCCAAGCGCTTCGAGCTCTGTCGCGCGACCGTGCGGGTCTCGCATGGTGTCATCCCAGTGCGGGATGTTGGTGATCGGTGGGTCATCGTTGCCGAAGTCGACCTCGATCATTGCGGAGCCGTCGTGTTCCCCGCTCGCGACCGGGATTCCCCAGACGTCGCGGATGGTGTCCGCGAGATTGACGATACCGCCAATCGTTCGCGCCATGATGTGGGCCCCGAGATTGGTCACTTGATGGTCGGCCTTGGACACTTGGATCAGCACCTCGTGTGCAGGCGTGCCCGCCAGAAGATTCGTTCGAATGTATTTTGAGTACCCGGTTGGCTCGGCCCGATCCCAGAGGCCTTGAATCAGCGCGAGGTTCATTTGAACGTCGAGGGCATTCCAGTTGTAGTTGCTGTAGAACTGCGGCGCGAACTCATCGAAATTGACGCTTCTGTTGAGAAGCAGGTTGTACGACTGGCCGGGCACCGCGAGCAGACCCCGTTCGATGTCCGTCGTCAGCGCCATGATACTCGCACCCAAGATTCCGCCCTGGCTCCCGCCGAAGTAGTAGCGCTTGGCCCCGTCGATGGTCGCGCCGCCGCAGTCCTTCAGGAGCGCCTTATTGAGGTCGGTCATTGGCCCGCCGTCGGCCTCGCGTGACAAGGTCCTCATCGCCATCAGGAAGTTCAAGAAACCCTGATGCATTCGTTCAGGGATGGCGCGGAACGCGGAAACATCCCCGCCCACGATGGCCGGGATCAGAGTCGGAAGAACGTCATCGCTCGAGAAGCCCTTCCAGTCCAAAGCAAAGGCGGCGAAGTTTTCCGCTGCTGCGATCCGCTGAAAGCCCAAGACTTGCTCCTTGGCCCCGAGCTGGCCGTGACCGAACTCTACCAGGGCCGCCGGCATCATAGAGGCCGTCTCTGGCACGATCATCGCCGCCGAATATGGGAAGCTCCCGTTCTGTTCGGGCAAGCCGTCGTCGCCGAGGTTGAGCAGGCCGCCCGACTCGCCCTTCGTCATGTACAGAGGCATGTCGAACGTAATCTCCAGACGACAGGCAATGCCGCTGTCGAGCTGCTCGTTCTTGAGCTCGATGGTGTACGGTACGCCGTCGGGGAAGCTCGCCAGCGCATCGTCACGAATGTGTACCATGGCGCTGGTGTTGTTCTCGCGGCTTGCGGTGGTGAAGTCCCAGGCGATCTGAAGCTCGTCGCGCGCGATGCCGGCCTCTGTGAGCGTCGCAAAGAGCTCCTCGAAGTGCGCGCGACGTGATTCGATCACCGGATCGTCCGAGGGCTCGTCGTCCCGCAAGGCTAGAAAACCAGCTGAAGGCGCGACCGGCATCCCTTCGCCGTCCAGCACGTTCCGGATCGCCACGATGTATCGAGTCGCATCCTCCGGGCGGATGGCAGGGCGCAGCATCAACGCTTGCTCTTGCCTGAGCGCCTCGAGGTCGCGGTTGACCGTGAAGTCCGGCTGGTCCTCGTTTGCGTCCACCCGAACCTTGGCCTGAACCACGTACTCGTCGAGATCGACCCAGTGGGCCAGCCGCTCGCCCGTGTCTGCGTTGATGATGACCGTAGGAGACTCCGCGTTCAGCGAGTCCTCTATACTGTCCGGCGCTGCAAGTCCGGTGACGGTTGCGCCCGGGAAGTGTGTCATTGCCGCGATGCCTGGGGAGAAGCCGTCCATTTCATTGAAGGCATCGGGGTTCGATCGGACGCCGGCCAGAGTTGCCGGCATCGTCGCCTCGGGCAGTGCGAGGCGAAGCCCCGTCACGGTACTCGCGTCCGCCACGGTCCAGTAGTCGTTGGGGTACGGAAAGCCGCAGTAGCTCGGGGTCAAGGGATCGCATCCGAGCGGGAGCGTTCCACCCGTGCCACCGGACCCTACGGGCGCCGTCGCGCTGTTGCCATCGCTGCCGCAGCCGACGACGAAAACAACTGTAATTGCCAGGGTGGTAAGACGAGAGAGAGATCCATTCATGCCGCGGATGCTAGATGCCGAGCCAAGCCCTGTCTACAGCCCCGCGGTCGGCTCTTGAACTCTCTGCGAGATGCGTCCAAGAACGAGGAATGAAGATCGCCGTCGTGACTGGAGCGGGCAAAGGCCTCGGCCGCGAAATCGCCAAGGGCCTCTCTGCGAAGCAGTTCAACGTGCTTGCGACGGACATCGACGAGGACGCGGCCCGCGCAACCGCAGAGCTCATCGGGGGCGGCGCTTGGTCGATGCATCAGGACGTTCGAGACTCCTCCTCGCATCACGAGGTCGCGGCGGCGGCGGCTGAACGTGGCACGCTCGCACTCTGGGTAAACAACGCCGGCGTGCTTCACACCGGCCACGCCTGGGATCACGGCGACGAGCTCGTTCGACAGATGACCGAGGTCAATGTGCTGGGCATGATCTGGGGAGCGCGCGCCGCGATTGCGGCGATGCGCGATGACGGCGGCCATTTGATCAACATCGCATCGCTGTCGTCGATCACACCGGTGCCGGGTTTGGCCGTCTACGGAGCGACCAAGCAAGCGGTTTTGGGTTTTACGATCTCGCTCGCCGGCGACATCGAGCGCGCCAAGTTGCCCATCAAAGTGAGCGCGGTTTGCCCGGACGGAATCGATACCGACATGGTGAGCAGCCAGAGGGGCAACCAGCAAGCCGGTCTCGTCTTTGCTGCGGCAAAGCTTTTGACCGTCGAAGAGGTGGCAAGCGTCGTGCTAGACCTGGTCGACAAGCCCAGGCTCGCCGTCAGTGTTCCATGGTCTCGCGCCGTTCTCGCCCATGCCATGCGCCCGTTCCCGGAGTTCAGCCTCAAGGTGCTGAAACCGTTTCTCTGGTTCGGGGAACGCCAGCGCAAAAAGACGAACGAAGAGAGCTAGGCCTCCTCGTCGCGGGCGTCCTCGCGATAAATGTGCACGTCGCGCTGCGGAAACGGAATCGAAATGCCTTCTTCGTCGAAGCGCCGTTTTACCTCACGCGTGACGTCCCAATAAACGTCCCAGTACTCCTCGGTTTTCGCCCAAGGTCGAACGATGAAGTCGACCGAGGAATCACCGAGCTGGTGCAGACGGATGACCGGCTCGGGGTCCTTCAGCACTTTTTCGTTATCCGCGACGATCTCGGCGAGCACTTTCTCCGCTTTGGGGATGTCATCGGAGTACCCAATCCCGAACGTCATGTCTACGCGCCGCTTATCTTGATGGGTGATGTTGCGAATGACTCCTCCCCAGATCTGCTTGTTGGGCACGACCAGTAGTTGGTTGTCGAAGGTGAGAACCATCGTCGAGACTAGATTCATCTTGTAGACCTTGCCGGTGACCCCTCCTGCCTCGACGGCGTCCCCCACATCGAACGGCCGGTACACGAGAATCATCATACCCGACGCGAAGTTCGAGAGAGTGTCCTGCAGGGCAAAGCCGATGATGAAGCCAGCGATCCCGAGGCCGGCCAGCAGTGGCGCAACCTCCACGCCGAGCTGCGCAATCGCGATGATGAAACCGAAGAGCAGGATTAGCCGTCCGGTCATCTTGATGAAAAAGTCCCGGGCTAAGCTCGAGACGTCGAGCTTGGACCGGTCGATGGCGCGCCGCATGAGTCCCCGCCCGACACGGGCTGCGAGGAAAAATGCAAACAGCACCAGCACGAACGCGAGAAGTTCGAAAATCAGGGATGCGCCATTGCTGCGAAGCCAGTCGGCGGCGTCCTCCAACCACGAGTCCAGGAGGCCAGACGCGACTTCCTTGTTGAAAATGTCCTGGGATAGCTTCCCGGTCGCAACGATGATTCCCTGCCTGAGCTGAGCGGTCTCGAGCCCGTATTCGTCCATCAGCTGGACGTTTGCGCGCTGGCTTTCAGCAAGCGCGTCTCGTTGCTTCTTGAGGGAGGCCAGCAGCTTCTGCGCCTCGGCATCCGTATCCGCCCCAGCGCGGGTCGCGATCTCGTCGATTTCTTGCTTCGTGCTCTGGAGCACGCCTGAGGTAACGTCCGCACGAATCTTGAGGTGCGAGACCAGGTATTCGATGTCGGCTTTCACATCTAGACCGAGCATTTCCTGCTGGTCGATGTTGGTGTCCAAGTACTTGATCAAGCGGGTCGACGTCGAAAGTTTTCTGCTGAGCTCGCCGCGTGCCTTTTGCGCTTCGTCGGGGCTTACTTTCGTCGCTGCATCGACCAGCGCGACCGATTCGCGCCCCGTTTCCTCCAGCTTCTCGCGCATCGCGCGTGCGTCCTGTTGCAGAAGCTTGCTTGCCGTCGTGCGGCCTTGCGCAGCTCTTGCTCCGGCGTCCTCGGCGCTAAGCACGAGCTCGACGAGCTTCGCAATGTCGCGTCGGTATCGAGCCCTTTGGTCCGAAACCTCCTTCTCGATCATCGCGGCAGCTCCATCCGGATTTTCCCCGACCTTTTGACTCAGCTCTTCGAGAGCCGCTCCGCGCTGCTTTAGATCGGCTACCAAGCCCTCGATTTGGCTGGAAGAGCCTTTCTGCTCGGGCGTTTGAGCATCCTGCCCGAGGGTTGCCTGCGGCAAGAGTGAACCGAGCGTCAAAGCGATTATAAACGTCGCAGCCAGCCGTAACTGCCCGCGTTGCGTTGCCATTTGCATAGTAGAACTCCGTGGAACTCGATTGTCGGTTCGATGGATTGACCCCAATCGCCTATGAGTGCTAGCGGACGCCCTAGCGGCCCTCAAGGCGACCCCAGGCGTTGAAAACCGACGCTGCTCGCTATAAGGTCGCATCGATCGTGGAGGTTGAGATGAGGATGAACGGCTTACGATGGACCGCGCTTCTGGTCGCGCTTTGGCTGCCCGCAACGCTCGCATCCGCCCAGTGGGATGCACCCGGGGAGGAAGGCGGCTACAGCACGGCGACCACCGCGCCCGCGCCACCAACGGCGCCGCCTGATCAGATGGTCGCGGACACTCCGCTGGCCCCAGTTCAGCCGCCAGAGTCAGACAAGGCATGGAAACCCGCTAGCTTCACTTGGTCACTCGACATCGGCGTGCCGATCGCCCTCGATGTACCTCGCAGTGTCGTCCGTCCCGGAGCAAACATCTTCTTCTTCGGGGGCGCCGACTTCGGTTTCTTCGTCATCGGAGGCGACTTTGGTCTGCAATGGATGCCGATCGATTTTGGCGATGGCTTTGTCCCGCCCGGCACTACCGTGAACCTGAGTGGCCGCCGTCCTCTGACTCGGATCTACCTCTCGCTCCCCGAAGTACGCTTTCAAGTTCCCAACCTCAAGGTCGTTCTTCCGTACATCACGGGCTCGTTCGACCTGAACTGGTGGAACTTCGCGGAGACCAGCGTTGGCTGTGGTTATTGGTACTGCAGCCAATACTCGGTGTACCGCTTCACGCCGGGCTTCACGGGCAAAGCCGGACTTGGCTTCGAGGTCAAGGAGAGTGGCGTCTACATCGACGTCGGCTTCCAGTACTCGTTCACCGGCAAGGGCAACTTCTTCGGAAGCTCCCAATGGTGGTTGACGCCGTACGTCGGTGTCCTCGTACGACGTCAGGATTAGCCACGCTCGGCTAGCGTCGGCCGCCACCTCGTCGGCCACCGCCGCTTCTGCCTCCGCCACGGTTGCTGCTGCCGCTTCTTCCGCTCGTGGTGCTGCGGTTTCCGCTGCTTCCCCGATTGCTGCCGGTGCTCGCGCCGCCCCGGTTGGAAGGCTGAGTGGACGGCTGAGTGCTAGGGCGTCTGCCGCCCTGATTTGGCGGCCGTCCCGAGCTCGGCGGCCTTCCGCCGCGGCTCGGTGGCCGGCTCTGGTGACGGTAGTGCGCACGCCGATGCGTGGTCGAGTAGCGATAGCGGGCGCTGCGATACGCGGGAGGTCGCCGGTAGTACGCGTGCCGGTGATACCAGTGGTAGTGGTACCAGGGGTGCCAGATGGGAAAGAGGATCAATGGTGCAACGTAGACACCCGTCCACACGTAGACGGTCGTTGTCGAGGCTTGCGGAGCGGGCTCTTTGTCGGTGGCGGCTGGAGCTTGCTCGGCGTTGGCCGCCACATCGGGGCCTCCCGGAGCCGCCGTCGGGCTATAGACGACCTTCTTCGTTCCCGGCTTCGCCCAGCCGGCACCGTAAAACACCCATTGCTTACCGTCCCAGTCCCAGCGCGGCGGCACCAAGATCATGTCCTTGACCTTGTAGATCCACTCGCCGCTCTTCCATTCGAACTGCTCTCCGGTCCATATCCAATGTCCGGGCAACCACTGGTACGAAGTCTTGGCGAGCAGCTCGGCAGACGGTTGCTGTTCTTCGAGTGATTCGGGCGTTTCGGGGTGAGGAGGGCGGTCATCGGTTCCGCCAACCGCCGGTGCTTCGGCAGGCGGCGCGTCATCGGGTGGGGCGGGCATGTCTTTCGGGACCTCGTCCGCCGAGCGAACGTCGTCACCTTCGGAGGCGTCCTGCGCGAAGGCGAACCCAGGAATTCCAGAAGCGAGTAGAAGAACTAGAAACAGCTGCATGACCGTACCGACCTCGGCAGCGACAACCTTATTCACCGCCATCGAGCCGAACCGCAATGAAGGCCCAGTTCTTCTTCGAACCGCGGAGGCGCCCACCCCAATCGGCCAGCATCATTTGCCAGCCGTACTTCTTGCGAAGCGCCCGGAGCCCCGCTTGTTTGTCGGCTTCATCGTCGACCAGCCGCGCAGTGCCATCGTGCCACGGGCCCTTGAGCGCGCCCCGAACGCCGCACGCCGCGATACGGATCGTCGAATTGCGTCGCAAGCGCTTGACCTTGTACGAGTCGCCGTTCGTGAAAATCACCAGCTCGTTCCCGTCACGGCCCACCCAGACCGGCGTTTGCACGCCCGTTCCGTTCTTTCGGAAGGTCTCGAGGTTTACGTACTGCGCTTTGCCTAGGTCATCGATGGCCGCCATGGCCCGATCATAACGCGCTTTAGCCGGCGCGCATCTACCTCCCCAAGGCTGGGGTTTAGAACCTCGTAATGCCCCGGGTGTAGTAGCCAATCGAACTCTCGGTCGGCCGGCTCGCGCTAGGTAGAACCGGTTCTCGATCCAAGTCGGACCGGCAATCGCCCATGCCGTACTGCGGGTCGCTCGTACTCTCGGCAATCACCAAGTACATGCCCCTCGGTGACATTTCGATCCGACGCACATCGACGCCAAGCACATCGGAAAGAGAGCCGACTAGCGTATCGATGCCTCGATCGATCTGAATCGCGCCCTCACCACCTGGCGCAAACGTTTGCCGGACACCGTTGATGAACGCTGGAACGAAACGGTTGTTGCAGAGCACCTTGGCCCACGGATAGCCTTGATGCGTGATGACGACCGACGATTGGTCGACTATGAAGGAACCTTTGCCCTGGCTGTCGACGGACGGGGTCCCGCAGTAGCGGAACGAAACGTCTTTGTCGCCGCACTGGCCGACGAAAGGCAGTATTTCGAGAAAGAACGCGCCAATCGCTTGGTCGAAGCGATACCAATGATCGGGTGCGGCGGAGATTTCGCTATTCGCATGGAAGTACTGCTTGAAGCAGATCTGCGGCACCCCGGTATCTTCGGACAGCCGATAGTGAAACTCGGGGCTTGCGTTCACGTTGGGCCGAATGCCCACGGTTCCGTCCACCCACAGCATCGCGTTGACCTCGGTCTGGGACTGCGGCTCGGTGGTTTCGACCATTTCATCGATGAAGCGTTCCGCGAGGCCTCGGTTCCCCAAGGCGCCGCCGAGGGCTGTGGTGTAATACGCATTCTCGAGGCGGTGCTCCCACTCCCAAGGAATGAAAAACGAGCAGGCACCGATGTCCATGCTGTATGCGTGCCATCCGTTGTTGCCGAGGTCGACGGTGACTTCGGCCTCGGGATCCCAGCTGTAGTCGAAAAACGTTCCCGAGCTTTCCTGAGCCGCTGCGCCCTGAGGCGGGCTGCTTGCATTGCTGTGCTTAAAAACATGACTGCCCCAGACTAGGCGGTTCCACGCGTCTCCGCGCCAGCGGTAATTGCCGCTCGCGATGTCGCCAAATTGCCCCTCTGCTCGGCTCTTCGTCGGGGACAACCAAATGTCGAGATCGCTTCCCGAACCAGTCGAGTACTCGAGCGCGCGACCACCACAGTGACTGCGTCCCTGCCGCTGGATGTAGTTCTCGGTGCACACGTGTACGATGCCGGTGCCGTGGGAAATGTTGGGACCGACCGGGCCATTGTCGTGCGCGATGCGAAGTCTCGCGACGCAGCCCTCGGTGCTGCTCGGGGTTAAGCAGTGCCAGACATGGATGGGCAGAATTTCATAGAAGTTGAAGGCGCCGCTTGGCGAAAAATGCATCAAAGCCCAGTTGCCGTCCGGCATGAGGGCGTCGATTCGCCCCGCTCCCTCTAGATTCGAGGTTCTGATTCTCACAGGGCTCAGTACGTTCTGTACGATGACGTATCCGCGAGTCGGCGCGACCAATGTCGGGCCCGACTCGCACGAGTCGACGCCAAGCACGAGGATGGTCAACACGAGAAGTGCGACTCGAATCCGCTGTAGTTTCATCGACGGCTCCTTTGCTGTGGGCTCGCTGCCCAGTGACCGCACGCCCAGCATATGCGAATTTCGGTCCTTCCCCCTGCTTAGTGGCTTTCTTCGGAAGCTCGCGAGGCCTCTGTGCAGCGCTGTGCCTGCTTTATCGGAGGCCACCATGGTCCGATCACAGTGCGCTTTGGTGCGACCAAATCGACTGCTAGAAGGCCGGAGTCATGTTCAGACCTCAGCTTTCCGCGTTGCTGATTCTTGCGGCGGCCCTTGGGTGCAGCTCTAGCCCGTCGACGAGCAGCGGCTACAGCCCAACGACCGACCTCTCGAATCTCTGCACCACGCCACTGGCGCCCAACGAGCCACTTTGCAGTACGGCTTTCGGGGACACCCTTTGGTCGGGTTCGCACAGAGCGAGCTACGCACAGGGTTCTTCTCCATTTCCTGGTCCGAGCGACAGCGTGGCCACCGAGAGCGCACACCTCGAGCTTCCGGGCGCCGGCGTTCCGGTCATCGTCTCGTTCAGCGCGTCCTACGATGATGGCGGGCGAGCCGCATGGTCCACCGTGACCGGTGCTGACGCCGCGATCGTCAAGTTCGATCACGAGACCTTCGAAATCATCGACTGGTACGTCCCCGGGGACCGAGAGGTTGACCCCCCAAACTTTACGCTCGGTTTGAGCGGCGCCTATACGGCGATCGATTCCGAGAACCGCTTCATCGTCGGCCGCACTCGCTTCGTCTCGTTCTTTGTCGACAGCGTAGAAGGGGATCGCCTTTCCCCGATCGAGCTCGAGAAGCGCATCTTCATGCCGGATGAAGTCTTTTGTAACGAGAACGATGTGATTGCGGGCATGTCGCTGACCTATGATGGGCAGCTCGCGTTCGCGACCGAGCTGGGCAACCTGTTCGTGATTCCGTCCGATGCCGATCCCAACGACCTCGGCGAGATTCCAGTCATCTCGACGAATCAAGATTGCGCAACCGCCGATGAGGCCGCGCTCGAAATCGTCTCAAACAGCGTTGCCATCGACGAAAACGGCGGGATTTACGTGCTCACGAGCGTGGCCATGTATCGATTCGATTGGGACGGCAGCGCGCTGAGCCTTGCTTGGCGTGCCGAGTACCAGAGCGCCGAAGAGGTTCCGAGCCCGATTCGACTAGGTCCGGGCTCCGGGTCCACCCCTAGCCTGATGGGCACCGCGGCAGACGACGACCGCTTCGTGGTGATCACGGACGGCCTCGGACTGATGAACCTCGTCCTGTTCTGGAGGGACGAAGTGCCGGCGGACTGGGATCCCATCGCACCTGGTAAAGACCCTCGCATCGCCTGCGAGATTCCGATCGACTTCGGAACTAGCGCCGCGGAAGCGATCTCCGAACAATCCGTCGCCGTCCGAGGTTATTCGGCCGTCGTGGTGAACGACTTGCTCAGCAATCCGACGATCAATCCTCCTTCGATGCTGGCCCTTGGTGCGCTCGCCCAGAACAGCGTGTCGGCGCTCGAAGGAGGCATTCCGGATAAAGCTCCGTTTGGCCTCGAGCGCATCGACTGGGATCCGGAGACCCGCAACTGCGAAACAGTTTGGGCCAACTCGGAGGTCAGCCTGCCCAACGGAATCCCGAGCATTAGTCGGGGATCAGGCCTCGTTTACGGTGCGGGTCAGCGCAACGGGCAGTGGGGTCTCGAAGGCCTCGACTTCGAAACCGGCGAATCGCGCCTCTGGGTCGAGGCAGGATCGGGAAGCTGCCGCCCCGAGCTGATGATGGTCCTCTCCATCCTGCCTGGGGTCGCCGAAGTGCTCGAAGTCGTCCCGGATTCCTGCGAGAATTCGTTCTATGCGGCGACGACGATCGGCCCCGATGGCACGGTGTACCAAGGAACTCTCAATGGCGTAAGTCGCTATGTTCCGGCGACCAGCGAGCCGCTCCCAGCAGACGAGCGGGCCGCGGTGGGCGTCGAGCAGGCCTTGGATCTCTTGGACCGATCACAATCCGACGCGCCTAGCAACATCGGCGAACGCAATTACCTGCGCCGAGCGATCGCGCAGCTGCTCGAGACACAGCAGGTCGCCGCGAGCGCGGGCATCGCCGACATTGCGACGGCTGCGGCCAACGCGATGCAGTCACTCGATGAGGCCGTGGCGGCCTTTGATGCGGCGGAGCCCCATGACAACTACGTGCAAGACGCGAGAGCGGCCTTGAGCGCGATCTAGACGAAGCGGCTTGCGATCCTTCAGGGGACGATTGCGCCGTCGTCGATCCATTGACGGATCGCGTTGACCTCCGCATCGCACAACGCGATGCCGTCCTGGTTCAGCGGCATCCGCGGTACCAAGAATGTCGACTCCGAGGATCTTGTTCATCAGGTACGACTCACCGCTGGCATTCGGCTTCACGCGAAGGCGGTCGGTAATTTGTACCGAGTTGATGCTCACGAGGTTCATTCCAGACGCCGATACGGAGCTGAGGTCGAGCTCCGCCGCCGGCAGCGTGTCGTCGAAACAAAGTAGCGGCGAGGTCGATTTGAGTTTAGAAGATGTGGACGTGACCGCTGAAACGACAGCGCAGCCCCGCCCGAGTAGCTTGCCGACGAAAGAGGCGCCTCGGATGAAGGGGCATTGGTTTTGGGGATGCGCCCTGGATCTAGCCCGGGACCGCACGCAGTTCTTGATCGACGGCCACGAGGAGCACGGCGACGTCTTCGTGTCTCGTGCGCTCGTTCGCGACCTCATGTTCGTGCGCGACCCGGCTGTCGTGAACGCGATCAACGTCACCTACTGGGCCGACTTCTATAAGCCCGACTACATCAAGATGATGTGGAAGCCGTTTCTGGGAAACGGCCTGGTGCCGAACGATGGCGAATCCTGGAAGCGCCAGCACAAGCTCATCCTGCCTGGCTTTCACAAGAAGCGGGTCGACGCCTATGCGAAGACGATGGTCGAGTTTACCGATCGAATGATCGATCGCTGGAAGGAAGGCGAGCAAAGAGACATACGAGTCGAGCTCAACGCCCTTGCGCTCGAGGTCGTCGCCGACACGCTCTTCGACATCGATATCGGTAGGGAGGATTCGGACACTATCCGTGATGCGCTCGCCGACATCAGCGAGATCCTGGTCACCGATGCCGACAAGATGATCCCCCGCCCCGATTGGTGGCCTACGGGGGAGAACCGGCGGAAGAAGCGCGCCATCGCGAAAATCGAAGAGATCATCGAGCGCGTGCACCAGGAACGACTGATCCACCAAGAAGACCGCGGTGACCTGTTCTCACACATGGTGTTTGCCGAAGATGAGCAGGGCCGCATGTCCGACAAACAGCTCCGCGACGAAGCGATGACATTGATCTTCGCGGGCCATGAGACCACGGCGCATGCGCTGACCTGGACCTGGTACTTGCTCGCCAAGAACCCAGACAAGGCGGCCAACATGCGCGAGGAGCTCGGGCGCGTGCTCCATGGCAGACGAGCAGACGTCGAAGATCTTCCGGACCTTCCCTACCTCGAGATGGTGGTCAAGGAGTCGCTTCGAATTCTACCGTCGGTCTGGGCCTACGCGCGTCAAGCGCAGCGAGACCTGGTCATCGAGGGCTATGAGATCAGAAAGGGGCAGACGATCACCATCAGTCACATCGCGATGGGTCGTAACTCCAAGTACTACGACAAACCAATGGAGTTTCGGCCCGAGCGCTGGACCCGTGAGTTCGAGCGGAGCCTTCCCCGCGGCGCCTACGTTCCGTTTGCCGCGGGGCCACGCGTCTGCCTCGGCAAGCAGTTCGCGATGATGGAAATGCGAATGATCCTCGCAACGCTCCTCCAACGCGTCGAGCCGAACCTTTCCGAAGGCTTCGAGCCAGACTTCGTGACCGAGCTTTCGATGCATCCAGGCGAACGCGGCATGCAGGCCGAAGTGAAGCTCTACGAAGGGAGTCCAGCTTAGGGCGGCATCGTTCGCGCTCATCGAACCAAGATGCGATTTGTGAATGGCCATCAATTCAGATTCATGGGGGCTAATGGCCTAGAGAGAGACGAGTGCAACGCTTGAAAATACGCGGTCTGTCGTCGAGGCGCGTGCGCTCCTTCGACCCCGATCAGGTGACCTCGCGAGGCCCAGGCGAAACCGATCCGGCTGCGGTTGGCTTGCGGCGAGACGACGTCGAGTCGATTTGGAGCGCCGTCGTCGACTTCTACAAGACGGGCTTTCACCCGGCGATCGGCCTCTGTATTCGCCGGCGCGCTGAACTGCTCATGGATCGGGTCATCGGGCACGCGCGCGGCAACTCCCCCAAGGACCCCAGAGACGCGGAGCTCGTCCCCGCCACCACCAGCACGCTCTTCAATTTCTTTTCCGGTTCGAAGTCTGTCACCGCGATGCTCATTCACTTGTTGGCCGAGCGCAATCAGCTGCACGTCGATGAACCGGTCGCCACCTTCATCCCCGAGTTCGCGAGCCATCGAAAAGAACGAATCACGATTCGTGATCTGCTGACCCATCGTGGTGGCATTCCAGCTGCGCCCAGCGAGGTCGCAGACTTGGACATGCTGCAAGACCTGCCGCGAATCCTGGAGATGATCTACGAGCTCGAACCCAGGCACAGACCGGGAACGGTTCCTGCCTATCACGCGGTCACCAGTGGTTTCATTTTCGCCGAGATCATCCGGCGCGTTTCGGGCGTCGACATACGTGAGTTTCTCCGCAGAGAAATCTCCGATCCCCTCGGCATGAACCACCTCAACTACGGACTGCCCGAAGATCGACTCAGCGACGCGGCCATCGATGCCTGCACTGGCCCTAAGCTGATCTGGCCAATCAAGGACATCTTCGAGAGGTCCCTCGGGGCGTCCGTAGAAGAGTTGATCGAGCTCTCCAACGATCCGCGATTCCGTACCGGGGTCATTCCTTCCGCGAACCTCTTCGGAACGCCAAACGACATTTGCCTCTTCTTCGAGCTTCTTCTCGCGGGCGGTGCGATCGATGACACTCGCCTCTTTGCCGAGGCCACCGTGCGCAGAGCGGTTCAAGCGCAGACACCCGGTCGAGTGGACAGAATGCTCCTCTTGCCGATGTCGTACTCGATGGGCTTCATGCTCGGCACCGAGCCGCTCGGGCTCTACGGCTTCCGTGCGGGGAAGGCGTTCGGCCATGTCGGGCTCAGCAACATCCTCGCCTGGGCAGACCCGGAGCGGGACATCTCGGTGGCGCTGATGAACTCGGGGAAGCCCTTCTTCGCCTTGGACACGGCCTACTGGCCTGAAATAATCCGACGAATCAGCACCCGGATTCCTCGCGACGGCGGTCGTTGTGCGTTTGGCACATGAAACAAATGCTGCGATCCGCCTCAAACTTGGTCGACCGGCCTGGTTCAGACCGGCGTCGACTGAACACACTTTTTTGGGAGTGTGAGTCCCGCGGGGGTAATCGTATCGACGAGCACAACGGAGAACCCTCTTCAGCCAAAATGAGGGACAGTCTCTGAAGAGACCTAAGACATGCATACCGGGGCATCCACCGAAGAAGAAATCGAATACGATCCGATTTACGATCCGTTCAGCCCGGAGTTGATCGCCGATCCGTATCCGTTCTACGAGCGTCTGAGAGATGAGCACCCGATTCACTACAACGAGCGGATGGACTTCTATGTGTTGTCTCGGTACGACGACATCTTCCGCGCGCTTCGCAAGCCGCAGATCTTCTCCTCTGCCCAGGGGCTGACACCAGCCAAAGACGAAATCAGCCAACTCGGCATTCCACCGACGTTCATCATGATGGACCCCCCGGATCACACACGGCTTCGGCGCTTGATCACCAAGGCGTTCACGCCCGATACGGTCAAGGAGCTCGAACCGACGATTCGAGAGTTCGTCGTCGATCACGTCGAGGCGATGAAGCGGAAGTCCGCTGACGGAGAAGACGTCGATTTGGTCCAGGCGATTGCTTCTCCACTGCCGACGATGGTGGTTGCCAACATCCTCGGTGTGCCGCCGGAGGACCGCGAGAAGTTCGACCCTTGGTCCGACGGAATCACTTCGGCTTCTGCGGACTTCGCCCTCGACATTCAGCAAGCGATCGGCGCGGTTCAGGGGCTCGTCAGCTACTTCGGCGCCATGTGCCAGGCGCGCCGGGCCCATCCGACCGACGATATGATCAGCAAGCTGACTCAAGCGGAGATCGACGGCGACACGCTCACCGACTGGGACATCCTCGGCTTTTGTTTCGTGATGATCGCCGGCGGAAACGACACCACGACGAACCTCATCGGAAACTCGATGAAGTTCCTTCACGACTACCCCGATCAGCATCGGGAGCTCTTACAGGACCCGTCGCTCATTCCGAACGCGATCGAGGAGTTCCTCCGCATCGAGTCCGTGGTGCAAGGGCTGTCGCGCACGACCAAGGAAGACGTCGAGCTCCACGGCACGACGATTCCCGCCGGAAGCAAGGTCCACAACCTCTATGCCTCGGGGAACCGCGACCCGCGTCACTGGGGCGACAACGCGGATGAGCTCGACATCCATCGCGAGATCGACCGGCACCTGTCGTTCGCCCAGGGCCCGCACTTCTGTATCGGCGCGCACGTCGCCCGGATGATGATCCGCATCTACTTTGAAGAGATGGGCACGCGAATCGGTGAGAACTTCGAAATCGATTGGGATCGGGCCGCGCGGCGCCAGTCGGCGTTTACGCGCGGCTTCACGAAAATCCCCATTCACATCACCGCATGAGCACGATTCGATTACGATTCGAGCCTTCGGGTTTCGAGGTCGACGCCGAGCCGGGCGAAGCGATCATGGACATCACCGACGCGAACCCCGCCGCAGACGTTC
>Ga0316198_10000939_pt1 | contig 16345 bp, 15 predicted proteins | sample OudBieAanoxic_MG_FD_204935 | JGI IMG/M metagenome (GOLD analysis project Ga0316198, IMG submission 204935) | Coastal sediment microbial communities from Oude Bieten Haven, Netherlands - site A anoxic | ecosystem: Environmental > Aquatic > Marine > Coastal > Sediment | place: Netherlands...
TGCTTTTCCTTCCATTACTGGTAGTGCTGCTTCAGGACCGATATCTCCTAATCCTAATACTGCCGTACCATCTGTAATTATCGCTACCATATTTCCTTTAGCTGTATACTTATAAACATCATTTTTATTTGCAGCAATTTTCTTACAAGGTTCTGCTACCCCTGGTGAATAAGCCAGACTCAGATCCTCCTTAGTCTTTACAGAAACTTTTGAAATAACTTCAATCTTACCCCTGTTTTCGATATGCAATTTTAGCGATTCTTCATATACTGACATAATTTTACTCCCTGTATTTGTATTTTTTATTGCTTTTAAATCATTTTTGTATATTCATTACAAACAAAATGATCTGTTTTCGCAGTATACTCGTGTATACACGGATATACTACTACACTTTTAAACTCTTGTAAAGAGAAAATTTGACTTATCGTATTTAGACACGTATAATTATATACTGATAGGGGGGAATAATGTCTAAATATATGAACTTAAAAGAAAAATCGTATGAAATTATTAAATATAATATAATAAATATAATCTATAAACCTGGAGAATATCTAGAAGAAAAAAAATTGAGCAGTTCATTGGAAGTCAGCAGAACTCCTATGAGGGAAGCCTTGAGCCGTCTAGAAGACGAGGGGTGGATAAATATATATCCCAGGAAGGGAATCTATGTAGCTAAAATAGATGAAACTTTAATAAATAATGTATTTGAGGCTAGAAAAACTCTAGAGATTTCATCTTTAAAACTCACTGCAGGCAGACTTCCTCAAATGAAATTAGAGCTTCTAAAAGAAAAACTCTGCGAGCTGAGTATGGATGTTGGAAAAAAAATGGAAGATATAGACAATAAAAAAAAGATGGAAGATATAGATGAAGAATTTCATAATATGATAATTAGTTTTTATGATAATTTTTTTCTGAAAAAAGCCACTATAAATATTATGGAGCATGCAAAAAGAATTAAGATGTTCTCTTTGGATAAAAAAGTGAAAGAAGCAATTTTAAAATCTACAAAAGAACATATAGTTTTGATAGATCTTCTTTTAGATGGAAAAATAGAAGAAGTAGAGCAACTTCTTTACAAGCATTTAGAAAGAGCTCAAAGATACTATTTAAAAATACTTATAGTGTAAAGAGTTTTTTAGGGATAGTATCACAACTTTTATGTTTTCATTTAAATCTTAATTACTAAACTAAGTTAGGCTTTTAGAATATTTATTCTGAAAGCCTTTTTTCATGGGACTATATCATATTTAATTAAAGTAAGGGAGTCGATTGAAAATGACCTTTAAAACTTGATTCGAGAATATATGCTAGGAATGAACAGGATTTAAAATTAGCACAAGAACAGGCTAAAAGATCTAGAAAGGGACTGTGGAGAGAAAAAAATTCTATCGATCCCTATAAATGGAAAAAAAACTAAAAAGTAGAGAAAAATCAGTTTTGATTCCCTCTACTTTTTGTTTATATTGTTCTTTTTAAAGATTGATCTTATTTTATATTTTTAAAGACCCCAGCTATAAAATTGTTTCCAAAGAAGTATTTTAAAGAAATTTTTTCAAAGTTATTAACTTTAATAGTATAAAGGGTATCTCTGTTTAAATGGCACCCCATTGCAAAGGTCTTCCATACAGGAGTAAGAATATTTTGTAAGAAAAATAAGAATTTCTTTTGATTTTTTATATGTTCCAGGATTAAAAGTTTTCCATCTGGTTTACATACTCTTTTAGCTTCTTTTACTGCCTTGTCAGGATTAGGAATAGTACATAGAGCCAGGGTTATTACTACAGTATCAAACGTATTATCACCAAAAGGCAGATCTTCAGCAGAGGCAGAAATCATCTCTATATTTTTTCCATCAATTTTTTTCTCAGCTTCGATACTCAAAGATTTATCTGGTTCCACAGCTGTTATTTTGTATTTTGAATAAAACTCAAAGTTAATACCGGTTCCTGCTCCTAATTCTATAACTTTACCTTCAATATTTTTAAAAAGGATACCTCTTTCCTTATGCAGCATTTTTTTCTCTACTCTACTCATTAATTTGTCATATAAATAAGCCTTCATTTATTTGGACCCCCTTCTCAATGTTTCATTACGGTATTAATTTAAAATGTTTTTTAATTGTCTCTATTTTATCTCTTGAGAAGTCTCCCGACTGTTTTTATAAACTCTTGGATGATTTCAGAATCATCTTTTTTTATTTTTTTATTTTTAAACAGCCTCTACGGCTATTATATATAATAAAAAATGAATAGTCAAAGTTATATAGTTCTTCTCAATATATAGGGAGCAGCCTATATGAATACAAAGTAGAAAAGGTGAGAGTTGTTACCTTTTAAAAAAACATAACGAAGGATCTAAAAACAAGAATTATCACTAATATTTAGGAGGTTCTGATTGAAAAAACTTCAATAAAATAACAAGAGTTTTGAGAAAAATAGGATGGAGCAGACCTATCTTTCGCCTCCTGAATATAACTTTTTTGTTGACATTCTAACAAAAATGTGATATTATACCCCCTAGTTTATTATTTAAGAGAACATTTTACACAGCATTTATGATATTTCCTTTTTAAGGTTATTTTAGTCAACTAAGGATACCATCTATGCTTTTTTTATTTTAATACCTGAAAGAGGTAATGGAAGGGTAAAAATTGGAATAAAAAACTTTCTCTAAAGAGAGCTGAAAGTGTAAAACAAGAATTAATGAAAAATGTAAAAAATAATAATCTTCAATATAACATTAAAGCTCAAGGATCTAAAAAATCAATAGCTGCAAATCATAGTCCTAAAGGAAGAAGAAAAAATAGACGAATAAAATTAAACTATAATAAAGAAAACTAAATTAAAAGCAACCAAGGTATATTACAAGTTTTGTGAAAACCTCCAGTTTAATGTAATTGTAATTTACACTAATTTGGAGGTTTTTTATTATTTAATATCCATAACTACTGTCTATATTCAAACTGAGGTATCAAAGAATATATTATAAATCAATGGAAAGAGCCCAAAAGGTAGAATAATTCGATTGCTTTTAATACTTTTAAGCTAAAATTAACATATTATTTTATTAGTATATGTTGTAAAATAAATTGAAAGGTTTACAAAAAATAAAGGAGTTAAATAAATGTTTTTAAGCCCAGAAGAAAAACTAGTAAAATTAAGAAAAAAATACAAGATAACACAGAAAAAATTAGCGGGAGAAGACATTACAAGAGTATTCTTAGGAATGATTGAAGTTGGAAAAAGGGGTTTTACAAAAAAAACAGGTGAAATATTATGTATAAATATGAACAAAATATTAAAGGATAGAGGTCTAGAGGATCGAGTTAATTTAGCAGACTTAATGGAAACTAAAGAGGCACAAGCAAAAAAATATCTGCTTGAGCTAATGGATAATGTTGATAAAGTTTCTATAATTAATTCATTATGGGGTATAGATCAAGCTATCTTCGAGTTAAATACTAAAGAAAAAATTTCGTGGAATATTAAAATCGGCGACATTTTAAGGGATGGAGAAGAAAGGCTAGAAGCTAGAAAATATTATAAAGATTCTTTGGTAGGTAATCGAGATGTAAAAATATTACAAGGACAAATATTAGAAATCGTAAGATTGAACTATTATCTCAATGATTTTAAAGATACAATTTTAACTGCAAATAAATTAAAAGTTAAGATATTAAAGGAAAATAATGATCTCACATTGAAAATTTTATATAATTATGCCTATGCTTTTTATAAAGAAGAAAACTACGATAAAGCTCTAAAAGAATTTAAATATCTTTTGATAAGATTTGAAAATAATAAATTAGAATTTAATATTAAAAATATGATTGGAGTTTGCTATGAACAAATTGGTGAATTTGCTAAAGGAGTTGAGCATTATGAAGCTTTAAAAAAAGGAAGAGAAAATGAAGAAGAAATTATTATTATTTTAGCAAATTTATTAAGTGTCGCAATTAAATTAAAGAACAAACCCTATTTATCAAAGTTGTATAAAGAGATCAAAAGATCAAAGAAAAAAATAACAAAGCTAGACCCAATAATAAATTTTGAACTTAACCTTCTTTTAGCTAAAGGAGCTAAAGCCCTAGACAGGTTCGAAGAATCAAAAAAACACTATTTACAGCTTTTTTCTGGACAAAATTTAGAATTTAAAAACATATCCAAGCTGAAAGCAATATCTGAATTATTAAAAGTATCAACTAAGGAAGATTATTTAATGGTAAAAGGATTGGAACTTAAATATTTTGACTTAATAAAAAAAGAAAAAAATTGCTATATAGGTTTAGAATTTATTAATTATTATCTAAAAAATAATAATCAAAAAGATTTAAATGACATTTTAATAACTTTATTAAATTGACAATAATTAATAAAAAGGGATTTTATTTAAAGGATTTCAGAATATATATATATATTCTGAAATCCTTGTTTTTATTAAAAAAAGAAAACTTTCTGAGTTGACAACCTTAAAAGAATTTCGTGCTAAAGAAATATTATAAATAAAAAGATGCAAGGATGACCTCTAATTCACTTCCTAACCGATCTTAGGGTTTCGCCGTCCTCCATCGATCGTAAGCTTAATAAGTATTTTATACAACTAAAAAAGGACAAATAGATTTAATTTATCTACTTGTCCTTTTTATAATATCAAACACAAAATTTAAAATTTTTCAGTACTTTCGTAGTTCCTAATGACGGAATAAGGAGGAGTTTCTACTCCTTAATAACCCTAATAATAGTCCCAGTTATCTCGTACCCAGTTTTTCACCTCTTCTTGTTCTTTTTTATCATCTGGTAAAAATTTAAAAATCATTGTTTCTATTTTTCTTATGCTATGTCTATCTTCAAGTTTCCATATTTCTGTTAATTTTTTGATAATATACAGCATCTCATGACCTTCATTTTTATCAAAAATAGTAGAGTCCAAATTACCTGTTATTTTTGAATCTTCATCGCTAAAAATTGTCCACGAATAACTTTTATAAGCCATCCTCGATTTACTAATCATACTCATATTCCTAACTCCTTTTCTCATTAAAAAATTGTAGGTTTTATCCTACTAATTTATACTAAAAAAAGAAAAATGTCAATATAATAAATAAATACTAATTACTATTAATATTTATATTATTAATAATATACATTCTTATTTTGTTATTTTTGTGCTATTACAAAACGTTCACACTTTTGGTTTTTCTATTCTTATTTTGTTATCAATAAAACACATGTTGAAAAACAAGGGAGAAGGTATAAACCTTCTATTTTGGAATATTCTGTAATTTTATATTAAAACTATATAAACTAATTTCCTTTGACATTTTATCTTTTCAACATATCCATAATCTTCTCTATAATCACTAGTTATTTGCAAAATTTCACCCTTATTATTCATCTTAGCAAGCGGTTTAGGAGTTCTTTGATAATTGTTTCTTATGCTTAGGTCTGCTCCATAACCTTTGAGAATTTGATATATTTCACTATTATCTAACTCTACTGCAATGTTGGCAGGAGTTTCACCTTTTTTATTTCCAGCATTTATATCAGCTAAAATATCTACGCCATAAGCATTTCCCACCTTTACAACTCTATGAAAAAGTGTATTTCCTCCTTCATCTCCAATATTTAAAGTTTCAAAATCAAAAATTTTAAAAATTCATCCAAAGTTTCTTCATTTAAATGTTTTAAAATATCCAGTGATGCCTCCTAAAGTTCTTTGCACATAAATACAGTGTATTTTAATTTTCTATTATGTTCCACAGGATAAAATCCTCTTTTGGTATGAAATTTAATTGTATTTTCAAATTTCAAACTCTCAATATATACCTTTTCAAACCCTAATTCCCTTAAAAAATCTTCCCTTAAATCGCAAATCTTTTGGGCAAAACCTCTCCCTCTATAATTTTTACTTACATTTAAAAGCTTTGCCTCAGGAGATCCATCTCTCATAGCGACACTTCCACAGGCTACCACCTCATCCATTTTATTTTTGAAATAGATAAGTAATCCTTTTTTACTTCTTTCAATAATCGCTTGAGGAGTTCTTGTAGATACAAGTCTCTCTATATCATCCTTGGAATATTCCCCTTCATTACTCTTTCTGTAATTTTTAGTAACAAGAGCACATATTTTTTCAGATTCTTCATAGGAAAGTTCTTCTATTTCTTCAGCAAAATTATTCAAAAAATGGACACTATATTCCTCTGAAAGTTCTTTTGTATGTTTTTTTATAACTTTATTAAATTCTTCTTCAAGGTTATTTATTATTCCTTCAGAATATTCTCCACTATTTTCATCACAGAAAACCTTCTTAATTTCCAATGCATAGGTTACTGTTTGAGAAGAAATTCCTGTAATAAATTTCAAAAACTGCCCCTTCCCCTTGAAAATATCATTTTCTGCAGTATAGTTTTCATGCTCTTCTATTTTCAATTTTGATAAAAGACTTAAAAAAAATTTTATATCTTCCGAAAACTTATCCCTTGGAAGTTCTGTTGTCCCTAAATTAAATAAGGGAAGATTTCTTCCTGCATAGATATCCCTCTTGTGGTTATAAGAATGTAAATCATAAACATAGATCTTTTCATACATAAATTCCAGAGTTTTAAGAAGTTCTTCTACTACTAAATAAAATTCATTATATTTAGCCAGAGATTTTTTTTTTTCTTCTGTCGTAAGTTCTGTCTTCCAAACTTTTTTTCCCCATGCCTCTTCATATATACAGCCGTCTATATTTCTATTAAGATCATATTCATACCTGCTGTCTAAAGCTATTATTTTTATAGGAAATTTCTTTAGAAATATATCTGTGTAAGGATCTTCCTCTTGCCATCTCTCAAACTCTGAAAGACTGCATTTAGACTGCATTTCCTGCCTTAATTTGTGTCCAGCATGGATAGCTGTACCAACATAAGGTACGTAGCTTTCGATCTCAATGTAGAACCCTTCTGATGCTGAAACGCCTTTAAAAGTTTTAAATTTTCTTATTTTATCAATAATTTCACTTGTCTTCAATTTTTCCATTGAACACCTCTTTTTTAAATAACCTTCTCCTATTGAGCCTGAATTCTTTCATATTAAAGAAATCCTCTATCTCATGAACCTTTTCTTCTACAAAATCTATAATATTCTTTTGAATCTTATTTTTACTCATTTTATTTATATTTACTATCCCTCCAGGACTTTGAACATTTACTTCTATGAGCTTTCCTGCAATAATATCAAGCCCCACCAAATAAAGTCCGTCTTGAATAAGTTTTTTCCCTATTCTTCTGCACATCTTAAGATCATGATTTGAAAGTTTGTATTTCTCGGCGGTCCCTCCAGCATGTATATTCGACCTATTATCTGTTTCCGACGGTACTCTCCTGTAGGCTCCTATAGGTTCACCATTTAACATCATTACCCTTACATCACCATTTTCAGCCTCAGGGATGTATTCTTGTACTATGACATAGTGCTTACCAGTTTTTCCATTTATATAAAAATCTAGAAGAGAACTTAAGTTTTTGCTGGCACTCTTTTCTATAACTATTACTCCACTTCCCCCATAACCATCAAGAGGTTTTAATATCATTCTTTCTTCTGATGATTTTTCAATTATCCCTTTTAAATATTCAGTATTTTTAGATACATAGGTTTTTGGAAGAAATTCATCCTCTGGGTCATGAAAAGTCGTAGTATAAAGCTTATTGTTAGCTTTCCTGATCCCGTCAATGTCATTTACTATAAATACTTCATCCTTAACTGAATCCAGAAAATTAAGCATAATAGAATCTACAGGTGGATCCTTTCTTAAAAACAATGCATCAAACGCATTTATGGGCATCATCTTCTCATCAAATTCCATTTTTTTATGAAAACTTATAAAGTTATTCAATGCATAACTTTCTTTTTTTAACACCTTTACAAAACCATAAGTGATATTATCTCTTATGGTAAGATTGTAAGGATATAGGATACCCACGTTATGACCCCTTGCACAACACTCATGAATCATTCTTAATGTGGAATCCTTAGATGGGTTTAAATTTTCCCACTCATCTATAATAAAACCTATATTCATTTTTTTCCTCCGTAATAAAATATCTTTCTAAATAATCATTTATATATAAAACAAATGATTATTTAGAAAGATATTTTATGCTTTTGTAACTAAAAAGTCAACTTAATTTTTGAGTGAAATCACATTGAAATTTTATAAAAAAATTTGTGTAAAAAATTGAATATTTACAATTGAATAATCGCTTAAAATATAGTATCATAGTGTCAATTAAAAGAAGAAAGTTTCCTACAATAACCGGATATTTCCAATAAAATTAAAGGAGATGAGCTTCTTAATAAATTTACAAGAGGAGAAATATTTATGGATTTACATGAATTAGAAGAAATTATGAGCCTAAAAGATTTTAACAAGTATGTAGAACTTTTTAAACGTGAAGAAGAAATATATACTACTGAATGGTTTGAGCTCGAGGAAATGAAAGAGGAACTTCTTGAAAAATATGATTTAGATTATCCTCAAGATTCATATGAACTAGAATCTGATTATTATTATTATTAAAAAAACCATATAAAATGGCAAGTTGGTTTATTTTACCAACTTGCCATTTTATATTTCTAAAGTCTTAAAAATGTTAAAGTTTTCGTTTACTTCAATTAATTTTAATATCTACAAATCAAGAAATCATACAAAGAAAAAGACTATAACCCCTCTGTAAATTCTCCAAATTCCACCATAGATCTGTCTAATTTTTTTTCTACTTCTGCCTTAGTGTTTGACTTTACAGCAAAATAATATTTTATCTTCGGCTCGGTTCCAGATGGTCTAGCTGTTATATATGTTCCATCAGCTAAAACAAATTGAAGCACATTAGATTTTGGCAGATCTAACTTAACCTCTGTACAAGCTGCCTTATCACACTCTGTCTGTAGTTCGAAATCTCTTACTATAACTACATCTTGACCTAGCAGCTGGGTAGGAGTATTTTCTCTTAGAGCTTTCATGATATTGTTTATTTGTTCTGCTCCATCTTTTCCAGCCATAGTTATCGCAGTGATCCCCTCTTTGTACCAACCATATTTTTCATACATCTTATCTAATTCCGCTGGGATATCTGTCCCAATAGATTCATAATAAGCTGCCATCTCAGACAAGATCATAGTAGTCACAATAGCATCTTTGTCTCTAGCATGAGTTCCTACTAGATATCCATAAGATTCTTCAAAGCCAAAGATATAACTTCCATCTAAAACTCCATCTTCGAACTGCTTTATTTTTTCTCCTATGAATTTAAATCCAGTCAATGTTCTATACATCTTTACCCCATGAGCTTTTGCCACTGCATCAAGCATAGGAGTGGAGACTATTGTGGAAATTACTGCACCATTAGAAGGGATATCTTTTTTAAATTTTAGAATATACTCCATCAATAATAGTCCTACTTGGTTCCCATTTGGATATGACCAATTCCCTTTTTTATCTTTTACTGCTATTCCCAATCTATCTGCATCTGGATCATTTGCCATAACAATCGATGAACCTTTTTCATCTGCCAACTCAATTCCTAATTTAAATACTGCTGGGTCCTCAGGATTTGCATACCCTACTGTAGGGAATGTTCCATCTGGCATCTCTTGACTAGGTACTGTGTACACAGATTTAAACCCGCATTCATCCAATATTCTCTGTACAGGTACTCTCCCTGTTCCATGCAGTGGAGTATATACTATCTTATAATCTGCTTTATTTGGAATATCTGTTATAATTTGTTCTTTCTTTATAACTTCCATATATTTGTCGTCTAACTCTTTCCCCACCATGATCAATAATCCACGTGATTTAGCTTCTTCTTCAGAGATAAGTTTAATATCACCTAAATCTTTAACATTAGCAACACCATTTACTATCCCGCTGGCATGAGGTTCTACACATTGAGCTCCATCATTCCAATAAACTTTATATCCATTGTACTCTACCGGATTATGGGATGCAGTTACTACTACTCCTGCTTGGGTTCCCAATTCTCTCACTGCATATGATAATTCTGGAGTAGATCTAAGTGATTCAAATAAATATGCAGGAATTCCATTGGCAGCCAATACTAAAGCTGTATTCAATGAATATTCTACAGATCCGATTCTGCAGTCGTAAGCTATTACGACACCTTTTTTTCTTACAGCTTCTGCATCCACTTCTAACAGGTAGTTTGCAAACCCTTGAGTCGCTTTCCTGATCATATATTTATTCATTCTGTTGATTCCGTTTCCTCTTACTCCTCTTAGTCCACCTGTACCAAATGCTAATTCAGTATAGAATCTTTCCTCTATCTCCTTTTCATCTCCCTTTATAGAAGCTAATTCTTCTCTGTCCTCTTTATCTATATATGGCGAATTTAACCATACTTCATATTCCTTCATATAATCTTTCATAGCTCTCCTCCAATATTAATTTCTACTTCCTCAATAAATAATACTTTTTTTTTCTCTTTTTTTCAAGTCAGGTTTTAAAGTTGATTCTTTTGAAAGTCTTTTTAATCTGCAATAAAAAAGGTTGAATAACTCAACCTTAGTTTTCTATCAATATAATTCCCCTTATTTCCTTTAACTTTAAAAGAACCTCTTCTGAAACTCTTCCTCTATAGAGAATTTGTTCTCCGTATTCCTTGGAAAACTCCTCTTCATTTTCCAATAATTTGTCTATCTGAGCAGACCTATCATAAGAAAACTCTATTACCACATTTATTTTGGGATTCCATTCTACTATTTCGGCTTCCTCTACAGCTAACTTTGCAGTTTTAGCATAATTTCGAATAAGTCCGCCGGCTCCTAATTTTATCCCGCCAAAATACCTGGTAGCTACTACCACCAAATTATCCAGGCCTAATATATTTAGGATCTCCCCCATAGGCTTACCTGCTGTCCCACTGGGTTCCCCATCGTCATCTACCTTATAGTATTCCTGACCATTTTCTAAAACCTTATATGCACTACAATTATGCCTAGCATCGGGATGTTTCAATTTTATCATCTTTATAAAATCTTCTGCCTCACTCTTTGTAAAAATAGGTTTGATGTATCCTATAAATTTTGATTTTTTTATCTCAAATTCTATTACACTTTCATTTTTTATTGTTTTCATATCTTAATCTCCTTAAATTTACTAGGTAAATTTAATTTATATTTAATAGCTACCATCCTTATGGTAAATAGGAGTAAAAATATTGTATAAGCTAATTCTTCTCTCTCCAATATCCCCTTGTTGGCTAAAAACCAATATAATAGTCCCCCTACTGCACATAAGACAGCATATAGGTCTTCCTTTAGTATAAATGGGATTTCAGAAACTAGCATATCTCTGATCACTCCTCCACCTACACCAGTCAGGGTAGCCATTACAGCTGTAGAAAACGGTCCTAAATCAGCATTTACACCTTTTTCTGCTCCAACTATGGCAAAGGCTGCCAATCCCAACGCATCAGATATCATTACAAGCCTTGAAATTCTCTTACTGCCCTCTAATTTATTGCGTAAAAAAAGATAACTGATCAGTGCTGTAATCACAGCTAAATAAGCATCTTTTTCATTAAGCAGAGAGCCTGGAACCTCGTTTAAGAGTATATCCCTTACAATCCCACCACCTACTGCTGTTATCACTCCCAGCACAGTCACACCAAAAATATCTAACTTGTGTTTTAACCCTTTTAACATCCCAGATATGGCAAAAGCCACAATACCTACATAATTTGTAATTTCAAAAAACATTTTTCCTTTACTCTCCTAATCTTTTTTCATTTATTATTTACTATAATTACTACACACTACATAATATACATATTTAAAATATTCACTAAAAAACCAAATATCGGATCAATTATCTTCCATAGTATACCTAGATAACTCAAGGCAATTATTATAAAAAACCCATACCTATCTAAATTCTCAACCATATCTTTTATCCCATCTCCTCCCAGACTCCATAGAATCTTTGATCCATCCAAAGGTGGAATAGGCAGGAGGTTAAATACCCCCAAAACTAAATTTATCCTAATTAAATAACCTGTTGCCGCACCAACAATATCATTTGCTATATATACTTCTGGAAAAAACTTAATTATCGTAGCCCCTAAAAAAGCTAAGGCAAAGTTCACAACTACTCCAGCTATAGATACCATGAAAACACTAAATTCACCCTTTTTTAAATTTCGATAGTTTACAGGTACAGGCTTTGCCCATCCGATAACAAATGAAGAGCCCATCAAGATAAGTCCTATTGGCAATAACATCCCCAGGGGATCTATATGCTTCACTGGATTCAAAGTCAAACGCCCCATGAGTTTTGCTGTAGAATCTCCGTTTAGATAGGCCACCACTCCATGAGCTAATTCATGTAGTATGACAGACATCATAAGAACCCCTATCATAATCAGAATCGTTGGATTTTCTTTTAACCGGCCTATGAGAAATACCAGCAATAACCCTGCTAAACCTCCATAAATTATCTTGGTAGATCTAGGCATATCTCTATTCACATATTTAAAATTGTTAAAAAATTCTTTCATCTTACCTCCGTCGTATTCTGCAAAATCAATTTTTTTACATTAATTTTACAGATCTTAGATTTTAATCTTAACTTTCAACTTATTCTTTCAGTTAAATTAATTTTATTTATTTATTTTTATCTTTCCCTTTTCATTTATAAAATATTCCTCTTCTACCTTTATTCCCTCACCCTTATTTAGTACCGTAGTTACTGCCTCGGGATAAGCTTTTTTTAATTCCTTATTTTTCATTTCATAGGAGGTCACTATATAATCTAATTTATTTATCCCGCTGTCTTTTAATAAAAGGAGCTCCCTTCTCTCTGGTTTTTTATTCAAAAATAAGACTTTATTAGGAGTACTCCTATAGTTCATCCATTTTAAATCTAATTTTTCTCTCCTCTGAGATGGGACTATAAATATTAATGGGATTATCCCCAAAGCTATATACCAATATTTTCTTATTTTTTCCCTCTCAAAGAGGATAAATAATAATATTATAAGATATAGAAATATATATAATAATAAAGAGATTTTAACATAAAATGACAAAGTTAAAAAGGGAATTTTAGAAAATATATCTATTATAAAAATAAGAAGTTTATACAGATAATATCCCAAGGGAATTAAGATCTTTCCCAGGCCCACAAAAGATAACAAAAGTGCTATGAATAAAGTTTGAACTACCGCTGAACCCACTGGAATTACTATCAAATTTGGTAAAAATGAAAATAATGGTAAAACTCTAAAATAATATAAAAATATAGGGATCAAAATAAGCTGTATGGAAAAACTTAAGATAAGAAAATCTACTGCCTTATACTTTTTTAATTTCTTAGGCAGAAACTCTTCTGAATATTTTTTGATTTCAGGATATAAAAATAAGATCCCTGCCAGTGCCAGATAGGACATCTGATAAGAGATACTCCTAACAGCATAAGGGTTGATAAAGTGAGATACCATAAAAGCCAGCATCAATGCTTTCTTCATCTCCCTTTCCTCATAAAAGATCTTAGCACCTAAGTATAATATCCCCATAATATATGCACGCTGAACAGAGGGAGTGAACCCTACCCCATAACAATAAGCTGTGAGGATTATTCCAGCCAGTATATATCTGATCTGATAAGGAAAACTTTTTAAAAGAGCTAATATAGAAAATATTATTATTCCTATGTGAAGTCCCGAGATTACAAGGATATGGGAAGTACCCGTATAGTTAAATTTTTCTATGGTTTCTTCAGAGATTCCCTCTTTTCTCCCCAATAAAACTGCCACAGTAAAATTTTGAAATTCATAGGGAAAGGTGGAGACTAATTTTTCTACTTTATTCTTTAAGAGATCCTTAATTCTAGTTTCTATCCTTTCATCTTTTATAATCTGTAACTCTACCCTGCTATCTTCTATTTTATCTACTTTCCCTAAGACATTGTAGGAGCCATCTTCTAAAAAGCTATCCAAAACAGGATAATAGTTTACCTTCAAATATTTCCCATCAGCTTTTATTATCTTAGTTCTGTCTGAAACCACATCTATTTGAAATTCATAAGTCTTATCTGCCTTGAGGCTCTCCATAGTTTTCAAGCTGTAATTTATATACAAAAAAATGGTTATTCCACTGAGTAGCAATATTAAAATCTTATCTTTTTTTTTAAAATAAACTCCTGTGATAAACAAAAGGGAACAAAGCAACGCTTCCCTCCCTCCTAAAAGGTTGCCTATGGATATAAATACTGCATTTAATAAAAATATCATATTTATATCCATAAGATCTCCTCCTCTTTTTTCTAGTATTTTACTGCTGTAATGGCTTGGTATAAATCCAGAGCATAGCTGTCTGTCATCCCACAGACAAAGTCAGTTACTAGATGCAGTTCATTGTACAATTTGTTCTCAGTGTCTGGATATTTTTTCATTAAAAACCTATAATTACTAGATATCAATCGAAATAGTTTTTGTTCCTTGGTTCCTATTATTTCCCTGTTAGGTGAAGATACTGCATCTGTAAATTCCTTTAATAAAACCCTGATTATTGTATCACCTGCAACCTCTAACTTTATTACTTCCTTTTCACTGATCAGTATTTCTAAAAGTTCACGAAAAGCATGTTCTACCCAGCAAGCTTTTGAATTTTTTAGGAGTTCCCCTTTATAATTTCCATCCATAATCTCATCATAATAGTCTATAAAAGTATCTACAACTGAATCCATCATAAAGTCTTGTAACTTCTTTCTCGCCACTTGGATAGCTATCTCAAAGGGTTTTGGATAATCTAAATCGACCTCTATAACCTCTAAACTCTTCAATATCTCTTTTTCTTTTTCACTTGTTATATCACAATATTTAAATAATTTTTCCTTGATAATTCCCAATCCTAAAACCCCTTTTTTACATCCATCCTCAATGTCAGCTATTGTATATGCAATGTCATCTGCTGACTCTAATAGATAAACTAGGGGATAACGCACTATTTCATTATCCTTGTTTTTTATATCCAAACTATCAAATATTTTTTCAAATGATTCCTTTTCACTGGAGAAATATCCAAACTTTTTATAGCTGGGATCTTCATTTTTTATACATCCCTCTGTAGAAGACCTAGGATATTTTATTACTGTGGCTAAAGTTTGAAACGAAAGGTTAAGTCCGTTTTCATCCCTTAGATATTGAAGTTTTTTTAGGAGTCTGAAAGCTTGAGCGTTTCCTTCAAATTTTTCAAAATCATACCGCTCTTCCAGTGTCCAAGAATACCCATAAAAATCAATGTTATTTTCGAATTTATCTGCAAAATATTTAGTATAAAAATCATGGATGATAAATTCTCCATAATGACCAAAAGGAGGGTTGCCTATATCGTGCACTAGAGAGGCCGCCTTTAAAATACTTTCAATCATCCCTTTCTTCTCTTCTGCCAGCTCCTTCATCTCTATCAGCTTTTTCTCTACTTTATTTCCGATTATTTGTGCTATTGTAGACACTTCTATGGAGTGTGTCAGCCTTGTTCTGACAAAATCATTGCTCTCCAAAGGATATATCTGAGTCTTATTTTGCAGCCTCCTAAAAGCCGAACTGAAGATGATCTTAGATGAATCTTTCTTTAATTCCTCCAATTGATTTTCTATATTTTTGCCCCTAAAATATTCTACATCCAGTAATTTATCCCACTTCATAGTATCCATCCTTTTATAAAATCTATTTTATTAAAATCTTGTTTCCCTCAAGCTTTCTCCATATTGATTTCTCCCAGCCTCTCCCTCTCTAGTCATTAAGATTAAGAACCAGATCCACCCTATCAACGGAATAAACATCACCAGCTGCATCCACCCACTCTTTCCTATATCATGCAGTCTTCTTATGGCTACTGCAATTCCTGGAATCAGTATAAATAATGCATATACCCCTGAGAGAATCCCACTTTCAGGTAAAATTATTCGTTCCACTGTAGCAATTGCCATACTTATTGCAAAGTTCACCAATATAAATATCCAATATTGCCTCCTGTCAGATCTGCCGCCAAAATCGTTATACCGTCTCAAAACTTCTAAATAATAATTCATCTACTCTCCTCCTTCTTTTATTAGTTTTGCCTATAATTTACTAAAAATATTGCTTTTCTCCTTTAAAATCGAACTATATAAAGCACAGAGAATTAATTCAATTTAAATTTGCCTTGTTTTTTTGTTTTTTTCAACTTTTGAATAAAAATAAATAATAAGGAAACCTGTTAAAGCAAACACTAATCCTCCAAATCCAATACTTATAATAGGAGATAATACATCAACTATTTTTCCAGATATA
>Ga0316198_10000940_pt1 | contig 16334 bp, 13 predicted proteins | sample OudBieAanoxic_MG_FD_204935 | JGI IMG/M metagenome (GOLD analysis project Ga0316198, IMG submission 204935) | Coastal sediment microbial communities from Oude Bieten Haven, Netherlands - site A anoxic | ecosystem: Environmental > Aquatic > Marine > Coastal > Sediment | place: Netherlands...
TTCTTTCTTACCTTTGCCGGAACGATAGCAGGGCAGCGTGATGACGCCTGATTTGACAAATTCTGAAGGTTTGCCTAACTCATTATAGCGAACACAGGTCTTTCCCTCGAAGGTGAAGTCGCCTATATATTGATGCCCCATATGTTGTCTCAGGTTACTGGCGTAATCGAGTCCAAGAAAATGGCAAATCAAACCGCGAATTACACCTGCGTGTATGACAATAAGCAATGTCTCGTCTGGATGTTTCTTTGCTAACTTCTCAACAAAAGCAACACTCCTTTTCTGCATCTGCGTGAAGCTTTCACCTTCCGGATAGACAAATTCCGGGTCTTTCTTGTGCAGCGGTATGTTTTTATCGACCCATTTCTTGTTTTTGTCATAGAGTTTGCCGTAGTTAACTTCTCTCAGTTCAGGTGAAGAAAATGTATCCTTAAGGCCGTAACTTTCAGCATAAAACTTGCCGGTGTTGATCGCCCTGGGAAGAGTGCTCGTATAGATATGATGCACAACGATGTGTGAACCCAGCAGAATTTGACCGACCTTGTTCAGGTCATCCTGCCAGCTCTCAGCGGGTGGTGCGTCACCCCAGCCCAGTATCTTGTCAGATTCATTGCTGGTTGTTTTGTAATGCCTGACGACGATAGCGCGCATGGTGATAAATTAATCAGGTATGGCTTGCTGAAATGAAGGATAAGGGCCTGGTTTCACGAGCCATTCTTTGCATCGTCCTTCAAGGCATTTTCCATATGCTCGCATAATGTCTTGATAACTTTGATACGCGCATATTTCTTGTCATTACCCTCGATTAAGGTCCATGGCGCTATTTTGGTGCTGGTGCGCTCGATGATGTCATTAATGGCCTGTTCATAATCTTCCCATTTCTCACGGTTGCGCCAGTCTTCCTCGGTTAATTTCCATTGCTTATGCGGAATCTGTTCTCGTTGTTTGAAGCGCTCGAGCTGTTCATCCTTGTTTATATGTACCCAGAATTTCATCAGCAAAATACCGCTGTCTGTCAGCATTTCCTCAAATTCATTGATTTCTGCATATGCCCGTCGCCATTCTTCTTCGCTGGCAAAACCCTCAATTCGTTCTACCAGTACCCGGCCGTACCAGCTGCGGTCAAAAATAGTCATCCGACCCGCACGTGAAAGGTGCCGCCAGAAACGCCATAAGTAATGATGCGCCTGTTCTTCGTCAGTCGGTGCTGCGATGGGCAAAACCTGTACATGCCTGGCATCCATCGCTGCGGTCACACGCCGGATTGCGCCACCTTTACCCGCCGCATCGGGGCCTTCAAAAACCAGTATCGTGGAGAGTTTTTTCTTGAGCGCTGTTCTTTGCAGTTGGTTCAGCCTGGCCTGGTAGGTCTGCAGCTGCTTTTTATATTCACCCTTGGTCAGACTCAGGGTCATATCCATGACGTCGAGCACTGTTGAGCTCTTTAAATGTGTCAGGGTTTCCGAATCACTATTATTCTCTGCTGTAGTGGCAGTTGCGATCTCATCTGCAGAAGTAGCTAAAGCTTCGAGTTTATCCAGGTGTTTATTGATCGTATCGCGGATAATCGTGCCAACCGTCAGGCTTCTGAAATGCCGATCAGCACCTTCAACGATACACCAGGGCGATGTGCCCGTGCTGGTTCTCATGATGACCCTCTCGGCGGCCTCTTCAAATTGTTCATATAACCGCCAGTTGTCCCAGTCGACTTCGTCAACACGCCAGCGGGTCAGCTCGTCTTTTTCAAGATCCTTGAAGCGCTTTTTCTGTCCTTTCTTGCTGAGGTGCATCCAGAATTTGAGAATCAGGGCACCATCGTCAGACAGTGCTTTTTCGAAATTAATGATTTTTTCGAGCTGTTTGTTGAACTCGCCTTCATCGATACGATTATGTACGCGGTCGAGTACCGGTCTCGAATACCACGAGCTGAGAAACAGCCCGATTTTTCCCTTGCCAGGTAGATCACGCCAGAAGCGCCAGTATTCAGGCCGTTCCATCTCTTCATCTGAAGGCTTGTCATAAGCGCGGGTAACCAGCCAGCGGGGATCCATCCATTCATTCAGCAGGTTGACTGTTTCGCCCTTTCCTGCACCGTTTACACCTGCAAAAACAACGATGACGGGACATTTTTTGCGTTTCAGCAACCTTTGCTGGGCTTCAAGCAGCTCGCGCCTTAGCACCGGCTCTTTTTGCTTGAATTCGGCTTTTGGGACACTTTGTCCAAGTTCTGCAGTTCTAAACATCATGCGTCGCCTTTCCTCAGATCGTTGATCATTCGCTTGATTATGCTTTTAATCATATACTCTGTTTATAATAGAGTATAAAAATAAGGTATAAAAGCACGATATCATTAAAAAAAATTGAGTTATGTCAAAAGTTCTCGTTGAAAACCCTGAAGATCAAACCCAGACACCCTTTCTCAGAGGGATAATTACACGATCTTTGCAAAAATCAGGCCTTACTTTTAATCAGGCTCACGAGCTCGCCAATACCATTCGCGATGAGCTTGACGATAAACCTCTGGTTACTACCCTCGATTTAGAACATCTTGTCGTAAAACACCTGAAAAAAGCCAATGCCGAGAATTCAGTTGCACTCTATGAAAACAGAAACATGCCATACATGCTTCAGATCGAAACCGATAACGGGCAGTTTGCAGCATTTTCACCTTCAAGATACAGGGTCGACCTCGAGACAATCGGCCTGAGTTCGGATGAAGCGCTATCGGTTGTAGATGAACTCAGTGCGCATCTGCTAAGAAGGAACAAGCCGGGTGTTTCGACAAAATATATCGCCAGAATAACCTATCGTTTATTGCGCAAATCGCAGGATCTGGGCAGTAAAGTCGCTTACAGATGGCTGGTCTGGCGTGATTTCATTAATAGTGGAAGGCCCATGTTGTTTCTGATAGGCGGGACTGCAGGTTGTGGCAAAAGTACAATTGCCACCGGGCTGGCAAGCCGGCTTGAGATTGCCCGCATGCAGTCCACCGATATGCTACGCGAAGTCATGCGCACCATGATCCCGCAGCAGGTTGAGCCCATCCTGCACAAATCGTCCTACTCTGCATGGCAGGAACTGCCTGATGAAATTCAGGATACTGAAGAGAAGGGTAAAAGGATATACCAGGGTTACTGCAGACAGGCCGAGATTTTATCGGTAGCGATAAAAGCGGTCATACACAGGGCCCTGCATGAACACGTATCCGTTATCGTTGAAGGCGTTCATTTTCATCCATCGATTATAAAGAATATCATTGAACCCAGTGATGCCCTTGTGGTTCCGGTAATGCTCGCCGTGTTGAAAAAAAAGCAGCTACAGTCTCGAATCAAAGGAAGAAGTACCAGCGTACCGCAGAGACGGGCAGAGCGGTATATTGAGCATTTTGACAGTATCTGGAAACTGCAGACGTATCTGTTATCCGAATCTGACCAGGCTGATGTGCCGATTATTATCAACACCGACAGGGATGATGTATTCAGGGAAATAATGCTACACACCATCGACAACCTGTCTGCAGATTTCAACAAAACGCCGGAGCAGGTGTTTGGTTAACGGGACTTATGATATGTTAATTCGTTCATTATGAACCGTTGCGACCTGAGATGAATATGAACATCAAGCTGATTGTTGGCTTGATACTGGTGTTGTTCACGCATACGGCTTTTGCAGAAGACGCCATGTCACAGGATGTTGACTGGTTTTACCTGATTATGGCCTTGCTTGGCGGCCTGGCCATGTTTCTCTACGGCATGGAACAGATGTCGGACGGTTTACAGTCAGCAGCCGGGAATAAACTCAAGGACGTACTTGCTGGCCTTACCAGGAACCGCTTTCTGGGAGCTATAACCGGTGCTTTCGTAACCGCGGTATTGAATTCTTCTTCTGTAACCACGGTCCTTGTCGTCGGTTTTATATCTGCAGGCTTCATGACGCTGACCCAGTCTGTCGGCATCATCATGGGTGCCAATATCGGCAGTACCTTTACCGCACAAATCGTCGCTTTCAACGTTACGCAGTATGCTTTATTACTCGTGGCACTCGGGTTTTTCATGCTGTTCACGGCTAAGACTGAACGCATCCGCCACTATGGCAGCATGATCATGGGACTGGGCCTGATCTTTTACGGCATGGGCGTCATGGGCGAGGCGATGAACCCGATGCGCACCTATGAGCCCTTCCTCGATCTCATGGTAAAGATGGAGAATCCTTTGCTGGGTATCCTGGTTGGTGCTGTTTTTACCGGCCTGGTGCAGTCATCGGCGGCTACCACCGGTATAGCCATTGTCATGGCAACAGAAGGTCTGATTTCATTGCCTGCGGGCATTGCGCTGTCATTCGGCGCAAATATCGGCACCTGCGTGACTGCAGTGCTGGCCGCAATTGGCAAACCGGCCGAAGCGGTACGTGCCGCTGTGGTACACATTTCTTTTAACATAGCCGGCGTTCTTCTCTGGCTGATGTTCATACCGCAACTGGCAGAGTTTGTCGCCTATATTTCACCGTCAGCCCCCGAACTTGTCGGCAAGGAAAAAATGGCTGCCGAAGTGCCAAGGCAGATTGCCAACGCACACACGGTTTTCAACCTGGCAAACACGCTGGTATTTATCTGGATTACACCATTATTTGCTAAATTAGCCGTGTTCCTGGTACCGGATAAACCGATTGAAGAGAAAGTGATCATCAAGCCAAAATATCTGAATAAGGAATTACTCGAGGTTCCAACTGTAGCCCTGGAGAATGTGCGTTTCGAAATCGGCCGTATGGGAGAAATCACCAGTGACATGCTGACGACACTGTGGATGGCATTTCAAACACGTAACAGGGACATGGTCGATGAAGTTATAAAAATGGATGACAAGGTAGATGTCCTGTCCGAGTTGATCCTGCAGTACATAAGCGAAATACAACAGGAAAAATTATCCGATGAGAACAGTCATATGCTTCAGTCCTTGATGAGTGCAACCATCAATATCGAGAGTCTTGCTGATGTGATCGAGTCAGAGCTTTCTGTCATCTGCAAGAAATTTCTTGACCATGATCTGCAGGAAAGTGATGAAACCCTCGACCTGTTTGTCGGTTTTTCGAAGATGGTGGCTGAGGCCTTTGACAAATTAGTCGGGGCTATTAAAAACAATGACGAATCTGCTGCTGCTGAAGTAATTTCTTCAAAAGAACAGATACAGCATATCGTTGATGATATCCTGAGAAACCAGGCGAGCCGTATCAGTGTGCAAACAAGCAAGCATTTGCTGCTGGTCAGACTCGAGCTTGAAATGGTCGATCAATTAAGGCGTATCTACACGCTAACCAAACGTATAGCGAAAGAATTTATCCCGGATGAACTCGCGATTAAAACCGAGTAATCAATGGTTGACGGCCAAAGAAGGCAACCATACATAAAATGGTTCTAACTGCAGAGGCGGGGAGACGCAGAGTTATTTTAAGGAAGCTCTGATTAATTCGTCCATGAATTATCAGAGCACGAAAAAGGGAAAATGCGATTTCCCCTTTTTCTTCATTTTCAATGACTTGTTAGTCATTGAAAATGGCAGCACATCCCTGTGCTGCGGAAACTCTGAATTAATCAGAGTTTCCTTAATTGTTGTAGGAGCGGCTTTAGCCGCGATCTGTCGATGTTCGCGGCTAAAGCCGCTCCTGCGGACATTTGTAATAGCCTCTGCGGTAATAAAATAACTTCCATACGTCGATACCATCAACCATTAATCACCGATCATTCACGAAAGCTCCCGGGGCCTGATCAAAAACTCAAGGTTGCCCGCGCCGCTATGCAGATTTGTCCATGTATCAGGCATTTCCAGGATTGCCAGGGCGGCAGTCGGCATTAGTTTTCCGTCTTCCGGAATAGTCAATGCACCGTTAACAAGGTAGTAGAGCAGTTCTTCCAGCCCCGGATTATGCCCCACCAGCATTACGCACTGAGCCTGTTCAGGACAGTCTTTGAGTACATGGAGTAATTCTTCCGGCGTTGCCAGGTAGATGTGTTTTCCACTGTAGATTTTTTTTGTCTCGATGCCCATGACCTCGCAGGCAAGTTCCGCCGTTTTCACAGCACGTTCTGCCGGTGAGGTGATAACAAAGTCGGGAGACCGCTTGTTTGTGCTTAACCATTCTCCCACTTGCCTGGATGCATTTTTACCACGTTTTTTCAACGGCCGATCAAAATCATCGACATCGGTGCTCCAGTCAGATTTTCCATGCCTGAGAAGAATAAGCGTTCGTGACATAAGTCATTCCACGTGAGTTAGAAAAAGGGCATACCGAATACTATACGGTACAGGTTGGCATCCCTGGTCATTTGCACACCAAACCCGAGACGTGGATTATCTGGCAGCCAGGGATGCTCCGGTAGACTGAAAGTAAAGCCTATTTCGTTCTTGTTTTCCAGCGATATTGGATTATCGAGATAATCAACCAGGACCAGGTCTTTCAGATAATAGTAATTGATAAAATAAAGGCTGAAATCGAAGTTTGATCCGAAAACTGTACGATTGCTGGGAATGTTGTAATCCAGAGCAGTCTCGAAAACGGCAAAGTTGGAATTGCTCCCTTTATCCAGGTTCTTCTGGTCGGCATAGAGAAACCTGTTACCCAGAGTCAGCCTGTTCCTGCCAAAATCGAAGGTGGCAAAACTCTTGGCACCGGTACCTAACACCCGGATGTTGACGTTGTTGACCATGTCCCTTGCGATACCGAGGTCGAAAAAAGGTATGAGCCGCCAGTTGTAAAAAACCGGGTAATGGTATTCGACGCCAGGTATCACGCTGATGGTACCGACGTGATCAAGCGTGGGAGCAGTGCCCTCAACGATCTCGTCGACATTTGCAATTCCCAGGGTTACTGGATATGTTATGACCCATCCCGGATCATTGCTTGTCATCGGGCGCAGCGTGGTAGACAGCGGTATCCTGAGAATAAAAATCTCACCACCACCTGAAGTATAGAAGCCGGTACCAAGGTAGTTGCTAAAGGAAAAATTGATCAGCTCGGCTTCCGACTGATCCTCGCAATATGCGCTGGACAGGAGAATCGTATTGCTTAATACAAAGACCAGCATAAACTGACTCAATAATGAGCAGAACGAACAAGTCGCGTTATCATTATTACAGCGTGAACCAACTTGTCGAATTAGAGGTAACATTTAGAATTTGTGGCAACCAGGTTGGCTGAATTGTGTCAGTATATGCAACATGTCACAAGTAGCGGCTTTGATAGTGGCTAATATGCTTCGAAATTATCGATCAATCCAGCGTAAAGCAGCAGGCTTCGTCCGTTATCTGCTAACTGGCCTGCTGATCTCAGCCGCGGTATTCACCTGGCAGGCAGCCATTGCCAGCAAGTACAGCCCGCCGGGATTATATGATATCGACCACCTGACACTTGATAATGGCCTGGACATCATCTTCAAACAGAGACCCGGCGCGCACACCCTGTCAGTGAGGCTCTGGGTGGGCGTAGGCATGCAGGATTTTGAATGCGAGCACCAGGAAACGCCACATTTTCTCGAACATCTGCTTTTTACCGGTACGTCTAGTTACTCGGAAGCAGAGCTGGAGCACCTCGTTGCTGATCACGGCGGCAGCTGGAACGCCTATACCGGTAACGAGGAAACGGTATATGAAATGGACATATACAGCCGCTTCCCTGATCTTGCCATCAAAATACTTTACGAGATTCTGACAGACTCGATAATATCCGAAGAAAATATCGAAACATCCCGGGACATCATTCACCGCGAAGTCGGTGGTAAGCCCTCAAAAGTCAGGCAATGGTTCAGATTGCGCGGCTTTGGTATCAATGGAACTGAAAAAGCCGTGATGAAGCTGCTGCCCGGGGTCGATTATATCTGTGAGGGCCTGAGAACAGCTGACCATATCACCAGGCAGGACATTCTCGATACCTACAAGCGTTATTATGTACCCGAGAATATGGCATTGATCATAGTAGGCGATTTTGAACATGAGCCAATGCTGGAGCTGGTCAGGCAGACCTTCGGACAGATTTCGCTAACACCGTCACCCGAGCGCGTACTGCCCGCACCTGGCGTGCCGGATGATTATCAGCAGGAAACAGGTACGCTGTCGCCTTTGCTCAGCAACGATGCCGCCATCGGTATCCTGTATGGCATTCCCGGCTTCTGGTCTGAAGATATTTTCCCGTTGATGATTATTCAGCATTACCTGGACTTTCGAATTAGTGAGGAAATTCGCATTAAACGCGGTTTGTCATATTCGCCGGGTGTCTGGCGCGAGACCCTGAGCAAATTCGGCCTGTTCAGTATTTACGCGGACGTCAACCTGGATGATATCGATGAAGCCATGGAAATTATCGAATCCGAGATCACGAAACTGGTACAAGAAAGCATGGATAGCGAACTGCTCGAAAAATCAAAAATGAAAATTTTATTGCAGAACGTGCAGGGCTATGAATCGAACGCCCAGTTCGCGGACTATTACGCTTCTGATTTTGTCTATTTCAAGGAGAAAGGCTACTTCGAAGACATTGAAGCCAGGATCGAGGCGGTGACTCCGGATGATATAGCACGCGTAGCGAAACAATATCTGTCGCTGGACAAAGGCGTAAGAATATATGAAATACCAACACTGACGACCACGCAGTTTTATATCGTGATAAGCCTGCTGGTTATATTAATCCTCACGTTTATGCTTTATCTTTACCTGAAAGCACATTCTCGAATCAGAAGGCAGAAACAATGATTCAACGCCACCTTGTTACAACGTCCTGTTCAATCGCATGTTGCCTTACCATGCTTTTTTCATGCAGCAGTTCAGAGCAGGGAAAGACTGATGACCTGCTCGATCAAATTATTAAAAGCAAGGAGCTTGTTGTTTTAACGACTAACCAGCCAACCACCTATTACATCGATCGTGATGAGAACCCAACCGGCCCTGAATACGATATGACGCGTTCTTTCGCACAATCGCTGGGTGTTGAAACAAGGTATATCGAATTCGATTCTACTGAGGCGGTTATAGATGCGTTAAGAAACGGTGAGGGTGATATTGCAGCTGCAGGGCTGACCATTACCAGCGAAAGGAAAGCAGAATTCGATTTCGGACCTGCTTACATGGATGTCAGTGAATATCTGGTATGCCATCGCGATGCCGGATTTATCGATGATATTCAAGATCTGAAAGGACTGGAGATTGTCATACCGACGGCAACAAGTTATGTCGATACCCTGTACAAGAAATATCCGGGCATCGACTGGAGTCTTGACGATAACCTGCTGACACCCAGACTGCTGGAAAAAGTCCGCAGCAAAGAGATCGAGTGCACGATCAGCGATTCGACTATTTTTGATATAAGCCGGCGTTATTACCCGGAAATCTCGGTCAAATATACCATGCATAAAGGTTCAAAGCTCGCGTGGATGCATGCAAAAGACAATCCGCGCCTGGGTAAAGCAATCAACAAGTGGTTCACTAAATATCAGGACAGTGGTGAATATGCGCAAAAAATCGAGAAATATTACGGCCATATCGATGTGTTCGATTATGTCGATATCCAGAAATTCAAACGCCGCATAAAAGACAGGCTGCCCAAATACAAAGACATGTTTATCAAAGCGGCAAAGGAGAACAATATTTCACCAGCATTGCTGGCAGCACAAAGCTACCAGGAATCACACTGGAATCCCAAAGCCAAAAGTCCGACAGGTGTGCGCGGCATTATGATGCTGACACAGCCGGTCGCCAAGTCACTCGGCGTAACCAGCCGCCTCGATGCCAAACAGAACATCTATGCAGGTGCCAAATACCACGCAAAAATGAAGAACATGTTCGATGAGGCCGTCACCGAGCCTGACCGCACCTGGATGGCGCTGGCCGCCTACAACGTCGGCAGGGGGCATTTTCGTGATGCACAGGGGCTTGCCAGAAAACTGGGCAAGAACCCGAATCTATGGATCGATATGAAAGAAGTGCTGCCGCTGCTCAGCGAAAAGGAATACTACAAGGACCTGACCTACGGCTATGCCCGCGGCAATGAACCGGTGCAGTATGTTACCCGTATCCGTGACTACGATGACATACTGGTGCAGTATTTTACCGCACAAGCACCAGCATCAACAGAATAAAAGCTCGACAAGGATTCGGTCAAATATTCTTCGTCGTGTTTACTGGAAGGTGGTGTTATACGACCGGTAGACATCATCTATGGTATTCGTATCAGTTGCGTCGTAATCGTACGCTGAATCAAAACTGACATAACGGCCATCAGCGCTAATGGATGCGTTATTGCTGTCGTTGTTTGCTTCACCAATGAAGGATTGTGGAATATTAATCCTCTCGATGGTGACCGTGGGCATGGTTGAAAGATCACGAACAAAGATATCGCTAAATCCAAGGGTTCCCTCGGCCACCAGGTTTGATGCGAGTGATTCAAACGCAACATAAGCACCGTCACTGCTAATGCTGCTTCCTGTGCTCGCAGCATTGCCGCTGGTCGTTCCATCAGCTGTGCTTACCAGTAAGGTTTCACTTACTGAAAGATCTCTTCGAAAAACGTCGGAAGCTCCATTGGTATCACCTGCTACCAGATTGGTTGCCAAAGATTCAAACGCAACATAATTGCCATTATCGCTTACGCTGGCATTAATACTGTCATCATCACCCTGGGTGCCAGAATCATTAACACTGATGAGTTCAGTAGTATCGGGATTATTCATATCAACTAAATATGCTGATCTGATTACAGATGCGCCAGTCACCAGAGTTCCGCCTGCAACTGAATCAAATACAATATATTGTGCACCCGGGCTCATGGCTGGCCGATTACTGTCACCGGATCCACCAGCGGTCTGTGTCGTGTTACGGCTTATCATGTCTATTGAATCGTCAAGTATGTCTTTGCGGTATATCTGCGAAGCACCATTAGCAGACAAGGTGGAAAGATTTGTCGCAGTTGATTCGAACACGACATAGCGACCGTCGTTGCTGACATCGGGATTTTCAGCCGTAGTATCAGCTACAACAAGCCCTGTGGTATCCCTGCTCACCAGCTCGATATTGACTTCTCCATCCGTCTGGTCCGTATCCGCCAGGTCCTTGATGAATATCTGTCGCGTTCCACCGGTAGAAATTGATGACAGGTTTGTTGCCAGTGACTCAAACACGACGTAGCGGCCATCATCGCTGATGCGCGGTGAATAACTATCATTATCTGCTTCGAGGCCTGCATCATCGCTGCTGACCAGAAGCAGTTCACCGGTAACCGAATCTTTTCTATAGATGTGGTTTCTGTTGAAAGTGGTAGCGGCGTCGGAAAGGTTCGTTGCCTGGGATTCAAATACAATATAGCGGCCCGTTTCATCGATGGCGGACTGTGTACTGACATCGTTACCGACAGCACCGTCGCTGTCTTTGGATACCAGCGTCGTTGCCGGTGTGACGCTAAAACTCCAGACAAAGTCAGAAACCAGTGGCCTGTCTCCACCGGTATCCTCTACTGATGTGCTGATTCTGGCGGTATATTCAGCACCCGATATCAGATCGGAGTTCGGGTCCAGAAAAGCTGTCCTGTTAGCTGGATTATAATTGACCACGGCAGCTTGCTCGGTAGCGCCTACCCGCGTGAGTGTGAATGTAGATGAATTAATCGTGCTGTCATCCATATCGATTCCGAATGTTGCAGAAACAAATGTACTGACAAGTGCTGCATCATTGCTTTGTGGCGGATATACCTCTGTGATCGTTGGTGGGGGTGGGATTGAAGACGAGTCACCACAGCCGATTTGTACAAGGCTGATCAGTCCGATTACAAGCGCTGATGCAACCAGTAACCAGCGGCTTCGATGTGATGAATGTACCTGCGTCATACAAAACTCCTGATGCTGCTAACAAATTGAATTATATAACTTAATTGTATTACTAATTGTTAGATTTTGAAACAGAAAGTAACATGTTGAATTACTAGTATAGTCGTTAAAAACAGGCTGGGATTCTCGGTTCAGAAGTGGGCCTGATCATGAGAACCATCATGTAGACAATATGTATAATCATGCGCAGTCGAGTTGTGCTGCTTAATATCCATATATAAACTCTTGGCTATTCGATCAATGAGGATAATAATGAAACGCCTGATTACGCTCATGAGTGCCTGTTTATTTTCACCACTGGCACTGTCAGCTGATATAGATCCACGCGACCTGATACAACGGGCCATGGACCACTGGCGCGGCACTTCCTCCTACTCGGAAATGACCATGACCATCCACCGGCCTGACTGGGAGCGCAGCATGTCGATGCGTTCCTGGACCAGGGGTGAAAAAACATCGCTGGTGCGCGTGACCGAACCGAAGAAGGATACCGGCAACGGTACCCTGCTCAAGGACAACAACATGTGGACCTTCGCGCCCAAGGTCAACCGCATCATCAAGGTGCCGTCTTCTATGATGAGCCAGAGCTGGATGGGCAGCGATTTTTCCAACAAGGACATCAGCAAATCGACGGATATTATTGACCAGTATGACCATAAGCTGCTGGAAACGCGCGAACAGGATGGACACACGCTCTACGTGATCGAATCCATCCCGCACGAGGAAGCCGCGGTGGTCTGGGGCAAGGAAGTGCTGACGATTCGCGATGACAATGTTCTGCTGGAGCAGCAATTCTGGGATCAGGACGGCGTGCTGGTCAAAACCATGAAGGCACTGGAAATCAAACAGCTCGGCGGACGCACCGTGGCCAGCATTATTCGCATGGGCAAGGTGGATACGCCTGATGAATGGACCGAGATGTCTGTTAAGGATATCGATTTCGATGTGTCACATCCAGACAGCCTGTTCACCCTGTCCAATTTGAGAAATCCGCGCCAGTGACCATCACCCTGCGCATGGCGTGGCGCAACCTGTGGCGGCATAAACGCCGCACCTGGCTCACTGTCGGCGCGATGATTTTCTCCAACCTGATCCTGGTGTTCTCGATCTCGCTGCAGTTGGGCAGCTACCAGATGATGATCGGCAACTCATTGAAATCCTATACCGGTCACATGCAGATCCAGCGCCAGGGATATAACGATGAGCCGAAAATGCGCAGCAGTATTGACGCTATCATTCCACTGGCCAATGAAGTGCGCAAACAGCTTGGCAGCGATACGGTTGCTGCACGCGGTGTTGCCTTCGCGATGACATCGAGTGAAGAACGCTCCTACGGATTGCAGATTGTCGGCGTCGAACCTGAATACGAACCGAAGGTATCCACTTTGCCGGGCCTGATCAATAAAGGCAGGTATTTCGAATACATCAACGCCGAAGAAATCATTATTGGCTCGGTACTGGCCAGAAACCTGCGCGTCGATATCGGCGACGAACTGACCCTGCTTGGCAGCGGACACGATGGATCATTCGCGGCCGGAATCGCCATCGTTTCCGGGATCTTTGAATCCGGCATTGCTGAAATTGACCGCAGCATGGCCCAGCTGCCGATTGGCTACTTCCAGAACCTGTTCGGCATGGATGACAGGGGGCACAACATCGTCGTCAATGCGCCCGAGCTGTCACAGGTTCCTGCACTGCAGCAAACCATCATCAACAACATGCTGTCAGCACGTGACAAGCTGGTTGTGCTCGACTGGGAACAGCTGCAACCCGGCCTGAAACAGGCGATACAGGCGGATTTCACCAGTGCCTGGTTCATGTACGGCGTACTCATCGTGCTGGTTGCTTTCAGTGTGCTCAACACACAGCTCATGTCTGTGCTTGAACGCACTCGCGAGTTCGGTGTGATGATGGCCCTGGGTGTCAAGCCGGCCCGTCTTGGCAGTCTGGTCATCACAGAAACGGTGGTCATGTCAGGGCTTGGCCTGGCAATCGGTGCTGCTCTCGGCATCGTCATGACCTGGTACCTCAGCATCGTCGGCTTTTCCTACCCGGGTATGGAACAGATGGCGGAGCGTTTCAACCTGCCTGACCGTATGTATCCCAGCCTGTCGCTGTTATCGATCATGCTTGGCCCGAGTATCGTGTTCCTGTTCAGTGTGCTGGCTTCAATCTACCCGGCAATCAGACTGTTCTTCCTGCAGCCTGTGGCTGCGATGAGGGCGGTATGAGCATGCTGCCGGTTAAAGCCATATTGATGCTCGCCTGGCGCAACCTGTGGCGTAATCATCGGCGCACACTGATCATGTTGACCGCAATCACGGTCGGTGTCTGGGCCATGATTTTCATGACCGCACTGATGCGCGGCATGGTTGATGACATGCTGCTGAACGGTATTCGCAGCCTGCCGGGCGAAGTGCAGATTCACCATCCGGATTATCGTGATGATCCGAGCATTAATAACAGTATCGCGCCCCCCGGTGTTGAGTTGCTCGAGGCGCTGCAGATTCCACAAGTAACGGCATGGACCAGCAGGGTGCGCGTACCGGCGGTCATTTCCAGTGAGCGCGACACCCGCGGTGTTGTATTGCTTGGCATAGAACCTGACAGTGAACAACAGGTCAGTTTCGATGCGGACACGATCTCCGAGGGCCGTTTCCTCGAAGACAGCAGTGATAAGGGACTCGTTATCGGCGCGAAGATGGCCGATCACCTCGAGACCGATCTCGGTAAACGCGTGGTCGTGATGAGCCAGGACCCGGACAACGATATTGCCGACCGCGGCTTTCGTATCGTTGGCATTTACAGGGCAAAGCTGGCCAGCCTGGAAGAAACCTACATCTATGCCGGGCGTGACACCGTGCAGAAACTGCTCAAGCTGGGTGACGGGGTATCCGAAATAGCCATCACCGGCGATGATTACCGCAATACCGATCAATGGTATTCGCACATCAGGCAGGCTGCGGGTGAGGGTGTTGAAACGCTGCCCTGGTATGAAGTCGATACTTATCTCGGCAGCATGCTGGCGATGATGGACGGTTTCGTTCTCGTCTGGATCATCATTGTATTCCTTGCCCTTTCGTTCGGCCTGGTCAACACGCTGGTGATGGCCGTGTTCGAACGCGTGCGTGAAATCGGACTGATGCAGGCACTGGGTATGCGCCCGAGTACCATTCTCTACCAGATCCTGATGGAATCATTACTGTTGCTGCTGATCGGTTTGCTGCTGGGAAATGTACTGGCCGTTGGCACTGTGATCCCATTGCAGGGTGGCATCGATATTTCGATCGTAGCCGAAGGCATGGAAATGATGGGCACCAGCAGTATGCTTTACCCCGCACTGAAACTGAACGACATGTTGCTGGCAAATTTCATCGTTATCGTGCTGGGTTTATTGACCAGTATCCTGCCGGCATGGCGTGCGGCCAGCTATGATCCGATCGAAGCACTGAACAAGACCTGATAGTAAAAATAATCTATGACACAGTTATTTCAAGTCAGCATAAGAACCCGAACAGGTATCACACCATGAGCTCCATTGTTTGCAAGGACCTGTGTAAAACATTTCAGCAGGGCGAAGAAATCATTACCGGGCTGGATCATGTTTCTATTGAAATCGATGCGGGTGATTTTGTCTGTTTATCAGGTCCCTCCGGTTCAGGTAAAACCACATTGCTCAACGCAATGGGCGGGCTCGATACACCGGACAGCGGCCGGATCCGCGTCGGCGACATCCAGGTTGATGAACTCGGCAAGGGTCCGCTGGCAGACATGCGTCTGCATAAAATCGGCTTTGTGTTCCAGGCATACAACCTGATCCCGGTATTGACCGCGCGCGAAAATGTCGAGTTCGTGATGCAGGTCCGTGGTGAAAGCACCAGTGAAAGATCACGCAAGTCGCATGAAATTCTCAAAGAAGTCGGCCTTGAAGGCATGGAAGACCGTCTTCCGGCTCAGCTCTCCGGTGGCCAGCAGCAACGCGTGGCTGTGGCACGTGCCATCGTCAGCCAGCCGGCGCTTGTACTCGCAGACGAGCCAACGGCGAACCTTGATTCCGTAACGGCCGGCCAATTGATGGACCTGTTTGTTGAGCTCAACCAGAACCACAACATCACGTTCGTGATCGCAACCCACGATACGCGCGTAATGGCCTATGCCAGGCGCCTGATCAAGATGCGCGACGGCAAGATCATCAGCGACGAAATTCAACAGCAGAGTCTGATTGAAGATTGATGTACCGCCGCCTGTGTTCGTGTGTGTTGGCCTGTGCACTGAGCGCTACTGCCAGCGCCGATACAGATCTGTTTAAAGGCGGGCATGCAAAGTATTTGTTCCTGCTGAACACTTTTCCTGATGACAGTGTGTTTCTGGATTACATCGATACGCCTTCGGTCGATCAATTCGGTGATCTGCGCCTCAAGTTTGGCTGGCAAAAGGACAGGGTAAAACTCGCAGCCGATTACCAGCTGCTTGC
>Ga0316198_10000941_pt1 | contig 16329 bp, 15 predicted proteins | sample OudBieAanoxic_MG_FD_204935 | JGI IMG/M metagenome (GOLD analysis project Ga0316198, IMG submission 204935) | Coastal sediment microbial communities from Oude Bieten Haven, Netherlands - site A anoxic | ecosystem: Environmental > Aquatic > Marine > Coastal > Sediment | place: Netherlands...
CCGGTCGCCTTGCTCGCAGCATCGGCCTTGGCGACCTCGCCGAACGCGGTGATGAGACCGACGACGGTGCCGAACAGACCGCAGAGCATGCCGACGTTGGCCAGGAGACCGAGGTACGGCGTCCGCCGCTCGATCAATGGCAGCTCGCGAAGCGCGGCTTCGTCCATTGCTGCTTGAACTTCTTCATCGGGGCGGTTCACCTTGAGCAAACCCTGCTTGACGATGCGCGCGAGCGGGTTGTGCTCCGCGGAGCAAACCTTGATCGCGCCTGCGACGTCGCCAGCGGTGATGCACTTCTGCATCTTCGCGATGAACTCGTCTTTGTCGATCGACGCCTTGTAGAGATACATGGCGCGCTCGATCGTGAATCCGATTGCAAAGACCAGACAAACAAGGATGAGCCACATCGCCCATCCGCCTGCTTCAAAGTGGTATGCCAACTTGGCCATTTTTTCCTGCCTCCTGCGAACTTTACTTCGACAGTGTTATCCGGACCCCGAGTGAGTACGGTGCGATCCCCACCACCATCTTCTGACTAAAACCCGCTGTTCCCCCCAGAACAGTAAGCAATTCCAGCGTTTGCTTACTATCTCTGGATGATAACGGTTGGATCCAGCAAGTCAATATCGTGCCCGTCCGATGCTCCTTGGAAACCGGGGAGGCTCAGAGCTTGGGTCCCCGGCCCGAAAAAGCGGTAGTCGCGTTGACAACTTTGCGGGGCGTGCGGTAGCTTGCCCCTCGTTCAAGGGGTCGTCCCCACAGTCCTAATGATTTCAATGGATTCCAGGACACTGGGTCCGGTTTTCGGCGGGGCTGAGAGGGAGCGAAAAACAGGGGAATTTCGCCGGTAGCGCCGGCGATCCGGAGGGAGCCGCTAGCATGCATGAAATCTGGGAGGCACTGCGCGAAGGTGCTCCGTTTTCGTTCATTAACCTGTTTGTCTTGGCTTTTGGGGTCGGGGTCATCATCGACCGCGCCTGGTACATCCGCATGAACTACAGCGTGGATGCCACCGAGTTCATGAACCGGATTCGCAAGCTGGTTCAGGCGGGCAACATCGACCGCGCGATCCGACAGTGCGAGGCGAAGGCCGTGCCGCTGCTGGAGGTCGTGAAGTCGGGCCTCACGCAAGTGAACCGCGGCGAGGAAGCCGTCATCGCTTCGATGGAAGAGAAGATGAGCGAAGTCATTCCCGCGCTCGAGAAGCGAACCGGCTCGCTGTGGACGCTCGCGAACATCGCGACGCTCATCGGTCTGCTCGGCACGATCAGCGGTCTCATCCGCGCCTTCAAGGCTGTCGGCACCATCGACGACCCGTCGCAGAAGACGGCCCTGCTCTCCGCAGGTATCGCCGAGGCGATGTGGAACACCTTCCTCGGCCTTCTGATCGCGGTGATCTTCATGGTCGCCCACCTCGTGCTTCACGGCCTCACGAAGCGCCACAAGCACGAGATGGAAAAGGTCACGATGCAGCTCGAGAACCTCCTCACGCTGCGCCGGCAAGGCGGTTGATCGGCTCCGGCCATGCCCGCACGGCTGACACCACGCCAACGCGCCTACGTCCGCAAGCGGACGAACGTTCCTGACCCCGATCCGTCGGAACTGAGCGACGAGCTGAATATCGTCCCGTTCTTGGACATCGTCGTGAACATCATCATGTTCCTTCTGATGACCCTGACCACGGTGGCGTTCTTCTCGCAGGTCGAGGCGGCTCTCCCAGAATATCGAAGAGGCGGCATCGGCAAGCGGGCGGCCGAAACCGAAGCGCTGAACTTGAACGTCACGGTTACGCGTGCAGGCGTCATCGTCTCCGGTTCGGGCGGGAAGCTTGCGCGCGGTTGCACCACGACTGCGCCAGGCAAGGTGATCACGGTACCGGCCGGCATGAACGGCGAGCACGATTGGACGGGCCTCACCAACTGCGTGCGGCGGGTCAAAGAGCAGTTCGAGGACGAGACGCGTGTCACCTTGAGCGCCGATCCCGAAGTGCCCTACGAGGATCTGATCTCTGCCATGGACGCGGTTCGAGGCGACGAGGAGGACCAACTGTTCCCGGACGTCCTGCTCTCTGCGGGGATTCGATAATGGCAAACGAGAGCAGCAGGCCACCCCGGGACTCGATCGCGCCTCCAGTCGAGGAACAGCCCGTGTCGATGTCGCACGTCAATCGGGTCGTCCGCGCGAAGCTGCGTCGGCGCCCCGAGCCCGAGCACTTCGGCCTGAACATCTATCCGATGATGGACATGCTGACGATTCTGCTCGTCTACATGATGGCAATCTTTGCGACCTCGTCCGCGGCTGCGGTCCAAGAGAGCAGCGAGCTCCGCATCCCCTACTCCACCTCCAAGGTCGAGGTGGCCGAGGCGATTGGCGTGCAGATCTCGCGAAGCGGCATCGTCGTCGACGGCAAGCCCGTCCTCGAGCTCCGCAACGGCATCGTCGACCCGAGCCTCAAGCAAGGCGGGAGCAGCGGCTTCTTGATCACGCCGCTTTACAAGACCCTCAGCGAAATCCGCGACCGCAAGAAGCGCACCGCAGCCAAGTTCGCCAATCAGCCCTTCGTCGGCGATGTGCAGATCATCGCCGACAAGCGCACGCCATACCGAACGCTGAGCGAAGTGATCTACACGCTTGGACAGACCGAGTTCAAGAATCTTCGGTTCGTGGTGAACAAGAAGAGTCAGTAGTCAGCACGGGCGCTGGCGCTGAACGCTGTCGCTGGCGCTGAACGCTGTCGCTGGCGCTGAACGCTGTCGCTGTCGCTGGTCGCTGTCGCTGTCGCTGGCGCTGCCGCTGTCGCAGCTACGGGACCTGCACTGGGAAGCTGTGAAGGAACGCGTCGGGGCTCGGGCTGGCGTCTTGGGGCAGCGGCGGTACCGGGTTCTCGTCGACGAAGCCTTGGACGCAGTCGAGTTGGATCGCCAAGCCACCTGCGTTCACCGCGAAGCCGATTGGTCCCGAGACGCCGGTGTAGACAGGCTGCTGAACGTTGTAGGTGCCATCCCCGTCGAGTGGAGGCGTTCCGATGAACTGGGTCGCATCCGCCGGGTTGTCGTACCAACCGAAGAGCGCCTCGGTTTGACCGGGCGTGACGCCGTCACCCGCGGTGAATGTCTCGACGGTCGGCTGGAGGTCCAAGAACAGAGCGCTGCTAACGCAGAATCCATTCGCGGCACACTGCGTGGACTTGCCGATCGAATCGCAAAGGCCCGCCGGGGCGCAGTCGTAACTGATTGGCAACTCGACGATTGGACCACAGGGATTGAACGAACCCGTTGGGATGCAGTCCGTATTCCCGCGAAGGCCCGGAACGCTCGCGAGGTCGTTTGCCGGGTTGCATGACTGCTGTGCGCCGGGCCCGGTGTCATCGAGGGCGCACTCCGGCGAGGGCAGGATCGCTGGTAGGGGGACGGTCGGGCCTGTCGCCCCGCCGCCGCGCGTCTGCACCGTAGCCAAGACGTCGACGACGGTGGCCTTGGTGACGCCGCCCGCTATCGCACCTTGCGCCGCATCGAGGAATGACTCGTCGAACACGGAGAAGCCCGAGAGAAAGACGTCGAAAGGTTGGTTCGCAACGATTGGCTCGGGATCGGAGACGAGATAATACAGAAGCAAGGAGACATCGGTCGTGATGCTGTTGCCGCAGACCACGTTGATGTATCCCTCACACTCGCTGGAAGGCGTGTCTTGGCAAGGGTCCACCGGGTCGAAGACGCAGGTCGCTGCCTGGCACACACCGCTCGAACACGGTGTGCCATCCGGCGCGGTCGCCCGCGGCAGGCACGCCTGACCCGAACACACCGACGGCAACACGCAATCGACCGGGGTGCTGTCGCAGCTCGGATTGCTGGACGGAAGACCACTGTTTTGGCTGTCCACGCACTCGACACAGGTGCCGGCCCCATCGCAGACGTTGCCTCCCCCGTCGGTGCACGCTGCGCCGGGTGCCCGCGGTTGTCCTTGACCTGCGCAGCGAGCGCACTCGCGCGAGCCGCATGAGGCGGCGGGGTCGAAGGCACCGCAACACCGGGTCGCGTTGTAACTGGGCTGGGCCGGGTCACATGCGGGATTGCAGAACATGTCGCAGACGCCATCGGTTAGGCAGTCGTTCCCACTGCTGCAAATGATGGGATTTTGGATGCAGTAGTGTGGCGAGAATCCGCTGACGTCGATTTCCTTGGTCTGATCGCACTCGAGATCGCCATCGGAACACACGAGCTGGATGGTCGCCGGACCTGGAAGCGCGAGGTCGAACCGGTAGTATAGCGGAGGCAGCGAGCCGTTCACGTTCGGGAGAGGTGGGTAAGCGGGGCTATTCGCCGCGTTCGAGCCCGCCGGACCACCGAGGCCCGAGAGGACGATGCCGGGAACCCCCGAGGCCGTATTCAGGTTCACCGGAAGGACGGGGCCGACGGGAGTCACCCCATCCTGGGGGCTGATGAACGTACCGCCAGGAACGCCGGGAGTGGCGGCGGGAAATGCTGCCAACGTGCAGACGAGGCCTGCGTGGTCGCCAGCGAGGCACCCGGCGCTGGTTGGGTTCCCGCCAAGGGCAGGGTTACAAGCCGGGTCGTTGATGTTCGAGGGGTACGCCGTGCAGACCGGGGGGTTGTCGCCGGTGCAACTCTGCGGGTCGCAGTTGTTGCCGCAGGTGTTGTCCGGGTCCTTCGCGCGGTACTGGATCTCGGTCTCGATGAAGCCGGTGCCAGTGTCTCGCGCAAGGCTCGGAATGGCGTTGAGCACATGAAGCTTCGGGCAAATATTGCCCGTGATGAACTCGAAGGTGCCGTCGACGTCGGCCATGCCGTCGGGCGTATCGATGGAGAGCGAGCAGACCAGCACGATGTCATACTTGGTGGTCGCGTCTTCGTTGATCGCGAGCGTCTGCGAACCCACGCAGACGAGCTCGTCATCTTCGTAGACGGACAGCGTGATCGTGCAATTGCCCGGGGGAAGATCCGTGACGGCCTGCCACACGGGCGGGTCGCGTGTGTCGACGGTCTCGAAGGCGCCGGAGATGTCCACCGAGTCGTCGTAGGCGTAGTCGGTGCCCGAGGTGTCGGCGGGCGGGATGTCATATGTGCCCGGTGGGCTGCCCGCACAGGTGATCCGGTAGTCCACGCGGTCAATCGAGAACCCAGCACCCGTGTCGCCGCCGGGATTGACGATCTCGAGGTTGAGCTCGGTGTTGCCCGTCGGGCCGGGCTCAGCGCCGCCGTTGCAGGCTGAAGCGGCCAATAGACAAGAGAGCGCGAGCGCGTTGACGGAGATCTTCACCAATGATTCCAACAGCAAACGGGGTCGGATAGGTGTCTCACGATGAGGACACCAGGATCAAGCGAAAACCCGGTCATGAAACGAGCCGAACGGCGATCTGTGATCCACCTCACGCCCGCCGACGCTGAACGCTGAACGCTGGCGCTGGCCCTGTCGCTGGACGCTGTCGCTGTCGCTGTCGCTGTCGCTGTCGCTGTCGCTGTCGCTGTCGAAGAATCTACTCGCCGGCTATCGCAACGAAACGGGGGTCGCTGTGCAGGGGCTGGAAGCAGGGGTCCTTCCTCAGCACGGCTTGTTCGTTGAAGCCACGGCCGACCGCCTCTTGCAGGTAACCGAACGCGGCGTCTGGCTTGCCCGCTCGCACCTGTACGCACGCGAGGTTGTAGATTGGCTTCCAGGAGCTTGGATCGTTCTGGCTGGCCCGACGGAAATAGCCTTGGGCCACCTGCAACTCACCTAGCTGCATCGCGCTCATGCCTGACTGGAGCGCCGCCAGGTAGCTGCTGGGCTGTGCGTCGAGCGCCTTCTCGTACCAGCTCTTGGCCTTCTCGAAGTCCTTCTGCCGAAAGTAGAGGTCACCATATTGCTGGTACGCGCGTGGGTCGTGGGGATCGGCTTCGATCGCCTTGTCGTACCAGGAGGCAGCCGCCTCTGGTTTTCCGTCTTTCCACTCGACGTGCGCCATGAAGATCATCGCCGGGATGAACGCCGGATCAACCTTCAGCGCTTCGTGGAACCGGGCCCGCGCGGCCTCCAACTTACCCTCCGCGAACCGAAGGCGACCAAGTTGCGTGAGCACTTCGGGCTGCCGGGGCTCGTGCGCCAGGGACTCGCGGTAGAGGTCTTCGACGACGTCCATGTTGCCGAGGTAGATCTCGCACATCGCCAGCAGATTGCGCGCGGACGCGTTCGTGGGCACCCGCTCGAGCAACGCTTCGAGAACCTTCTTGGCCTCTGCGTACCTGCCTTCGAGAGAGAGCTGTCGCGCCTGGTCCATGTCGTTGAACGCGCGTATTCCGTCCTTGGGGTCCATGCCTGCGACACCCTGCGGCGCATCCGACACCTCCATGTAGCCGAGGGCCTGGAGCATCTTCGCGGTTTCGGCATCGACAGGCTTCGTGTCGGAGACGAAGCCGAAGCGCTTGCCGTCCGCGACAATCTCGACGAGCGTCTTCTCGAGGGCGAGGGCTTGGACTCGGGCGTTCTGCGCGGTCGATCCATCGGCGTCCTCGAGGAGATTGCGGGTCTCACCCGGGTCCTTCGAGCGGTCATAGAGCTCAGGCCGCGGGGCGCGGATGTACGTCCACTGGTTCGAGCGGACCCCGTGCAGGGGCGCCATTCCGAACTCCAGCTCCGGATGAATCGACTCCGAGTAGGCAGTGAGAGAAGGCGCCTCGGCCGCTCCCGCCATGGCCTTGCTGAGGTCCATGCCCTGGGTGTCGCTCTGCTTCAACTCCGCGAGGCCGAGAATCGTCGGCATGACGTCCACCGCTCGCACCGGTCCTCGGTAGCTCTTGCCGCCCGGCAGCTTCGCCGGATACCGCACGATGAAGGGCACCCTGATCGTGGACTCGTAGATGAAGATCGCATGGGTCGCTTCACCGTGCTCACCGAGGCTCTCACCGTGGTCGGACGTGAAAACGAGCAGCGTGTCGTCGAGCGCATTCTTCTCGGTGAGCTTCTGGATGAGGCGGCCAATCTGCCGATCGACGCTTGCGATCTCGCCGTCGTACAACGTGGGCGACTCCGCGGCGTCTTGCTCAGGTGGCGCGTACGGCTGATGGGGGTCGAACAGATGCACCCATAGAAAAAAGGGCGCTGGTTCCGAAGCGACAGTCGCGCTGTCCAGCCACCGCAAGACGCCGTCCATCGTGGCCTTGCCCGAGCGCTCCGGCACGCGGAACATGCCAGGGTCACCCTCATTGGCCAGGATGTCATCGTAGCCGTCGAAGCCCTGGCTCAAGTTGAAGCGGTGGTGCAGAACCCATGCGGAGACGAACGCCTGTGTTCGGTACCCTTCGGCGCTCAGCCGCTCTGCCAGCGTGTCGACTTCGTCGGGGAGCTTGTAGATCCCGTTGTCTCTCACGCCGTGCGCGGGGGGATAGAGCCCCGTGAAGATCGAAGAGTGAGACGGCAGGGTGATCGGAGTAGCCGCGGTGGCGTGCTCTGCCTTCACGCCTTGGGTCGCCAGCGCATCGATATTGGGGGTGCGCGCTGCTTCGAAGCCGTAGCAGCCGAGATGGTCGGCGCGAAGCGTGTCGACGGTGATGACGACGATATTGGGCCGTTGTGGCGTCGCCGGAGACTGCTCAGATTTCTTGCACGCGCCCAGCAATAGGAACGCAGCGGCCAAGAGCGAGGCGAGGAGACGAACGGTCACCGGACGCTCAGAGCTCGAAGTCGCCGTACTCGAGAATCTCGGCGATGCGGTAGAGGAAGCCGTTGGCATGGACGCCATCGACGACGCGGTGGTCGTAGGTGAGCGCCATGTGCATGACCGGGCGAATCGCCATCAAGTCTTCGCCCTCGTGCTCGATGACGACGACACGCTTCTTGATCGTGCCGAGCCGCAGGATGCCGACGTTGGGCTGCGAGATGATCGCCCCGCCAACCAGGTTGCCGCGGCGCCCCGGATTGGAGATGGTGAACGTCTTGCCGGACAGGTCGTTGGGCGTGAGGTTGCCCGAGCGCGCGCGCTCGGCAACGTCAGCCACCGCGCGGGCGATGCCGCGGATCGTCAGCTCGTCGGTGTTGCGAATGACCGGGACGACGAGGCCCTGGTCGGTGTCGACGGCGATGCCAACATTCACCTCAGCGAGCTTGACGAAGGCGTCGTCGAGGACGCGGGAGTTGAGCTCGGGGAACTCGCGCAATGCGCGGGCCGTCGCCGCGATCGCGAATGCCAAATAAGTCAGACCCAGCCCGTCCTTCTTGAACTGGCCCTTATGCTGTTCACGAAGCACGGCAGTCCGGTGGAGATCACACTCCGCAAAGGTGACGACGTCCGGTGCGGTCTGCTTCGAGTAGACCATGTGGTCCGCGATGATGCGGCGGCGTCGCGTGAACGGAACGACCTCGTCGCCGTCTTTGGGGATGTAAGGCGGCACGCGGAATGCGCCGGTCGGACCGGGTCCTCGCGAAGCCGCAGGCCGCGGGGGCGCTTGCGGGGCAGCCGGTGGCGGAGGTGGCGCCGTAGCGGGTCGCTCGGGCCCCGGTGAGCTGCCGATCGCCGCCATCACGTCACCGTGCATGATCCGACCACCATCGCCCGAGCCTAGAACATCCGAGAGATCGACATCCTTCTCGCGCGCCAGCTTGCGAACGGACGGCGACGTGGGCGCGCTCGGCCCGGCTGAAGGGGACGCATCAGGTGCAGCCGGAGCGGGGGCATCATCGGTCACGCTCGCTTCAGCGCTCTCGTCGATCTCGCAGATCGCGTCGCCCACGGCGACGATGTCATCCTCGCCGGCAAACAACTCGGTGACGACGCCAGTGACGGGAGACGGAAGCTCGCTATCCGCTTTGTCGGTGAGAATCTCGACGAGCGGCTCGTCCTTGCCAACGGACTGCCCGACCGAGACGAGCCACTTGCCGATCGTGCCCTCTACGACGCTCTCGCCGAGCTGCGGCATGGTCACTTTGGTCGCCATGGGAGCCGACCATAGCCCAAAAAGCGGCGTGCGGTAGCGTCTTGCCTCGCGGCGAAGCGTGTAGGAGGCTCGTGAACATGGGGAACGCCGACAACCGGCCGATCCGCAAGGGCGATAGAGGCTTTCTGTTCAGGCTCCTCGGTGGCGCCGCGGTCGTCATTTTATTGGCGATTCTCGTCCTCGGACTGATGGACCAATCACGCCTCGGAAGCTGCGCTGCGCGAGGTTTCCTGCAGGTCACGGACCCGCCCTCTTCGGACTAGTGTTGAATGACCGCTCGGAGTAGAGTCCCGCGCATGCTCGACGCTCTCAATCGGGAAGACAGACTCCAACTCATGCGTTTCGTTTGCTCGTTCGCGTGGGCTGACTTGGAGGTCACCGCTGAGGAGCGCGAATTCATCGTCAGGATGGTGGATAGGTTGGACCTGGACGAAGGCGAGCGAGGACAAGTCGCACAATGGCTCGAGGTTCCGCCGCGCGCCGACGACCTGGATCCTGCAGATATTCCACGCGAGCACAGGCAACTTTTCTTAGACGCGGCGCGGGCGATGATCCTCTCCGACGGCGACGTTGATGACGTCGAAGCGGAGAACCTGGTGATCCTCGACCAACTGCTGCGCTGAACCCCACCGACAACCGGAGACAGCATGGAACTCGACGCGAACAAGTACATCGATCTGTTAATTGAGTATGGACCCAAGGTCGTTGGCGTCTTGGTCGCCCTGTTCCTCGGCTGGGTGGTCGCGGGCTTGCTGGAGCGTGGCGTTCGCAACACACTCGAACGGCGCGACTTCGACGCGACCCTGACCCGCTTCTTCGCCAAACTTGCGCGCTACGTAATTCTCATCGGCGTGGTCCTCGGCTGCCTGGGCGTATTCGGCATCCAGACGGCGAGCTTCGCCGCCGTTCTCGCTGCCGCAGGCTTCGCGATTGGCTTGGCCTTCCAAGGGACGCTTGGAAATTTCTCGGCCGGCGTGATGCTGCTCGTGTTTCGCCCGTTCAAAGTCGGTGATTTCGTCGAGGTGAACGATGACAAGGGCACCTGCGAGCACATCGACCTGTTCACCTGCGAGTTCCGGACACTCGACAACAAGAAGCTGATCATTCCGAACGGCGCCGTGTTCGGCAGCACCATCACGAACTACAGCGGCTACGAGACTCGCCGTGTCGACATCGATGTGGGCGCTGAATACTCGGCGGACATGGACGCGACGCGGGCAGCCCTCGACAAGGCAGCAGCGAACATCCCGGGGATGCTCAAGGACCCTGCCCCGCAGGTCTTCTTGAAGGCTCTCGGCGCATCGTCGATCGATTGGCAGGTTCGCGTTTGGTGCAAGACCGAGGACTTCTGGGACGTGTGGCAAGCGACCACGCAGGCATGCAAAGCGTCCCTCGACGCCGCCGGCATTGGGATTCCGTTCCCGCAGCAGGACGTTCATTTGGACGACGCGGTGATTAAGGCGTTGTCGAACTAGACAACATCCGACCCACCCACCCCCACCCGTAATCCTAGTATCACTCTCACGCGAGTGAGCAGCGTGCCTCCGCGCCCCTGTGGGGCTTGGCGGCGCATACGCGCCGGGCTTCGCCCTACGGGCTCGCGGTTCCGCCTGCGGTTAGGCGCAGGGGTCGAGGAGCTCTGAGACCGCTGGGCGCGCGGCGGCTAGGCTGGCGCCGAGGCTGACCACTTGCATGGGGTCGAGATCGTAGCGCGGGCGTTTGCCAAAGTACTGCGAGACGTAGCTTCGGAGGCCAGGAAGGAGCGTGCTGCCACCGGCGAGGAACACCGCGTCGATGTCGCGCGCGCGTACGCTCGCTTGAGCGAGCACCTCGTCGCAGATGCCGAAGGTTTGGCGCACGAGGTCGAGCGTGAGCTGCTGGACTTCGTCCTGAGTGATCGTGATGACGCCGCAGCTCTCCGGCGCAGCCGGATCGACGCTCGGGATCGCAATGGAGGCCTGCTCCGATTCGCTGAGCTCGCGCTTGGCCATCTCGCAGGCATGCACCAGGCGGTCGAAGGTGACGGCATCGTTGCTGAGGTCCCATCCGTCGCGGCTCAACGTTCGATCGGCGACGTGGAGCGCAATCGTTCGGTCGACGTCGTCCCCGCCAAGATACGGATCGCCGCCGTGACCGACCACCCGGAATGGATAGCGACTACAATCGACGACAGCGGCATCGAAGGTGCCGCCGCCCAAGTCGTAGACGAACGCGTGCCTGAGGTTGCTGCGATTCAAATAAGCCAGCGCCGTGGCAATCGGCTCTTCGATGGCCCTAACCGTCGCAAAGCGCGCGTCTTGCACGGCGCGCATGGTGGCGTCGCGGCGCCGCTGGTCGAACCCAACAGGCGCAGTGACTACGGCGTGAACGTCCTGTGTGGGGCAGTTCGTCAGCTCACAGAGCCCACGGACCACCGCTGCGCCCACGTCGACGGGAGATATGATCCCTGCTCGGGTTTGGAACGCGGGCTCACCTTGGTCGGTCTCGATCAGGTCGTAGGGGTAGTGCTGCCGAAACTGCTTGATGTACGACGAGTGCCACCGCGCCCCGATGATGCGTTTGGCCGAGAGAATCGTGTTTTTCGGGTCCATGGCGCGCCGGCGCCGCGCGGCCCGTCCGACCAGCGTCGATCCACCCGGAGGGTAGGCGATCGCGGAAGGCATGACGCAACCCTGACCCTCCATATTGAGGGCCTCGAAGTTCCGGGCGACCACGGTGTTGGTCGTACCAAGATCGATTCCGACCGTTTTGTACCTGCGGATGGACATCGGCCGTCCGGATGCGTGGGGTCTGACTCTGGTGAGGTCCATGGGAAGGGGGGGAGAGTGGCCTCTAGGAAACAACCAGGCTACGTGATTCAGACGCCGCCTGCCACAGAGAGTTCGCCGGCTGGACTGAATCGGGGGTTGGCCCTAGAGTGAAACACGTTCTAGTTGGAGGCCCCAGCCGATGCCCGCGGACTTTCATACCCTTCAAATAGCAGGGATTGTTCAAGAAACTCATGACACGCGGTCTTTTGTCCTCGATGTTCCGCAATCCTTGCGTGAGGCGTTTCGTTATCGCGCCGGTCAGTTTCTGACATTCGAAATCCCGTGGAACGGGATGCAGCTGCGCCGCTGTTATTCGCTGTCGAGCGCCCCCGCGACCGACCCGTGGCTCAAGGTTACGGTCAAGCGGGTCGACGATGGCCGCGTCTCCAACTGGTTCAACGATCAGCTCAACGTCGGTGATTCCATTCTCGTCCAGCCACCCGAGGGCCGGTTCGTGCTGCGCTCGAACGAGGGCGACCATGGCATCGTGCTCTTTGGAGGCGGCAGCGGGGTCACCCCCGTGCTCTCGATCATGAAGTCGGCCCTGCGAACCACTGGTCGCGACGTGAAGCTGATCTACGCGAACCGCGACGCCCGATCGATCATCTTCAAGGACGAGATCGACCTCTGGCTCGCCGAGTTTCCAAACCGACTCGAGGTCGTGCATCACCTCGACAGCGAGGCCGGGTTCCTGAAGGTTGCCGACATCCAGGAGCACATCCGGGGTTGGGAAGACGGCGAGTTCTTCGTGTGCGGCCCAACCGGCTACATGGACGCCGTGGAAGAGGCATTCAAAGCCTCCAACATCGAGCCGGGGCAGACGAAATTCGAGCGCTTCATCTCCCCGGTCGATCCCGACCGAAAGGACGAGGAAGCGGCCGTCGTGCCCGAGCAAGCCGACGACGAGATTCCCGCCTCGTTCACGATGCTGCTAGAAGGGCAATCACACGAGGTGCCCTACGCGAAGGGGCTGACGCTCCTCGAGTCGGCGGTGCAAGCCGGGCACAAGCCCCCGTCCTCGTGCGAAGACGGCTACTGTGGCTGTTGCATGGCGCTCCTCAAGAGCGGACAGGTCAACATGGCCAATCACGATGCGCTCGAGCCGAGCGACATCGAGCGCGGCTGGGTGCTCGCCTGCCAGGCACGGCCAGCAAGCCAAGAGCCGATCGAGCTCGACTTCGACGCCGAGTACTGAGCCACGCAGACGGCTACGGACGTTGGCGATCGGGCCAATCCCAAAAGGAGGTCTTCCCGATCGTCCAGTCGGGTCCCTTGCCCCAGTCGTTGCGCGTGCGCTCCGTTCGGTGATCCGGGTCGTGCGCTTTGAGCGCGGCCTCGTACTCCTGGAACTGCTGGATGCCGAGCTTCTCGGCCCAATAGTCCTCCTCGGAGGACCACTGATTGTTGCCGGCGTACTGAAGGATCGTCACTCCCGGAAAATCGAGGACACCCTTCCCGCTTGGATGATCACGGCGGTTGACCATCCGAAAGACGACACGGCCACTCGGATCGGCGGCGTGCCAGTCGTAGACCCCGTAGATCTCCCCGTACTGCTCCATGAGCGGGACGATCCAATGTCGGATCGTCTCCCGGCCGCGCATCGTGCCGAGCACGCGCTCGTCGTAGACGACATCTTCGGTGAAGAGATCGGCCCAGGCGTTCCAATCCTCCCGAATCATCCCGGTGTACCAGAAGTGCCGGAACGCCTCTTCGACCTCCGCGAGCTCGAATGCGGCCACTATTCCGCTGCCTCTTGGCCGGTGGAGTAGAACTGGGTGCACCACCGCCGAAACATCGCGATCGGGCCATCGCCATCGCACAGTAGCGGCTTTTCGTATTGGATCTTGTTCTCCCAAATCGGGATGTCCTGCTCCACCTGGCGGCTGACCTCGGCGACAAATGCCTTCCCGACGCCGCGCGCCATCTCTGCGCCGCCCGTCTTCTTGACGGCGAAGTTGAAGCGGAGGTGGCAATGGTCGGCGTCAATGGGTGTTGTCGAGGCCACGTTGAGGGTTTCCACGATACCGTTGAAGCGAACGACCGCGAAACCAAAGCCATAGTTCAAGCTCTCAATCGAGCCGTCGACCGTTCCGCGCGGCGTCTCCATGCCGGCATCGGAGTAGACCCGAAGGATGTGGCCCTCCGCCGACGCTTTGGACCGCGGCATGTTGGTCGTGCCGTGCAGGTAGCGGAAGTGCGCGGTGTCGACCGCGTTCTCAGCCATCTCTTGATTGCGGGTGCGAATCGTCCACTCGCGACTGATGAACTCGGTCCATTCGTCGTCGCCCCACTCGGGGATGTCGTCGGGGATGTCGAAGTTCGGAGGCGCGCCTTCCGCGTGGTGCCAGCACATCACCATGTTCGCGACCTCCTTGATGTGCCAGGTCGGGATCTTGGCTTTGCGCGGCACGTGCTCGGCGTAAGGCACCGCTGTGCACTTGCCGTTCGCGCCGAACTGCCAGGCGTGGAACGGGCACTCGATGGAGCTTCCCTTCACCTTGCCCCCGTGACCAAGGTGCGCGCCGAGGTGCGGGCAGAATGCGTCCAGAACGGAGAGCTCCCCTTCCTCTGAACGCCAGATGACGAGGTCCTTACCGAAGTACTTGAGCGGCTTGACGTCACCCGGCTTGATCTCGTCAGCGTACGCGATTTGAAACCAGCCATTGGGGATCGGCGGTGTGAAGTAGCGGTCGTCCATTCGGGGAAAATAGAACGTGTTTCACTTTTTTCAAGTCAAAACCGATTTGCCCGCCGGCGTGCTAGGTTCCGCGACCGCGGAGGAAACGACATGGCAAGCATCAGCGTGGGCGCGACGGCGCCCGACTTCACCAAGACTACCCAGAACGGCGACGCCCTCACGCTCTCGCAGTTCCGCGGCGACAAGACCGTGGTGCTCTATTTCTATCCGAAAGACGAGACTCCGGGCTGTACGGCCGAGGCCTGTACTTTCCGGGACAGTTTCGAGGACTTCGTCGAGGCCGGCGCGGTCGTCATCGGGGTCAGCCAAGACAGCGAGAAGAGCCACAAGAGCTTCGCCGAGCACCATCGGCTCCCGTTTCTGCTGGTCAGCGACCGCGACAAGGCGCTTCAAAAAGCATACGGCGTACCCAAGACGATGGGTCTGCTACCAGGACGCGTCACCTACGTGATCGATCGCGACGGCACCGTGCAGCACGTGTTCAACTCGCAGCTCAACGCGAAGAAACACGTCCGAGAAGCGCTCGACGTCGTCAAACGCTTGTCCGCCTGACACGAAGCACTGCAAACGCCAAGAGCAGCATCGCCCAACCGAAGGTGGATCGGGGTACGTTCGTCACGGCACTGCAGCCAGAGGTGTCTGAGCTCACCGTGCCGCCAACGCCCCCAGGGCTGGGCACGGACGGTACACCGCACGGGCTGCCGTCACACGCGTCGGGCGCACACATCTCGTCACTCACGAGCTCTTCGTCGCAGAGCGCCGCGACGATGGGCGCGATGTTGTGCACGATCTCGCCGGCCAGTGAGTCATCGAAGACGTTGGCGCGCGCGCAGCCTTCACTGGGCTCGGTGACGTAGTCCGGCACTCGTCCGCCTAGGAGAATACCCGCCAAACGACTCTCGGCGTCGAAGGTCGCGCTGCCGGAGTGACCTTGAAAGGCATCCAGATTCACCACGAAGAAATCGCCGCGATCGACCCGCGGGTCCGCCACGGCTGCCCCCGAGTCGATCTTCGCCGGAAGGCCGCTGCCAAAGCCGATCATCGAGATCGGCTCGCCCTCTTGGAAGGCGGTCGCTGGGCGGATCGTGACCGGCGTGTGGTCGCCCTCGACTGGACGGTCGAGCTCGATGATGGCGAAGTCTGGCGTCAGGTCGTTGGCCGGAGAGTCGGACTCGAGGGCCACCCGCGCGCAGGAATAGACATCTTCGTCCCGAATGAACGCGAGCTGATTGGGCGCGTCGAGATGGTAGTTGAAGACGTACTTGAACTCCTCGCACGGAAGTTGCTGGCTGATGCAATGACCGGCGGTGAGAACGAGATCGTCTGCGATGAGCACGCCGGAGCAGGACGCAGCGACCGGCTGATTGCCAAAGGGCTCGTCGTCGCAGAGCCCCTGGCTATCTTTCAAGGTGAACGTTCGTAGGCCGTAGTCGCCGCTGGGTAGTGGCGCGATGCTCGAGGCCCTGATGAGCGCTACGATCGACTCCTGCGCCACGCGGCGGAGGTCATCACTCGGATGGTCGAACACCTCGCGGCGATCGTCGTCGCCATAGACCACGGGCGCAGTAAGCTCGCCAATGAAAGACTCGTCTGGGGAGCCGCACGCGGCCAGCAAGCCAAGGCACGGAAATAAGCAGGTGCGCAAGCGCATCACCCTCTTAACTAAGGCCAAACGAGGCCGGATGCTACTCGGATACCCGAACCTGTATGCTGGTCACCAGATCGCCGGTTGCCGTAGCGACGTCCGAGACGACCACGACGGGCGCCCCAGATGCGATGACGCTGCGTTCACGGAGCTTCGCGAGGGCGTTGACGATGGTCTTTTCGGGGTCGCTCGAGAGATTCATCCGGAACGGAACGACGGACCGCGTCAGCCAGAGCTTGCGGCGCGTCG
>Ga0316198_10000942_pt1 | contig 16322 bp, 10 predicted proteins | sample OudBieAanoxic_MG_FD_204935 | JGI IMG/M metagenome (GOLD analysis project Ga0316198, IMG submission 204935) | Coastal sediment microbial communities from Oude Bieten Haven, Netherlands - site A anoxic | ecosystem: Environmental > Aquatic > Marine > Coastal > Sediment | place: Netherlands...
CCCGGCGCTGTAGACCCCACCGACGGCCGCCCCGGCAAAGTGACTGGGTGAGAGCGCGGTGAAGAGTGTCTCGTGTTCCGGAAGATCGATGAGGTCCTTCTCGACGAGAAACACCCTCGAGCGATCGATGAGATCGAGGAACTCCTGGAGGAACTCCGCCTGATTGGAAGCACGGTGGCTCTCCATCTCCGCGAGCATGGGCCGGACCACCTCGTCGAATGTGGCGGGCGGAATCAACGGATCGAAATTTGTCCACATCTTGATTGCGAGCTCTTCGATGAGCCCTCGGACGGTCTCGATTTCCTCCATGGCAATCTGCTCCAAAACCTCGGGAGTCAGATGCCTGCCGTACGCGAGTGCGAGTTCTTCAGCATAGAAGGCCCGACCGTAGGCGTCGGGGAAGTCGATCAACAGAGCGTTCTCGAGCCAGTCGGCCAGAGAGTTCAACTCGGTTGCGGTCTGTGCCGCAACCTCGGCGAGCGCTTCCCTGTTCGGGTCGTCGTCTGCGATTTCGAGCGCGGTCAGAAGACTGCTCTCGAAGAACGATGCCGTGGAGCGGATGTCTCGGATCGATGATTCGGTGGCGAATGGCCGGCCGTGCTTCAAACTGTTCTTCGCCGTGTCGCAGAGCCTCTGAAGACCCCGAAGACGGTTCACGACCGCGTCGATCTTCATCTCGGGGCTCAGATTTCCTCGCACCAGGATTGCCGTCATGGCGTGGTTGACGACGTTCGAGTACGTCTGCGGGTCGGTCCGGTTGGCTTCGATTGCACCCCAACGAAAGCGTTCTCGCTGGATCTGTCCCTCGAGGAGCTCACGGTCGATCTTCTCGTCCAGGGACGTTGCCTCAGGCAGGTCGTGGATTCGAACGAGGGCCTTCTGGTTAAACTCGATCCAAAAGTCGACGGCGGGCTGCGAGAAGTCCTCGAATCGGATCGCCGCATCCGCCTGCCCGGCAGTCAGCGCCCTCGATGGATAGAAATCGGCCCAGGCGACGAGATAGTCGTCCGAGATCACTCCGATGGAGTCCGTCGGTGGTTGCTGACATCCGCACAGGATCACGAAAACAAGCAAGTAAAACAAATGATGTCGCATGGCCCCTCCAGGTGGCGCGAGAGTAACACGCGGATTCCGCATTCCCTTGATCGAACGCGGGACGGGTGCCTGGCTCTCTTTTCGCCGCGAAAAGGTGCCTCGCACCCCTCATCGCACCGCCAATCGAGTGGAAGAGCTAGACGTTCCAGCCGAGGTCGTCCCATTCGTTCAGCGCAGGTGGAATGGGTTGGGGGCCCGCTCCCTGGACCGACTGATCGAACTCCACGGCCGCGCCGGACATCATCCCCGACTCGTCACAAGCCAGGAATGCGATGGCTTTGGCGACTTCGCGCGCCTTGAGCAATCGCCCGAACGGCTGTCTCGCCTCCACGCCGGCCAGCCAGTTCTCGTCGCTGCCGTGGACGGTGCGTTGGATCGTGTCCTCGCCGGGCGTGTCCATCCAGCCGATGTTGAGCGCGTTGACCCGGATGCGGTGGCGCATGAGCGCGTAGGCGGCGTTCTTGGTCATCACGGCGAGGGCCCCCTTGGAGATCGAGTAGGGCGAGAGGAAGGGCATGCCGCCGTACGCCGAGACGCTCCCGATGTTGACGATGGAACCGGCGACACCGTCGCGGACCATGATTTTGGCGGCTTCCTGCACCAAAAAGAAGGGCGCGCGCACGTTGATGGCCATGACCTGATCGTAAACCTCCGGGGTCGTGTTCAGGATGGACCCGCGGGTGGTGGCCCCGGCCGAGTTGACCAGCACGTGAACCGTGCCGAACTCCACATCGGTCCCGGCCAGCAACGCCCGGCAGTCATCCACGCTGGCCATGTCCGCGCGAATGAAGATCGCCCGACAGGAGGCGCCGTTGAGGCTGGCGGCGACCGCCTCGCCCCGCGTTTTGTCTCGCCCGGTGATCACGATACCCGCGGCACCGCGCTCGGCAAACAGCCGAGCCGTCGCCTCGCCCAAACCCTGGGTGCTGCCGGTGACGATCGCAACTTTGCCGTCGAGTGGTTTAGGTGAATCCATGTTTTCCTCCTACATTTCGAGCCGAGGGAGCCACCCTTCGCATTGTAGGAACAATGACGAAAAACGGCACCCCGTTCAAAAAAATGGCACAACGGCGCGCGGGACTGACATGTCGTCCTGAGAACGTGGAAGGATCCTTGGCTGCGACATTGCGATGGCTTATCTTCGTATCTCTGCGTTATCTGCGGCTTCTCCGTGCGATGGTGCGATGAAATCTGTGTCCATCTGTGTAATCTGTGGGCTTGCAGCGTCCGTGCGATGGTGCGATGCATCTATCCAGCATCCAGCATCCAGCATCCAGCATCCAGTCTCGAGCTACACCATCTCCCGAATCTTCGCCTGGAGCTGCTCGGAATCGATCCCCTGGTGCCCCATGTGTTGCCAGAGCCCGCCGCAGCCCTCCTGGTGGGTGCCGACGTGGTCGTATTTCGGGGTGAATCCACGCTGGAGGAGCCAGGTCCCGAATCGGCTGCCGAGCCCGGTGCGCTTGTTGAGGCTTTCAGCCACGAGCACGAACCGGCTCGCGCCGATCTTGGCCATGATGTTCTCGTCAACCACATTGAGAGTGGATTTGTTGATGAGCCCCACATCGACGCCATCGGCCCGGAGCCGCTCGACGGCGTCGAGGGCGCGATAGAGGGTCTCGCCGAAGCTGACGACAAAGCCGCCATCGGGTGACGCATCTCGGATGACCTCGTCCTTGCCGGGTTCGAAGACATAGCCCTCGCCGTGGAGTACCGAGCCGTTGTCGTCAAGCAGCGTCGGCACCTTGGATCGGGTCGAGAAGACAAAGCGCAGCCCCGGGTCGTGGAAGATCTTCTTGACGCACGCCATCATCTGACCGCCGTCGGCGGGGAAGTAGAGCCGGGTCGATGGATCCTCGTCGTCGAGGCCGTTGTCGGCAAAGAAAATGTTGAGACCGAAGTGACACGTATTGTCGGCCATGTCATCGACTCCGGCGTGGGAAAAGTGGCACAGGAGGTTGCACTTGTTGAGCCGGGCCATGGTGATCTCGGAGACGCACATTTCCAGAAACGCGCTGAAGGTGCCGAAGATCCCCTGTTTCCCGGGTGCTGACCCGAAACCGGCGGCGGCGGCGAGGTTGGAGCGCTCCATGATCCCCGAGCTGATGTAGACCTCTGGATAGGCCTTACGGATGTGGACGAGTCCGCACGAACCCTCGAGATCCGAGTCGAGAACCCGGACCGTCGCGCGGCGGGTCGGCTCGTCCATGGTGGCGAGTACCTCGTTGACAGCGTGACCGAAAAGGTTGCGGTTGGAGGCCTTCTCCTCGCCGACTCCGAGATAGACGTGCGGGTTTGGGTCCTTGGTGATCGAGTCGAGTTAGGTGATGGCGTCGGTGTGCCCTTTCGCCTGGAGATACTCCTTGGCGACATCCACCGAAACCACATCGTGCGCCTTGCACAATCCCTCGAGACCGGGGATCCCCGGCGCCATGGGTCGGTGGTTGATGACAGCCACTGGACCGGATGTGCGCATGGCGCGCGCCATTTGAGTGTAGAGATCGTCGAGATCCTCGCCGTCGCCCTCGAGGATGGTCAGACCGTGGCCCGCGAGGGTCTTGGCGACCGAGAATCCCTTGATGTAGTCGCTGGGGTGACCGGCGATGGTGACATCGTTGTCATCGATGATGAGTTTGACCTCGAGAGCATTGGCGACGGCGATTCGGGCGGCCTCGGCGTCGTTGCCCTCCTGCTGGGAGCCGTCGGAACCGAAGCAGAAGACTACCGTGTCGGGGTTCGCCATGGCGACGCCGTTGACGTGCGGCCACATGTGGCCGAGCCGGCCCGAACTGAACGTCACCCCGGGGGTGTGTCCCAGTTCCGGGTGGCCGGGGAGGTGGGCGCCGGCCTCACGGTAGTGGAGGATGGCTTCGGCGGGCAGATGCCCGTTGAGCACTGACATGAGGTACTGGATCGCCACCCGGTGGCCGGCTTCATCGAAATAGGCGGGGTAGGCCTTCCCGGCCCGCATGAACCCGTCGGCGATCAGCACCTCGGGAACGATGTCGTAGGCGCCGCCGCTGTGGCCGCCGACTCCCCGCGCAGCCCCGGTCGCGGTGAAGAAGACGATGGCGTCCCGGCAGAGCTGGACATTGGTCGCGAGTTGGTCCCGCTGCTCGGTGGTCAGGGTCTCGACCTGCGGGTCGAGGGTCAGCGGACGGATTTGACTGAGGTCCATGGGAAAGGTTTCGGTGGTGGCCAATGTGGTACTCCTCCTCGTTGTTGAGACGATACCAAACTTCCTGCGGTGGTGTTGGGGTTCGGCGGGTTTGTATTGCCCGGGGATCAATTCAGATCTCATCGAGCCGATCGAAGTGATAATGTCTGGTGGAATCAAGGGGGACTCAATGGACGAGCGACAAGAAGATCTGACGTCCGGCAACAACGAAGATCATCATGAGGCGGGAACCGTGAGCAGGCGGTCGTTTGTCGGCGCCGGGGTGGCCGCAACGGTGGGCGCCGCGGCGGGCGCGGCGGTGGCGGGGAGCGCAGCGGCTTCGTCGCACGAAGGTAAACCGGGCCAGCCCCACAATCCGCGGACCAAGGATGCCATGCCCACACGAAACCTGGGTCGGACCGGCTTTCAGGTGGGGATCTTCAGCCTCGGCGGCCAGGCCGCCATCGAGCGTACCTTCAACGCCGATCTTTCGGCCGAGATCGTCAACCGCGCCCTCGACCTCGGAGTCAACTACATCGACTCTGCCGCGGCCTACGGCAAGGACGAGGAGTGGGGCCGTGCGCACGGCACCAGCGAGCGCAACATCGGCCAGGTGATGAAGACCCGCAGGTCTGAGGTCTTCCTGACCTCGAAGACCCACTATCGCGATTACGACGGTTCCATGAAGGCCCTCGAGTCGAGCCTGAAGAACCTCCAGACCGACCATCTCGATCTGTGGCAGATCCACAACCTGAAGACCGCGGATCAGCTCGAACAGATCTTCGCCAAGGACGGCGCCATCAGGGCGCTGGAGGAGGCCAAGGCCCAGGGCATGGTTCGCCACGTCGGCGTGACCGGCCACTACGAGCCGCTGATCCTGGTCGAGGCCCTCAACCGCTATGACTTCGAGACCATTCTCATGGTTGTCAGCGCCGCCGATCCCAACTATCTGAGCTTCAAGGACCACCTGCTGCCGACCGCGCTCGAGAAGGGCGTCGGGATCATCGGGATGAAGCTCGCCGCCCGCGGACGCCTACTCTCGGATTGGACCCCGCCGCCCATCGAGAAGCAGCGCCCGAGCATGGCGACGGAGTTGCCGGGAACCATCACCATGAAGGAGTCGCTCCACTACTCCAGCACGCTGCCGGTCAGCACCAATATCGTCGGCGTCGACAACGTCGAACAGCTCGAGCAGAACGTCAAATGGGCGTCGGAGTTTGTGCCGTACTCGCCCGAGAGGATGGCCGAGCTCGAGAAAAGGACTCTGCCCATCGTGCGTCAGGCCCTTTACTTCCGCCGGTGGGACATGGGCTCCGTCTGAGGAACTCGTCGACTTCGCTGACGCAAAGGCCTCCCCGGGGTGCAGATTCCATATTGCAGGGAGGGAGGAGGGCTGCCATACTCGCCGCCGAATACCGTCGATGTTGAGATCGACGTTGGAGAGGTTGGAAGGCTCATGAAACCAGGTCGGGTTGTTGCAAAGGTGATCGTTGTCGGAACGCTGGTGCTCGGAATGCTCTCGTCGAACGTCCTTGCCGGGGGACCCGTCACGGTCAACGGAACGGTGACCGATATTAACGGCAACCCGCTCCGGGGCGTCGAGGTGTCGGCAATCGGGGAAGGCAGCGACGCATGGATCTCAGCCCAGACCAAGAAGAATGGACAGTTTTCGATCAAGCTCGACGACTTTGATTTGATGTACAGGTTCACCTTCACCAAAGAGGACTTCGAGGCCGAATCGACCGAGTTTGTGCCCGGGTCGGAGAAAATCAGCCCGCTTGATGTGACCCTGGACTTGGTGAATCTGACCGAGCAAAGGGAGCAGGCCATCCCGGTGTTCAACGAAGGTGTCGTGATTCTCGAATTGGGCGACAATGCAGCGGCGCTCGAGAAATTCCGCGAAGCGTCCGAGATCGATCCGGATTTCGTTGCGGCGGTCAGCGCCACCGCGGCGGTCGCCATGGAGCTCAAAGACTACGCCACCGCCGCCGACGCGGCGGAGAACCTCGCCCGACTCCAACCCGAGAATGTGAGCGCTATCAGTACGGCCTACTATTCCGAACTCATGCTCCTTGACATGGAGCGGTTCATCCCATCGGCGAGACGACTTGCCGAGACCAGCCCTGAGGTGGTTTCGAACGAGATGGTGCAACACGCCCGGGTGCTCTTCGACAACGAAGAACTCGCGGGATCTCGATCTCTCCTCGAGATCATCATCGAGAGAGAGCCCGAGGTTGCCGGAGCCCAACTCCAACTCGGGCTGACCTGCAACATGCTCGGCGACTCGGCGTGCGCGAAAGCCGCGTTCGGGCGTTACTTGGAGCTTGCGCCCGATGGCCCGGATGCGGCGACCGCACAGTCGCTGCTCGACTATCTCCAGTAGGACGGCCGCTCCGCTCCGTTGCGCGCACATTTGAAACACAAAGGTCACAAAGACCCACGAAGACCGCCACAAAGCGTCGCAAACGAGGGTGGGACCTGGGCTCTGGAGCGGTACGCAACTCACTGGGTCGCACGGGGTGTCTTCAGCGAACCATTTGAAACGCAAAGACCGCAAGGATCGCAAAGACCATCCCAACGGATTTATTGAAAGCCATCGCAATGGTGTGTCGACATGTGGATTCTGGATTGAACGAGTTTCCCGTTAGGAGGCTGCTCTGCTGGGGACCTTCGGGTTCTCCATTTGATGAGGTGGTGCAGATGGATATCTGCGGTATCTCAGTGCGATGTTGTGATGAGTCAATAATGCGATGTTCTTTGCGATGAACTTGGCGTTCATAGCGGTCTTTGCGGTAAGACTGCGATGGGTGCTGAAGATCTCAAAACTGTCGCACGAAGTTGTTGGATGCCCCGGCATCGATGACCGTCTGTCGATTGCGATGCTTAGTGGAACCTTCGTGGATCTTTGTGACCTTTGTGTTTCCAGACTCGGGTGCCGATAGCCAGAAGAACTCCGATCAGAAGTTTGTCCCACTTCATCGATGAGGATGCAGGTCAATGTGTGGCGAAGACCTCGGATGCTGCGGCGATGGCGGCCCCTTTTGGAACCGAAACTCCCATGTCGCCGAAGATCGACTCCAGCGCCCCGAGGGCCAAAATCACGTTGCGTTGGGTGCACGAGCTGCCCATGATGCCAATGCGCCATGCCTTACCGGCAAAGGGGCCGAGACCGGCGCCGATCTCGATTCCGTACTCATTGAGCAGCCGTTTGCGCATCACCAGATCGTCGGCGCCCTCGGGAATGTGAATGGCGTTGAGATTGGGCAGCGAGTGCGTGGGGATGTAGCTCAGATCCATCGCCTCGAGCCCGGCGCGGAGCGCGTGGTGGTGGAGGAGGTGGCGGGCATGGCGAGCCTCGAGCCCCTCCTCGATGACCATTCTCAGCCCCTCGTACAGGGCATAACCCAGATTGCTGGACGCGGTGTGGTGGTAGACCCGGTCCGAGCTCCAGTACTTCGAAACCAGGGACAGATCGAGATACCAGCTCCTGATTTTGCTTTTTCGACTCCGGATCTTTTCCGCTGCCGAAGGTGAGAAGCTCACCGGCGCGAGACCGGGGGGCGACGAAAGCCCCTTCTGGGTGCAGCTGTAGCACGCATCGATGGCCCAGTCGTCGAGCCGCAGCTCGACACACCCGAGCGAGGTGACGGCATCGACCAACAGCAGCGCTCCCGCGGCGTGCGCCAGTTGAGAAATCTCCTCCAGCGGCTGATGGGCGCCGGTCGAGGTTTCGGCCTGGACCACCCCCACCACCTTTGTCGCCGGGTGATCGGTAAGCGCTTGACCGATCGCCGCGGGATCGATGATTTCTCCCCAAGGCACCTCGACCCGGTGGACGGTGGCGCCGTGGCGTTCAGCCATTTCGGCCATTCGGGCGCCGAAGTAGCCGCAGACCCCGATCACCACCTCATCGCCCGGCTCGACCAGGTTGGCGACGCAGGCCTCCATCCCGGCGCTGCCGGTGCCCGGCATGGCCAGAGTAAGCTCGTTGGTGGTCTGGAAGACGTACTGGAGCATGGCCCGGGTGTCATCCATGATGGCCAGATACTCGGGATCGAGGTGGCCGAGAGTGGGTTTGGCCAAGGCGGCGAGGACGCGGGCGCTGACATCGCTCGGGCCGGGACCCATGAGGATGCGTTCGGCCGGATTGATTTCGGGGTATTCGGTTTTCATTGCGATCCTCCAGTTCCGATCATCGGACTACAATAGTTGGTCAACGGGATTCTGTGAATCGAGGAGCTTCGATGTCGAAACGTTTCAGAACGAGCCTGCTGATGTCATGCGTCGTTTTCGGCTGGGCTTGCTCTTCTTCGGTGCCCACCGATGTCGAGGGGGTCACTGCGGTTGGCGAGCACGTATTGGTTTACGAAGGAGTCGATCTCGAGGTGGTGCTTGGAACAGGGTACGCGGTCGGCCATTTGGGCGAGGAGTATCTCCTCCTTGGAGCGTCGCTTGCCGGAGCAAACAGCAATCGAATGACGACGATCGACCGTTCGAAAATCTCTGTGCACGCTCCGGATCGGCGGACCATCCTGCTGATGAGCCAAGTGGAGTTTCGCGACGCTTACCCGAGTCTCATCGCACCCGCCCGCCGGGCGGAGGTGTATTCGCCGACAGTCTTGGACTCCAGACCCGTGAGACGGCCGTGTAACGACTGGTTCTTCAGGCCGCCGACCGATGGACTCGCACGAGATGTCTTGACGATCTCGTCGATTGAAGTCTGTGATGGGATTCTCTTCTTTCACGTTCCAGGAGGAGTCCCTTCCGGGGACTGGGCACTCGAAATCAAACTTCAAGACAGCGTCGTCGAAATCCCGTTCGTCCTTGATTGAGATGGTTCGCTGATGAAGATTGTCGTGGCCGCCGACAGTTTCAAGGGTTGCATGCCCAGCGACGAGGCGGGAGGAATCATTGCCGGTGGGCTTCGTGAGGGGTTCAGCGATGCCGAGATCGTCGTGATCCCCATGGCCGATGGTGGAGAGGGCACGACGGCTGCGGTGATGGGTGCAGCCGGGGGGGAGTTGAGGACCACCGGGGTAACCGGCCCTCTTGGCGAGCGCGTCGAGGCATCGTTCGGGCTGCTCCCAGGTGGGCGAATCGCGGTCATGGAGATGGCCTCGGCCAGCGGCATTGAGCTCATCGAGCCGGATGCTCTCGACCCCATGCGGGCCACCACGTTCGGAACCGGGGAACTCATCCTCGCCGCGCTGGACGCAGGAGCGAGGGAGATCATCCTCGGCCTCGGCGGCAGCGCCACCGTGGATGGCGGGATGGGGATGGCTCAGGCGCTCGGCTATGGTCTGCTGACCGGAGTGGGCACGGACTGTGGTTTTGGAGGCGCCGCCCTCGCAACCGTGGAATCCATCGATGGCCTCGGGGTCGTTCCTGTCCTCGGTTTCGCGAAGATCCGCGCCGCCGCCGATGTGACCAATCCGCTGCTCGGTCCGCGGGGAGCGGCTCGGATATTCGGACCGCAGAAAGGCGCGATGCACAACCAGGTGGTGGAGCTCGAGGATGGGCTCGCCAACCTCGCCGATGTGTGGCGGCGGGAGGGAATGCTCGATTCCGTTGACCATCCGGGCGATGGTGCAGCCGGGGGGCTGGGTGCCGGGATCCGGGCTTTCTGCCGGGCCGAGCTCAGTTCCGGAGCCGAGTTGGTGGCCGAGATGACCGGTTTTGACGCCCACATTCGGGATGCGGATCTCCTCGTGACCGGGGAGGGGAGAACCGATGACCAGACCGCCGACGGAAAGCTCCCCGCAGTCGTCGCGGCACGAGCTCAAGCGGCCGGAGTCCGGACGATCCTGATTTCGGGAGCAGTCGACCGAGAACTGGGAAGGGTCGAAATGCTCTTCGAAGGGATCTACGCTACGGTTCGGGACGATGTTTCGTCGGAGGAAGCCATCAGGTGCGGACGAGAGAACCTCGCGGCCACAGCCTGCGAGGTCGGTCGGATGTTGGCGAAAAAGGGGGCGATCGGCAGGAATCGAACAGGTGTGGTTTGTAAGTCACCGTCGTGAGCCGCCGAATCGTTCGAAGAGGATCCCACGACGTGATCGCGATTCGGTCTCGCCGGAATTCAGATGCCGCTTGCTCCAGGTTCTTCTGCCCTTCCGGAACCGGTGGATCGACCTACCATCGACGTCTCACCACTCACGAACGGTCCCCCCGATGCAACAGTTTATCGACGACTATTCAGCTGGATTTTTCGTCGGAGTCGCCGACGCGCCGCTGCGCTACGATAGCCGACGGCGACCGGCTGACCGACCGCCGACCCCGATGGAGGAAGTGACGAATGGTCCGAAACCTCTCTGCTCGACTACAAACACTTTTTGTTCTGGTGGGTCTGGTGGTGCTCTTCGGGATCGCGTCGCCGCACTTCCTGACCACCGACAATCTTCTCAACGTGATGCAGCAGTCGGCCATCAACGCCATCCTCGGCATCGGGCTGACCTTTGTGATCATCTCCGGCGGGATCGATCTCTCGGTGGGTTCGATCCTGGCATTGTGCGGGCTCGTGACCGCAGATTTGTTGGTAACCGGCTCGTCGGTGCCGGTGGCCATCCTCGGTGGGGTGGCGGTGGGTCTGTTGTGCGGTCTTGTCAGTGGGGTGGTGACCACCCTCGGCAGGATTCCACCATTTATTGCGACCCTGGGGATGATGCTCGTCGCCCGCAGCGCGGCAAAGATCTACTCCGACTCCAAACCCATCAGCGGACTGCCCGACAGCTTCCGCTCTCTCTCCGGCGACATCTTCGGAATCCCCGTACTCGTCATTGTGGTCGGTGTGCTCTACGTCATCGCCCATTTCGTCCTCACCCGGACCAAGCTCGGCCGCTACACCTATGCCATCGGCGGCAACGAGCAGGCGGCCTGGCTGTCGGGTGTTCCAGTCGGCCGCTACAAGATCGCGATCTATGGTCTGTCCGGGCTCATGGCGGGAGTCGCGGCGGTGCTCATGACCTCGCGGCTCAACGCTGCCTCGCCGCTGACCGGCGAGATGTACGAGCTCTACGCCATCGCAGCGGCGGTGATCGGTGGGGTGAGTCTCATGGGAGGCGAGGGCCGGATCGTCGGCACCCTCATCGGTGCGCTCATCATGGGCACCCTGCGCAACGGCCTCAACGCGCTCAACGTGCCCTCGGCGTTGGAGGGGATGGTCGTCGGCGGGGTGCTGGTGGCGGCGGTGGTGCTCGATCGCGCTCGGCACCGCGGTGAGGTCAAGACCGCGGTCACCGGCTGGCGAAAATACCGCAAGCTCATCGTGATTGGCATCCTGGCCGTCGTCTCGATGGCTGGAGCAGTGGGCATCAGAGTCAATTCGGGAGCTTCCGGGCGGGAAGAGACGCTCACCGTCGCCTTTGTTCCCAAGGCGTTGAACTCGCCGTTCTGGGGGCAGATGCAGGCGGCGGGCGAGAAAGAAGCCGCCGCCCTCGGTGTCAACCTCGTCTCTCTCGCTGCCGATCGCGAGACCGATGTCGAACGTCAGTACCAGATCATCGAGAATCTGATCCAGCAGGGAGTGGACGCCATCCTTTTGGCACCATCGGGATCCAAGGAACTCGTGCCGGCGATCCTCAAGGCCAACCAGAGCGGGATTCCGGTGTTGCTGCTCGACACCCGGATCGACGAAGAGGCCGCGGCCTCGATGGGTGCAAAGGTGTTGACCTATATCGGATCGGACAACTTCGAAGGCGGCGCGGTGGCCGGGCGCTATTTAGCAGCCGAACTGGCGGGCGTGGGCGAGATCGCCATCATCGAAGGGATTTCGGGCCACGAGACCGCCGACCAGCGCCGCCTCGGTTTTCTCTCTGGACTCGAGAGCTCCCCGGGGATTCGGGTCGTGGCGAGCCAGACCGCGAATTGGGAGCGGGCCCGCGCCTACACCGTGGCCGAGAACCTGCTCCAGGCCCACCCCGGTCTCGTGGCGGTCTTCGCCGCGAACGACGAGATGGCCCTCGGGGCCATCGAGGCCATCGATACCGCCGGCCGGATGGATGAGATCGTCGTCATCGGCTTCGATGCGATCCCGGATGCGTTGGCCAACATCCGGTCGGGCCGGATGCTCGGTTCGGTTGCCCAGTTCCCCAGCGAGATGGGCCGGCTCGGTGTCAAGCACGCGGTGGAACTTGTCCGCGTGGGCACGGCGCCGCCCGCTGAAGTCCTCACCCGGGTCGAGCTCATCGACAGGTTCACCGTCGACGATTTCGCGCCGGCGGAAGATCCGGCGGAGAAGGCAGAGCAACCGTGAGCGGACACCAGTCTCTGCTCCGCATGTCGGCCATCGACAAACACTTCCCGGGCGTCCAGGCGCTCTCTCAAGCCGATCTCGAGGTCCGACCCGGCGAGGTCCACGTGCTTCTCGGCGAGAACGGCGCGGGCAAGAGCACCCTGATGAAGATCCTCTGCGGTCAGTACGCACCCGATGCCGGAGAGGTGGTCTTTGAAGGATCGGTGATTCAGCCGACGGGGCCCCTCGATGCCGAGCGTCTCGGGCTGGTCATGATCCACCAGGAGCTCAATCTGGTCCCGGGGCTCACCGCCGCCGAGAACATTTATCTCGGGCATGAGCCGACCTCCGTCGGCTTCATCGGTGATCGGGCCATGTCCGATGGCGCCCGCGATCTGTTGCGGAGGCTCCGGTGCGCGATCGATCCTGACACCCCGGTTTCCCGGCTTTCGGTGGCCGAGCAACAACTCGTCGAGATCGCCCGTGCGCTGCAGCGGAAGGCCCGATTGCTGGTCATGGATGAGCCCTCGGCCGCCCTCTCCGAAACCGAGATCGACGCCCTCTTCGGGGTGATCCGGGACCTCGTCGGCGGTGGTGTGCCGGTGATCTACATCTCGCACCGGATGCCCGAGATCTTCGCCATCGGTGACCGGGTCACCGTCATGCGGGACGGCCGCACGGTGGGGACGAAGGAGGTGAGCGACACCGATGTCGCCGAGCTCATCAGTCTGATGGTGGGGCGGACCATCGCCGACCGGGTTCCGAAGCGTGACGTGACCCTTGGCGAAGTCGTGCTGGAGGTCGAGGGTCTCTCAGGGCCGGAACTCCCCGGGCCCGTCGATCTTTCGCTGCGGGAGGGCGAGATCCTCGGGTTGGCAGGTCTCATGGGGTCGGGCCGGACCGCGTTGGCGCGGACGATCTTCGGTGCCGATCCCACCGACACAGGAACTGTCACCGTGGCGGGTCGAGGACTCTCGGGTCACGGTCCGGCAGAGTCCATCGCGGCGGGGATGGGGTTCCTGACCGAGGATCGCAAGCAACAGGGTCTGGTTCTCCAGTGCACCGTGACCGAGAACATCAGCCTCACCAGTCTCGACGGAGTCTCCCATGCCGGGGTGATCGATCTCGGCGCCGAGACTGAACTGGCGCGGACCGAAGTCGATCGCCTACAGATCAGGGTTGCCTCCCTCGATCAGGAACTCATCAATCTCTCGGGTGGCAACCAGCAGAAAGTGGTGCTCGCCCGTTGGCTGGCGGCGCGGTGCCGGGTCCTGCTCTTCGACGAGCCGACCCGCGGCATTGATGTCGGTGCCAAGGCCGAGATCTACGAACTCATCGGCGAGCTCGTAGAGCACGGGGTCGCGATCCTCTTGATTTCCAGCGAAATGCCCGAACTCCTGGGCTTGTCCGATCGGGTCGCGGTGATGCATGAAGGTGTGCTCCAGGGCATCCTGCATCGAGACGAGGCGACCCAGGAGCGGATCATGGAGCTCGCGCTGCAATTCACTGCGTGAATTGCGGTGTGCCCTTCGCGAATAGGTAGCTGAAACAAGAGCTTAATAGAGGCGCCACTATTCGGCACCGTTACCGTTGCTGATATTGGCAGCCATTTTTAGAGAATGAGCCAGGACAGGGTATAGTAACCGGCAGAACCGCAATTGCGTATGAGGGGGCGCGCGACGCGTGCCGATTATTTTTTCTCGTTCGAAGAGGGAGGTACCCGTGAGACGTCATTTTGTATTGTCTGCAATGGTTCTTGGTTTGACGGCGTTTTCCATGGCCGCAACCCTGCCACCTAGCGCCGAGAACATCACCATACCGGCGAACTACGTGGCGGACGGAGGCAGGGCCGCTTGGCCCGGTCCGGACGGTGCAGGATATCAAGGGACAACCTGCACCTACGGTTGGGCGGATATCAGCGCAACAGGGACGGCATTGATTCTCGGTGATGACGATGCCAGCCCGGCTATTCCAATCGGATTCAGTTTTCTTTACTACGGCGCGCCGTATACCGAGCTTTTCATCGGGAGCAACGGGTTCTTGTCCTTCGGAGCACCATCGACAACCTTGACGAATCAGTGTCCGCTTCCTGATGTGGCCGCGCCCGACAACCTCATCGCACTGATGTGGGACGATTTGAACCCATCGACCTTCGGCGATCCTGTCTACTATGAGGGCTTTGCGGCTGGCACATGCCCTTGGGGCGGCTACGGTGGTGCGTGTTTTGTGGTTGCATACGTCGGCTACAGCCACTACAGCGGTACGGACGGCAGTGCCGGCACATGGGAAGCGATTCTCCTCGACGATGGCAGAATCATCCTCCAATACCTGGACGTAGGGCTCGAAGCCGGCTCAGGGTCCACGACCGGGATTGAAGGCGCGAATGCAGCGGCGGGTCACGGCATGGCCTATGCCTGTGATACCGCAACCTCCCTGACAAACGATCTGTGTTTAGAGTTCGAGCAGGCTCCATTCATCTCTCTCACTCCGAACCCACTCGCGATCGGTGGCTGTGCTGGAGAGCCCGCCGTCGAGACGGTCACGTTGGCCAACCAGAGTGGAGCGGACGGGACGTTCGCGCTCTCCTATTCCGTGACCAGCGCCAACGGCACCATCACCGGGCAGGATCAGATCGCTGTGACTGACGGTACAACCGGGGATTTCGACGTGACCATCACGCCTGACAGCGGCCTTGCGGCAGGAACGGAGCTGACCGGTACAGTGGACGCCAGCGGCAACTCTCTCATGGCACTTACCGATGTCAATCTGACGATTACCAGCCCACTCTCCGGCTGGGAGGGTATGGCCGATACAACTCAGGGAACACGATTCAGCGGGATCGTCTATCACGATGGGAACGTGTATCAGATCGGCGGCGAGACCGGCTGGTGGATCGTGACCGGTTTGGTGAACGTCTACGACACAACGAGTGATTCATGGTCTGCCGGTACCGCCATGGGAACACCGGTATATGGCATCGATGCCGTGGCAATCGGCGCCAACATCTACGTTCCCGGTGGTACCGACTGCACCGATGATCCCCACGATGGGTGCACCGTTGGAGCGTATTACGACACCCTCCAGATTCTCGATACCGCAACCGGAACCTGGGGCACGGATGCCGGTGACCCCTTGCCGGCTCCTCGCACCTCCGCGTCGGCAGTCGCCGCCGACGGCAAGCTTTACGTGGTCGGCGGTTACGACGAGACCGGCACGGTACAGAACACGGTATACATCTATGACCCAGCTGCCGCTTCCGGTAGCCGATGGACCACAGGCGCGGCCATGCCGACCGCGAGAGCCTATGCGGCTGCCGGCGTCGTCGGCGACAATCTGTACGTGGCCGGTGGTTGGGACGGAGGCGCGACCTCGCTCTACACTCTGGAGGTCTACAGTATCTCGGGCGACTCGTGGACGACAGGTCCGTCCATGAACCCCGTGGATGTCTTTCTCGGTGTCGCTCCATTTGGCGACGGCGTCCTCAACGACCAGTACTTCATGGCTTATGGAATGGCGGAGGCGGCATTCGATGGAACAAATATGACGTATACCTGCAGCCAGTTCATGCAGGCATACGATACAGTCGCCCAAGGGTGGCTTGATCTCATGGATCTGCCGCGATGCCTGTACGGAACCCAGGGAGACGGTCCGAGCGACACACTCTACGTAATCAGTGGACGCACGAACGAAAATGGGTGGCACATGGCCACCGAAAACCAGCTCACCGGAGCCTGCGGTGGTTCCTCCTCCCCGATCTTCGCGGATGGCTTCGAGAGTGGCGACGTTTCCGCGTGGACCAGTTCAAACCCCTAACCGGCCGGCCAATGAAATAGACCGGAG
>Ga0316198_10000943_pt1 | contig 16319 bp, 14 predicted proteins | sample OudBieAanoxic_MG_FD_204935 | JGI IMG/M metagenome (GOLD analysis project Ga0316198, IMG submission 204935) | Coastal sediment microbial communities from Oude Bieten Haven, Netherlands - site A anoxic | ecosystem: Environmental > Aquatic > Marine > Coastal > Sediment | place: Netherlands...
CGTTCGAGGCGGATTACGGCCGCGGCGGTGTGCCCAGTGGTCAACCGGCGGTGGTGGACTCCGACGAGAACGGGTATATCGACCGCATGTATCTGGGTACCGACAAGGGCTTGATGTACAAGATCAACATCCCCGACGATCCGGTACACACCAACAGCAATTCGGTCACCCACTGTGTGCTCAATTCTGACATGGTCGACGAGGACTTCAATACGGTGGCGGCCGGCCAGCGCTGGCACCCGATCTACGCCTCGCCGGCCATAGTGGTGGACAACGACATTACGCCGCTCGGCGACATCGAGTACAAGGTGATGGTGTTATTCGGCACTGGTGACAGCCCTTACTACGATGAGAACATTAACACGGCCACAACGCGGTATCATTTCTTCGCATATGTGGACACGGCAGACAAGATGGAGTGCAACGAGTCAAAGCACAGGCTGGAGTGGTTCCTCGAGCTGGATGAAGGCCACCGGATTTTTGCATCGGCCTTTGCTGCAGCCGGACAGATCTACTTTGGCACCTCCACCGCCGAAACAGAGGATCCCTGCGAAGGGCACCTCGAGGCCGGCGGCAACGAAGGACGAATCTACGCCGTCACGCTGGATGGCGTGGTTCTGTTGAACAAGGTGGTGGGAGATATGAGCACCTCACCCCTGGTGGAAGACGAACACATCTACTTCAGGACACCCACCGGGCTTCAATCGATGGGCGCTGGGGTATACAACAACGAGGTGCAGGCGGCTGGTACGCCGTCCATCAACTTCCGCAGTTGGCGGGAAGTTATCAATTAGTGTTCTTTTAGCAGCATTACAGATGGGCCGGGAACTTGGTCTTGCCGGAAGGGCGATGCCATGAGCCCGGCCCGTCTTGATTTACTACCCAAGACTCTTTTCGGTTATATTTTGGTCGGTTTTTCTGTCAGACGCTAAAATTGACGATTTGATTGGGGTTCGGTATAATAATATCTTCTGATATCATCTGCGCTGATTACCGCAGGTTGAGCTTTCCACTCGGTTTCGATATTTTTACTCAAGGTGACCATGCAAACGGAATCCAACCACCAATTTACTTCTCTGGATGTCTGTAAAACACTCGTAAAGCACAAGTTGATGTCTTCTGAAAAGGTCAAAGAAATTCTGGCCAAAGAAGACACGGTCAAAAAGAAGCTCGAAAGGCAGACCGGGCGGGGTTCATCGGCCAAGGGGCGGTCGAACAACAATTCACATGTTGATATCATTGACGTCATCGCCTCCTTCAAAGCGCCCAGGCAAGACGGTCTGGGCGGCCTGGTCGACGAGGACGCTATTTTCGCCACCCTGGCAACGGAATGGGGCGTGCCGTTCAAAAAGATCGATCCCCTGCAACTGGATCTGAATTTGGTCACAACCACTATCCCGCAGAATTTTGCCGCGAACCACATGGTTCTGCCGGTGGACGTCAAGAATGATATTCTTGTGGTGGCGACACCGGCACCGTTGAACCTGGTGGTGCTGGACGACATCCGGCGGGTGACAAATATGCAGGCCGAGGCGGTGATTACGCCCCGGTCGGATGTCAAGCGGTTGATCAACGAATTCTTCGGCTTCAAACGTTCCATCGCAGCCGCAGAAGACCTATTTTCAGGTCCCTCTGTCGATCTGGGAAATCTAGAGCAATACGTGCGGTTGAAGTCCGATGAAGACTTGCCACCCACCGACCAGCATATTGTCAACGCGGTCAATCATATCCTGCTCTATGCTTTCGAACAACGGGCGAGTGACATTCATCTGGAACCAAAACGGGAAAACCTACTCGTGCGGATGCGGATTGACGGCGTTCTGCACACGGTATACAAGCTGCCTAAAAAAGTTCACAATGCCATCATCAGCCGCATCAAGACCCTATCGCGATTGAACATCGCCGAAAAAAGGCGCCCCCAGGATGGACGAATAAAGACTGACAAGGGCGGTGTAGAGGTGGAAATTCGAATTTCTACCGTACCCGTGGCCTTTGGCGAGAAGGTGGTCATGCGGGTCATGGATCCGGACATTCTATTTCAGGATCTTTCCGAATTGGGGTTTTCCGAAACAGATTTGACCCGGTACAAACAATTTATTCATATGCCCCATGGAATCGTATTGGTTTGCGGACCGACGGGCAGCGGCAAATCGACCACTTTGTATTCCACCCTTCGCAGGTTGTCGACGCCGCAGAACAATGTCGTCACCGTGGAGGATCCCATCGAAATGATCCACGAGGATTTTAACCAGATCGGCGTTCATGCCGCGGTCGACGTGACATTCGGCAACATTCTTCGCACGATCTTACGGCAGGACCCGGACATCATCATGATCGGAGAGATGCGCGATCTTGAAACCGCCAGAAACGCCGTTCAGGCGGCTCTCACCGGGCACTTGGTGCTCTCGACCCTGCACACCAACGATGCCCCGTCAGCCGTCACGCGGTTGTTGGACCTGGGGGTTCCCGCGTTCCTGATACAGGCGACCCTGGCGGGAATCTTGGGGCAGCGGTTGGTGCGGAAGATCTGTCCATATTGTAAAGAAGACTTCGAAATGGATGTTTCCGAACTGGCCACACTGGGGTTGGACATCAGCAATAAAGGCCGGGTGGTTCTTCATCGCGGCAAAGGCTGCATCAAATGCCGCAACACCGGCTATCGCGGAAGAATCGGCATCTTCGAGGTCGTGCCCTATACTGAATCCCTGAAAAAATTGACAGTCGGTGATGCCGATGTCGAACAGTTGTGCTCTCGGGCGCGTGAAGAGGGGATGTTCACCTTGAGGGAGAGTGCGATTAAAAAGATGCTTGAGGGGGCGACAACTTTCGAAGAAGTGCTACGGGTCACCTGGGAATAGTTTTATGGTGTTTGTCAAAATAACGTCCCGCTATTCGAACAATTTTTTAACAAGGTTCAATGATAATAATCATGATCTATGCGGATTAACCGCGTTCCTCCGTGAATGGTCTTTTACCGCAAGGCGCTGATTCCCACAAAAAAATGCGCGGCTACCGAAAATTCGAGTGAGCCGCGCATCTTGCCTGTTTATAGATATCTGCTGTTATACCACCTGTTAAAGCTCCGGTGAAGTGAATCGAGAGCCCGGAACAATTACCTGGTTGGCATCGTTGATGTAGACGGTTGATGTGGTGGCTTCGGTGTGCAGAACCACCAGCTCGCCGAAGGAAACTGGTTTCAGAATCGTCTCATCGGCCTGTTGGGGATGAATACGCCCACTTTCCTGGTAGAAAACACTGAAAGTCTGGCCCGCTTTGATACCGTCATTCTCTCCCTTGTCGATAAAAGCCGTAACGTTATCACCGATGAGCTTGTTCTGCTCTTCAGCCATGATAATTTCCCCCATAATGCCTGGAGGCGGGCTGGTTTTTGCAATTTTAGGCGAGCGCCGCTTATAGGGCATCAGCAGATCATCTTTTTTAATGCTTCCGTAAACCGAAACCACCCGCCCCATGACATACTCCGGCTCTGTCTGGGTGATTTCGACGGTACCCAATATGTAATGTTGAATACCGATCTTATCACCGGTACCGGTGTGGCGGACCTCTCCCAGGGTGCGGTAGATGGTGTACCGCTGGCCAAGCCCGAGATCCTGATCATTTTCCCGGCTGATATAGACGATGTCGCCAGTCGATATCATTTTATGTATTCCGCGGACTTTAAATATCCTGCCAGTGGGAGGGACGGGTGTTTCACGAATGAAACCGACCCGATCGATACCTGAAAAGGTCAGATGCCCCATTTCGGGTGGAGGCGTTGCCGCCGGTTGAGGCGCGGTAGTGGTTGTCACGGGTGGTCCGGCATGCCTTTCAACATCCTCTCGTCGGAAAAGCTGAATCTTTTCACCGGGATAAATACGGTGCGGATTGGCAATCTGGGGATTGCCACTCCAAAGATCCGGCCAAAGATAGGGTGAGTTGGAGAATTTTCTGGACAGGTCCCAGAGTGTATCGCCTTTTTTCACGGTATAGTAAATACCGGTTTCTGTCTCAATCACCTCACCGGCAATGCCGGTGGTTTTTGAGGACTGAACACCTGAAGATGCATCCGAAGCCAGAGTAATTGTTCCAATGCCGGGGATAACGACCGCCATGAGGGCGATTGTCAGCCCGATGCCGAAAACATGTCTCCATTTCATTTTCATCCGAAGCTCCAATAGCGAATCTTATAGTTGACGTTTTTTTAGCTGAATTTACTATTATTTTAAAAGATTTAGGCTGGAAAGTCAAGAAATTGAAAGCCGGAGGAGAGTATCTTCGATAGCCTGGCAGGGCATTGAGCCCGAACCCAAGGATTTGACAATCAATCACGGGTGGCTCTGGTTGAGTATCCAGGTTTGCAGTGGCCGTTAAATAATACCACTTTTTAAAAATAATTTGCGAAATACTGAAGGGTGGTATCGGTAGTTGTCGAAAAAAACGTTCGGATAACGGAACGTTTTTTTCGACAATCCCCTACAGTCAGAGACTGTGAAACAGAAAAAAACCCCCGTGCGTTCTTACACGGGGGTTTCTTCACTTAAGGGTATATAGGGTACTGTTACCGGACAGCAAAGATTACATCATGCCGCCCATGCCGCCCATGCCACCCATGCCGCCCATGCCGCCGGGGGCACCGCCGGGCATGGCATCCGCTTTATCATCCGGTTTATCGGCCACCATGGCTTCGGTGGTCAGCATCAAGGATGCCACACTGCCTGCATTTTGCAGTGCGAAACGAACAACCTTGGTGGGATCGATGACACCGGCTTCGATCAGATCGACATACTCGTTGGTGTCGGCGTTGTAGCCGAAAGCACCTTCGGCGTTTTTCACTTTGTCGATAACGACCGAGCCTTCAAGGCCGGCATTATTGGCGATCTGCCTTAGCGGTTCTTCGACGGCCCGCATGACAACTTTGACGCCAAGTTTTTGTTCGCCTTTGAGGCGAAGCTTGTCAAGGGCTGCCAGGCAGCGCACCAGAGCCACTCCGCCGCCGGGAACGATACCTTCTTCAACAGCTGCCCGGGTGGCATTGAGGGCGTCTTCGACGCGGGCTTTCTTTTCTTTCATCTCCGTTTCGGTTGCTGCGCCGACATTGATCACAGCCACGCCGCCGATGAGTTTGGCCAGACGTTCCTGGAGTTTTTCGCGGTCGTAGTCCGAAGTCGTTTCATCGATCTGCGCCCGGATCTGTTTGACACGGCCTTCGAGGGCCGAGCGGGAACCGGCACCATCCACAACGGTCGTGTTGTCTTTATCAATGGTCACGCGTTTGGCACTTCCCAGATCTTTGATCGATAGATTCTCCAGTTTGATGCCCAAGTCTTCCGAGGCGACCTGCCCGCCGGTCAAAATGGCGATGTCTTCCAACATGGCTTTTCGGCGGTCACCGAACCCAGGTGCTTTAACGGCCGCGACCTGCAGTGTCCCTCTCAGTTTGTTGACAACCAAGGTCGCCAGGGCTTCACCTTCGATATCCTCGGCAATGATCAGAAGAGGTTTGCCCATTTTGGCAACCTGCTCGAGAACCGGCAGAAGATCTTTCATATTGCTGATCTTTTTCTCGTTTATCAGGATAATCGGGTCTTCCAGGGATACCACCATTTTTTCAGGATCGGTAACGAAGTAGGGTGAGAGGTATCCGCGATCGAATTGCATACCTTCAACGACTTCCAGGGTTGTCTCCATGCCCTTGGCTTCTTCGACCGTGATGACACCTTCTTTGCCGACTTTGTTCATGGCTTCGGCAATGATGTTGCCGATGGTTTCATCGTTGTTGGCGGATATGGTGCCGACCTGGGCGATTTCACGCTGATCTTTGGTCGGTTTGCTCATCTTATGCAGCTCTTTGACACAGGTTTCAATCGCAGAATCGATCCCGCGCTTTATGGCCATTGGGTTGTTGCCGGCGGCCACCAGTTTTTGGCCCTCTTCATAGATGGAGTGGGCCAGAACCGTTGCCGTGGTCGTTCCGTCGCCGGCCATGTCGCTGGTTTTACTGGCGACTTCCTTGACCATCTGAGCGCCCATATTTTCAAACTTGTCTTCCAGCTCGATTTCCTTGGCCACGGTGACGCCGTCTTTGGTAACCGTTGGGGATCCCCAGGACTTGTCGATGACGACATTTCTGCCTTTGGGCCCCAGGGTGACAACCACAGCATCGGCGAGTGTTCGAACCCCGTTTAGCATCGCTTCACGGGCTTTCATGTCATATTTAATAATCTTTGCCATTGTAAATTCTCCTCCATTTCACCTGAATTAGTCGATTACGCCAAGGACGTCGTCTTCACGCATGATGAGATATTCTTCACTTTCGATTTTTACCTCTGTTCCGGAATACTTCCCAAAAAGTATCCGGTCGCCTTTTTTCACTTCCAACGCAATCCGTTTGCCGTCGTCGCCAACTTTTCCGTTGCCGACGGCGACCACTTTTCCCTCTGCCGGTTTTTCTTTGGCGGTATCGGGAATGATGATACCCCCTTTGGTCTTTGACTCTTCCTCAACGCGTTGCACCAAGATGCGGTCCTGTAATGGTCTCAGTTTCATAACGAGCCTTCTCCTTTAAGCTGTGCTGAATAATAAAATGAATTGTTCGGGTTTCGGACCACCTTTAAGCGGCCCACCTATTATCGATCTGCAGTAACGATGAAATTCTTGGCCTAATTAAATTTAGATAGTATTAACAATTAGTTAAGAAATTTAAGAGTGATTATTCCTTTTTTCGAGGTTATAATAATCACGGTTTTATTATTGTAAAGTGACACCAGCGAAATTTTTTTCCAAATAACGGCCGCTCGTTTTACAATCTCTCGTTTATTCGGCAAGTTCCAGTTACAGCAGATTCACACCATTGAAGCCGTGAGTAACTTACATGCTCACGAAGGTGAGGCCTTTGCGTGATCGGATACTATTTTGGGGTGGATTTTGTCGCCGGTTTCGTATCTGTGTCGGTATTGCCAGTGGTCGCTGTGGTTTCTGCTTTATCGCTCTTCGTGTCGCTGGAGGAGGATGAGCGGGATTTGCCGGCATAATCGGTGGCATACCAGCCGGTTCCCTTTAAGTGGAAACTTGTGTGGGAAACAAGTTTGTGGAGCTTTCCTGAACAATGCTTACAGCGGGTGAGGGGTCTGTCCGAGAACTTTTGAATCGCTTCCTCGATCACTCCGCATTTTTTGCATTCATACTCATAAATGGGCATAGAAGAGTTCCTCCGAACGGTGAACAAATGTCAGGCCTGGCTTGTCTCTGGCGGGCGAACAGTACTCATTGACTGATTGTTTGTCAAGTAACAAAGTGCCAATAAGAGTGTTTGGGTCAAATCATTGATTGCGGGATCTCAGGGTTATTTCAGATCATCGTAGGGAATCCGCCATTCATTGTAAAAAATTAGGACCTCGGAGAGACCCTCCAGTTGCAAAGGGTTGAGGATTTGGTGAGTTTTGGCATGCACGCGTTTCTCTTCCGCCAGACGTTCATCTGGAGGCGCATCGAAATACTGAAGAAACTTGCTGAATCGAACAATATGTATCAACTCGTGGGTTACAATATAAAGCACAAAGGGGAAAAAGAGCAAATCGGTCTGTTGGGTCAATGCGGCTAAAATGGCGTGATCTTGCAGGCAGATTTTATATAAGTCGTAGGTTGAACTGCCCAGGGGGTGGGCGCGGTGCCGGCCCTCGTAACGGATAATCTGGGCGAATGGTCCATCAACAATTTCATCCGTGTTCAGATCAGTGAGCGTTTTTATGTCGAAACGTCGGTGCAACCATTGGCTGGCCGACATTTTGTAGTAGTTACTCACCAGTTCTTCGGCCATACCAACAGCTTCGTTGACGATTTCGAGCTGTACCGTGCTGAATTTTTCCAAGGTGTTCATGGCTCTTTCATCTCGGCTGCCAGCATCATTGAATGTCAAAAATGTATCAGTGTGCATAAATTTTAGATATTGTAAACAGTATAGTATATTCACATCACGCGGTTTCACGGGGTTACGTTGACGTCATGCTGAATGTGCGATTGATGTTTGGAGTATATTATGTGACAATGCCAATTAGAAAACATACCATTTATTGACGAATTAATGACTAAGATTATACCGCTTTTCAATAATAAATTCCGAAATACGGAAGGGTGGTATAAGTGGTTGTAGAAATAAAGGTCGAAAAACGGAACGTTTTCTTGACAACCATGATAACCTGTTACCGCTACGAAACGATCGGGATGAACTGGCGGATGCCATCCCATACCTTTTCGAGCCCGGAGGACTCATGGAAGTCAATTTATAATCCAGCTTTGAATAACTTATGCAATATGTGGAAGAGAGACGGGTAGGAGACCTTGGGAATTAAGGCGGAGCCATTGGAGGTCGAAGTCAAATTTTTGGTGCCGGACGTTGAAAATCTGCGTCAAAGAATTGCCGGTACCGGCGCGATCGACCGGGGCAGGGTATTTGAATCAAATTTTCGTTTCGATGATGCAAACGATAGCCTTGCCGGGAATTCATCACTGTTGCGTCTGCGCAAGGATGACCGCACGACGCTCACTTTCAAAGCCAGACCCCCGGAAATGGACAATCAGTTTAAAATTCACACGGAGTATGAAGTGACTGTCAGTGATTTTGGTATGATGAGGCGGATTCTCGAAAGACTCGGGTTCTGTCGGCGACAGGTCTATGAAAAGTGGCGCGAGACCTTCATCCTAAACGCCACTCATCTTTGTCTCGACGCCACGCCCTTTGGGGATTTCTTGGAAATCGAAGGCTCCAAAACTGCTATTATCGCTGTCGCCTCCCGACTCGGCCTGGTTTGGGAACGGCGGATTCTGTTGAATTATCTTGAAATATTCAGCATCATCAAACAGCATTTTGGCTTATCGTTTGATGATGTTACCTTCGATAACTTTGCCCCTTTTCAACTCGACTTCAGACCGCTCATCGAAAAGATGTGTGCCCTACAAACCCGTTGACGGGGCGATTTTTTTTAGAATATAGAGGATAGAGACGCAATTTCATACCCCATCATTATTATTAAGGAATCAGAATTGGTTTGCTGAAATGGCCGTGTGTGGGGTACTTTTTCAAGTATCGGATTAAGGCGTCTTCGCCCCTTTGATACTCACCGTAAATTGTTCTTCTAACACCAAATCGCCTGTCTCGGAGAACACGTACACTATGGCTTCAGTGAACCGTTCAAGATCCGCCTGGTCATTTATCTTGAAGCGTATTGTGCGGTAATTGTAAATCGAAAAATAATATCCTTCAGAGCCCTTCGGTTGGCCGGACTCAAGCGGAACCGACGGCAGCACCAGCCAACCTTTCGGGTCTTTGTCTCCGTTCTTTAAAATTACTACCGTTTTGCCGTTAATTGGTTGAGTTTTTTCACCCGTATTTCGGATAACATACTCTACCCGCAGTAGATTGGTGCCCGGTTCGAAGACAGTGGTCAGTTTTTCGGCATCCGCTTTCATACCCGGGCCGGGCTTTTTGACACCCGGTTGTTGATCCGGTTTAGGCGTTACCGGTTTAGGGGGGGGCGACGGTTTCGCTGAAGCAACCGCTTCAGCGCCAGTTCCAGGTTTGACCACAAGCATTTGACCGGGGTGTATCATGTGGCCTTCTCTCAAATCGTTATACTTGCGCAGCAAATTTACAGAGACCCCATAACTGAGGCTGATTAAATAGAGCGAGTCTCCGGATTCAACCTTGTGGTAAACGGTTTGATCATCTTCAGCAGCCGTGGTCACCGTACTTTCATCTGGTGCTCGCGAAGCGACCGGCAATTCGGAAACGTTGGTTGTGGGTTCTTCGGTCAAGGGTGTGTCGTCGGTAATACTGGGAAGTTTTCTGTTTTTTCTGGGGAGCGTTCCGTCAACCCTTGATTCTGCCAAAACCAACCTTGCCATGAGAATGTCTTTCTCGTCCCTGAGGGAGATCACGTCCTGGTTCAAAGAGTCGATCTTTTCACGCAAAGTTCGTATGTCCACCACCGCATCTCGGTAAAGGTAGCCCAAACCAATTGAAAAGCCTGTCAGCGCCAGAATGATGATGGCCGTGAGGATAACTGCGATTTTAAGGTGGTTGAAGGCGATCGTTTTGCTACGATCGCCGATAAACAGCAATGTCCACCGGCGGTCTCCTCGGGATCCTTTTGTAGGATTTTGTATGTTAAGGTCTTTTATCCATTTGCTCATGATGCATACCCTCATGAAAATTTTAGGTTAAGCGACCCTGACGCTAAACCTTGAATCTACCTTCGTTCCGAAGAATTCAGCGGCGCTCCCTCGGTTTACAGAAATTTCGAACAAACCACGACTGCCGACCAAAACCAAAGGCTTTTCCGTTGCCACGTCGTCATAAGTCTGACTGAGGCCGATGATGTTGTGTCCCTGGATTCTGAATTGGAGCTTTTCTTCCTCGGCTTCAGAATAATGCCATTTTATGGTGTTCCAATCAAGGTTTGTGATCAGATTACCGTACCGGTCGATGGCAATGACAGTACCCAAAAGGTCGCCATCGCTTGTGATTTGGGGTTTTGGAAAATTCAGCTTCTCAAGAGATGTGATGGCAAGCGGCGCACCGATTTTTTCAAAGGGCAGGCCAAGCGAGAGGTGAGCCCCGACAGGTGCAAATATGTCACGGCCATGAAACGTATTGCTGACGGGATTCAAAAAATATCGGGGGTTTTCCACCCGACAAGCGGCATCGATTTTCTTGTCTGCCAATAGAAAAGACAGTACGCCATTGTCCGGTGCCAGAAACGTATGGCCCTGCGTACGCAGAGCAATGATTGCTCGCGAACTGCCGACACCCGGGTCGACGACGACAATATGAACGGTTTGCTGGGGAAAATACAAGCTTGCATGCGGTACGAGATATGCCGCTTGGCGTACGTCCTGGGGGGCGATTGCGTGGGTGATATCGATAATGGTGGCCTGTGGATTGATCGAGAGAATCACTCCTTTCATAATGGCCACATAGGCATCCTGTTTGCCAAAGTCTGTCAACAGTGTAATGACCGACATTATGAAACCCGCAAAATTAGGCCTAAAATGAGCGTTTTAAATATAAAATAGATTGGGAGCTTCCTTTGTTGTAAGGAATTCTATCGATATTGGTTTTAAGGTATGAAACCCTCTGGGAATGCTGAGGTTACCGCACCTAAGGCGAGCGAGGCTTGGCAATCGCTCTGTTGCAAATTAGAACAATTTCTTTTGTGTTTTAAAACCCAGGTGATGGTAGGCCGATTCGGTCGCTTTTCTTCCGGATGACGTGCGGGTAATAAATCCCGCCTTTAGCAAATAGGGTTCAACAACATCCACCAGAGTATCGGTTTCTTCCTGAAGAGTTGCCGCAATGGCTTCGATTCCAACCGGCCCACCGTTGTAAAATTCAATAATGGTTGTTATGAATCGTCGATCGAGATCAGTTAATCCTTCTTTATCTACGCCTTCCAGGGCCAAGGCTGATTTTACAGTATTACGCTTTATGGTTCCGTCTTCCCGCACTTGGGCATAGTCTCTGACACGTTTGAGGAGTCGATTGACGATCCGCGGCGTTCCACGCGAGCGCTGCGCCAGCTCACCTGCGCCGGAATCATCCAGGTGGATTTGGAGCAGGGCTGAAGAACGCAATGAAATTCGAACCAATTCGGTTATGGAATAAAATTCGAGATTGCGTAAAATGCCGAATCGATCCCGCAGCGGTGAAGAGATCAATCCAATGCGTGTCGTTGCGCCGATGAGGCTGAAGCGTTTAAGGCGAAACCTGTGGCTTCGGGCATGGACACCCTTGTCAAAAACGAAATCGATGGCGAAATCTTCCATAGCCGGGTAAAGTAATTCTTCCACGACTCGCGGGATCCGGTGGACCTCGTCGATAAACAATACATCGCCTTCCTCGAGATGTGTGAGAATACCGATAAGGTCCCCACCTTTTTCCAAGGCCGGTCCGCTCGTAACTGTCAATTTGCCGCCCATTTCATTGGCGATGATGTGGGCCAATGTGGTTTTACCCAGCCCTGGAGGACCGTGGAAGAGTATATGATCAATAGGCTCATTTCGTAATTTAGCAGCTTCAACCGCGATTTTAAGGGTTTCCACGATTTCTTTTTGCCCCACATAGTCGGTGAAGCAGCTGGGACGCAAAGAAAGAATGTCCGACTCGAAATCGGCCGGTAGACACTCTCCGGAGACGAGTTCTCGATCTTCCGAAGAATATTTAATCACATCATCAGACATGGTCATCTCGATATTTCAAATCTCTATCACAGGTATATTTCAACAATCTCCGTAAAGATATCATGAAATTTCCGAGCTTGTGATCGAAGGCAATTTGTTTCGCGGACAGTCCAACAAGATAGTAAATCGTATAAGGTATCATTTGCGCTCTCAGGACCCAGATTCTCCGTGGTAGACTTCGTCGAACAGCTCTTCAGGTGTCCTAAGCGAAGGATTTCGTTCTAAGGCCTCCTTAACCATCCGCCGAGCATTCGATAGCTTGTGTCCGAGCTGTGAAACCAAAACGTCAACGACGGCGTCAAAGGTTTCTTCGGTGATTGACAGCGGTGTTTTTATGGCTTTGACCGATAGGACGAACCGATCCATTTTGCCTGACAGTGTAGCAACGATCTTTTGCGCCGTTCGTTCGCCAATTCCTTTGAGGTTTTTCAAAGCCGTATGGTCTTTGGTCTCTATGGCTTGGGCGATTTCACCGACCGGTATTGTCATGGCATTAATTGCCTTGAGGGGGCCGATATCCCCCACGGAAATGAAATGTTGAAAGAAGTCTTTTTCATCTTCAGTATTAAAGCCGATCAATACCGGCTTGGGTTGTCTTTCGGTCTGTTGGAAATAAATAAATAGAGCCAGCGGATCCCCTATGCTGCTAGCCTCTAAGTTTTTAAGGGCATAGGCCGGTAAAAGAATTTCATAGCCGACCTGATTAACCAGAAGCAAAATACGGTCTTGACCTATTTTTAGTAGATTTCCTTCAAGATAACCGATCATGATCTCAGACTATAGAATGATTCGCACATATTTAATTTTGCGTTCGGGTAGTTTCAATACCCCATATCGTCCAGATGGCGGCCTTACAGGCAGGTTCGATCGGCCCTGTCCTTTCTGTGGAGAACACTCACATATCATTGATAATGCGTAGTTTTTTCATCAACCGGTGCTTTACGTTCGAACCTCGTGCGATTGAAACCGGTTCCTTATTAAAACGCTTTTTCTGAAATAGACGCGTAAAGTCCTCAGCAGCCGTGACGATAGAGACCGATCAGAGCAAGGCCAAGGGCATCGGAGGCATGAAGGGGACGGATCGGGGACGTAAGTTTCAGCTGGTGGCGCACAGATTTTTCGAGCTGAATTTTAGACGCGTTCCCGTTACCGGTCAGAACCTGCTTGGCCTCTCGGACCGGCACTTCACGGGCCCTTACTCCGATTTGTTCTGCGGCGAGTAGTATCACCCCTGAGACTTGGCCAAGAACAATCCCGGATTTAGGATATTTCTGGAGTGAAAATATATCCTCAATAACCATCAAATCAGGGTTTTCACTCTCCAAAAGGGAAGCAATTTTCGTGTAGATTTTCTTCAGCCGAGCGGGAAGAGTCATGCTTTTTGAAGTATCGACACTACCGTATGAGAATCCGTCAATGCGTATACCCGTCCCCCGCACAATTCCGATACCGGTTGAAGACAATCCGGGATCAATGCCGATAATTTTCATTCTCCCAGGCACCGCATGTTGGTTTTGGTAGCGGTTTCGCTGCAAAGGAGGTAACGGAGGTGCATAACCGCTATTTTATCTGGCTCAGTTTTCGGGTTGCGAGCTGAGCTTCGCTCGAATCGGGGTATTTTTTGATCAACTCTTTCAGAATTATGCTGGCATTTGATTTGTCCCCGATGTTTATAAAGGCGTAGCCTTGCTTTAAAAGAGCAGACTTGACTTTATTGCCTTTTGGGTAGTTCTCAATAACTTTTTGGTATTCGACAATCGCTTTTTCGTACCATTTTTCCTGGTAGTATATCTCGCCCAGCCAAAACTGAGCATTGTCGGCGTTATTGGATTGAGGATAACGCTTGAGCATGTCCTGGAAGCCTTCACGGGCTGCGTCTAAATCGCCGGCATCAAACGCCTGCTTGGCGCGGCTGTACATTTCATGGTCAGAACCACCTGTGCGGTCGGCCTGCGGTGGTGGCATTTTGGGCTGACTTTGTTTTGTTACCACAGGTGCGGGCGCGGCCACCGGACCCAGGTCGAGGTACTTTTCGATACGGGCAATACGATTGTCATACTGGGTTATATTTTCTTGCACCTGTCCGAATTCCGTCGTCCTGGTTTTGCCGGTATCTTCAAGCGCCTTGCGGTCCTCTCTGACCAGATGTTCGATTTCTTCGAGCCGACCGTTAAGTGCACCGATTTGCTCGCGCAGGGATTCGATTTCCACCCTCAAGCTAGCAGATTGGCTGCGAAGATTTTGCTCTTTGGTGTCTACAGACTGGCCGTATTGTTCGAGTCGGGATTTCTCCTGTGCGAGTTGTCCTTCGACGCTTGACAGTCGGTCGTCCAGGACAATGACGTCAGTGCGTCCAGCACAACCTGCAACAATGGCCATACAAAGTATTAATATGCTAAACGGCTGAAATTTCATGGCGGTCATCCGGTAGATCATAAAGGGTGGTTGGTAAGGGAATGATTTGCCCGAATGTTTTTCCGGGCGGCAGCATGAACGAAAGCGGCAAGCGGCTAATGTTCGCCCGCTTGCCGCTTTCGTTATAATTCCGGATCAAAGCCGCCCGCAGCGTCTTGCACCAAGTTTCCGGCTTGTGAAAGCACCGGCAATTTTGGGAAACCACAGGACGGAATTTATTCGATCCGTTTTCTTTCGAGCATGCAGTGCGATATCGTGACAGCAAATCGCAACACGGTAAGCGCACCGATTTAACAATTTAATTGATAACGAACTGAGCCCGCCGGTTCTTGGCCCAGCATTCTTCGGTTTGCTCCATACAGACCGGCCGTTCTTCACCGTAGCTGACAGTGGAAATACGGTAGGCCGCGACGCCCAAATCAATCAGGAACGATTTGGCACTATCGGCACGGCGATCGCCTAGAGCGAGGTTGTATTCGTTGGTTCCACGCTCGTCGGTGTGACCTTCTATTGTGAAGTAGATGTCCGGATTGGCCTTTAAAAATTCGGCCTTGCCCTTCAGCGTGGCTTGGGCAATATCATCCAGAGCGGACTTGTCAAAAGCGAAGTAAACGTTTTCGCTTTGGAACTGGTTTTTAGCCGCTTCTAACGCCCGTTCGGCCGAATCGTCAGCAGGGGGCGGCGGGGGCGGCGGAGCCGGTGCCGGAGCGGGTGCCGGCGCAGGTTCCTCCTTGGTGATGGTTTTTTTGGCGCATGATACCGTTCCCAGCAAGCCCGGTAAGACCAGGAACAGTGCCAGAAGAATCCATAATTTCCTTCGCATGTTTTTTCCTCCTTTCAGGTTTCAGCAAGACTCATTTTGGACTCAAGTTCGGCGACCAACTCGGACTGGATTGATCACCCGGCAAGGTGAGCAATCTCCTTTGATCCGTTCCGAAGGCCGTCATGACGTGAATTCTCGATGGACCTTCACGTGTTGAGCTAAAAACAATCAAACTTCCATCCGGTGACCAGGAAGGGGATTCGTTGTTGCCGGCATCCTGCGTCAACTGCACCGGTTCCCTTCTCTTCAGTTCAATGACGATTATATTATTCTGTCCTCCGGTCATGGAAGAATAAGCAATTCGATCTCCGGTCGGCGACCAATTCGGCTGAGTGTTGTAGTTCCCCTCGAATGTCAGGCGTTCTTCTCGACCGGAGTTGACATCCTGGATGTATATTTGCGGTGCCCCGGTTCTGTTTGACACGAATGCCATCTTTTTGCCGTCCGGTGACCAACTCGGGGATAAATCACTGGCCCAGCTGTTTGTAATCTTTTTAATAATTTTCCCTGCCCCAGTCAACAGATAAATTTCCTGGTTGCCGGAGAAGGAGAGCGTCGCCGACAGCGTGAACTGGCCCGGAACCCAAGCTGGGGCAATATTTATACCCTTCTCAGAAATGACTGCTTTTTCTTTGCCGTTAATGCTGCGAATCAAGATATCCGGTTTGTTGTTGACGTAAGACGTGTAAGCGATCCATTTGCCATCAGATGACCAAGCAGGGAACATGCTGATGGAGTTGTGACGGGTAAACTGCACGGGTTTGCTGCCGTCGAATTCACAAAGAAATAATTCTTTGTTGCCGCTTCCATTTGAAACCAAAGCGATTCTACTATCGAACACGCCGCG
>Ga0316198_10000944_pt1 | contig 16313 bp, 17 predicted proteins | sample OudBieAanoxic_MG_FD_204935 | JGI IMG/M metagenome (GOLD analysis project Ga0316198, IMG submission 204935) | Coastal sediment microbial communities from Oude Bieten Haven, Netherlands - site A anoxic | ecosystem: Environmental > Aquatic > Marine > Coastal > Sediment | place: Netherlands...
CGCGCCGAGCGCGTCGATGTTGTTCGTCACGTACAACGGCTGGCCCAGCACATTGCCCGCGAGGGCCGCGCCGCCGGTGTTGGCATCGGACTGGAGCAGGGGCCGGAGGTCACAGCCCGCGGTGCCGCCGACCTGGAGATCCATGTACGTGCCCCAGGCCTTCGGGTTGGTGGCCCACGCCTTCACCGAGCTATTGGCGGTGAGAGCGTTCTCCTGCATCTCGACGAAGTAGGAAAGGTCGACCGGGGTGCCGCCCGACGTTGCGGTCGAGCTACCGGCCAAGTCGGCCATACCCTGGGGCTGGTTGCTCGTGCCGGTGCCCTCGAAGATCGCCTCATCGAGCAGTTGGCCGAGGCTCGCGAAGAGGCTTTCGTTGATGGCCTCCATGATGGGAAAACTTGCGTCTTCCAGGACTTCATTCGAACAAGTCGAGTAGACCGAGAGCCTCTCCGGCGTGACGACCTGCCCCTCGACCCCCATGTCGGACTCGACGGCGGTGCCGCCCTCATCGCGGACCTCTTCACCGACGTCAATGTGTCAACCGGGGTGGCGGTGAACGCGATGCGCGTCTCCCCTTCATGCCGTCCGCGTCGGCCCACGCGGCCCACACGCTGCCATCGGGTGCGACCGCGAGACTGATGTCCGTGTCGGGCGGGATGCTCATCGCCCTGAGCAGGCGTCAGGGGCAACGGCGTCTGCAGGCCACGAGGCCCTGCCTGCTACTCCGATTCGTGCGTGACTTTGGTGGGGCTATGTGGTATCAAGTGATGTTGGGCCCCAAGCAGTCCGGGCCCGATGGGCCTGCCGTGGCGGACTGAGTCAATTCTCACCGGATAGTGCAGGAGGAACCTATCGTGCGAAAGCTCTTTGCCATCGCCGGCGCGCTCATGCTCACCGCGACGATGGCTGTACCAGCAATCGCGACGCAGCCTATCGCGGACGACGCCGAGAACGGCCACAAGGTCACCGTCTGCCACGCGACCAACAGCTTCACCAACCCGTACGTCGTCATCCAGGTCGACATCGCAGCCGCCGGTGGGCTCGCCAAGGTGATGGGCCACTACGACCATGTCACCCTCCACGCCAAGGGCTGGGGCGACTGGATCGCGGCCTTCGAATACGACGGGGTGTCCTACCCTGCACAGGGCATCCCGCCCACGGCGGACGTGGACGTCCCCGAAGCGTGTAGGCCGCCCTGCGCCTGCTGCGGCGGCTGATCAGCGGTTCTCACACGCAGACCTGGGAAGCACCTCTCCAGCAGTAGGGGTGCTTCCTCTCGCGACAGGGCGTGCCGGTCCTCGGCGGGCCCGCTCGCCTTGATTCAGCTTGCCTTCTGGGTCGGTCGCGCGTTCCGGCAGGCCGCAGCCCAAGCGCCACGGTGATCTGGTGGCAAGCTGGCCGCGTCTACGGGTCGCAACCCCGGTTGGGCGACACGCCCGTGCGTTGGGGTCGCCCATGGCGTGACGCGCGGCCCGACACCATGGCCGCCTGGACCGTGCCGAGCCACTGGCGAACCAGGCCCGCGCATGCGAAGGGGGAAGTGATGCGTGCCTTGCGAGTGTCTCTGGCGGGGACGATCATCTTGGCGCTACTCGGCGGGCTGGCTAGCGCGGTGCTGGCACAGGAGGAAGCAGCCGAGCCCATGGCATCGGCTGCCGTGACCGGCACGATGGTGGCGGCACGGATATCTCCGAGGGGACGGAGATCCAGGAAGCGGGGTTCGTCCGCATCGAAGGTGGAGAGGTGATGGACACGTACGAGGCCAGCGACCCGCGGCTCAGCGGAGAGATGGCCAAGACGGGCACCGACTACTGGTACCCGGATAGCCAGATGCTTGTCTTTGCCAGCTCGGTGGTGTTGGACAACGAGGCCGAGAGATGGGTCGGGACCGCCAACGGGTTCTATGAGAGGTCCATCGGCCGCGCCGTCGCCGTGACAATGGATGGCGAGGGTGCCTACGGACCGCTGCACCCTAGTGGCTGCTATCTCGACAACGTGGACTACTGCGCTATACATTCTCGTCTCCACGGGCCTGCCGAGCGGCGAGGACCGTGCCGCAGACGATCCTGAAGCGAGAGAAGGAGACTGGCAGATGCGCGCATTTGACTGTGTCGCCCCGGACGGCAACCACGAGAAGCCGACCCACTTCGAGGCTGAGACCGACGACGCCATCGTGGAGCAGGCAAGGGCGCACATCGCCGAGTACCACGCGGCGCTGGGTATCACCGAGGAGCAAGCCCGGGAGATGGTCGCCCAGGGTGCCTACGACGTCGGCGATAGGTAGGTTCCGCGCCCTGCGCGCCGTCCGTGGAGGTCCGTCCCGCGAGGGGCGGGCCTCTGGCTGGTCCGAACGGAGTCGGCGCCGAGGTGCTCGCCGGAGCCGACGGGGCACGGTCCATGCTTGACGACAAGCTCCGCGGGCCGGGGACTCGGACCCGACGCGGTGATGGGCTACCGTGCCGGAGAGCTTCATCGGCGTCGAGGCGTGCGCTCACGCGCAGGCGTGTCCCTAACGCTGGGGGCGGTCCGCTAGCTCCAGAAGGTGTCCCAGGACTGCTGGTCGGTGCACTCGAGACGCAACTCACGGATGGTGTCGCCGGCGAAGGCCATCTCGGCGATGACCGTGGCCGCGAGCGACCGGTTCCCCCTCTGCCCGTCCAGCTCGCCACACATGCGCACCGATCCGGGACCGGTCACCGACACGCAGCTGCGATCGAAGTGCAGGCGATGGTCGCACGCGGACGTAAGCCGGTCGAACAGGCCGCTGATGGCCTCGTCCCCCTGGTAGTCGCCACCGAGTCCGGAGCCACCGGCGACGTGCAGGCTCGATCGCTCGTCGAAGTGCCCGGACAGACCGGCGCTGCCGCCGCCATCGAGGGCGCAGCAGACCGCAGCGACGTGGGCGTGGTACACCGTTCCCTCCACTACCACCTCCGGAGTAGAGTCATAGCCTGAACGCCTGCGCTCAACGGGCGCTCACCGAAGGCTCACGGCGGACCGGAACGTAAGGGAGCCGACCGGAGATGGCCACCGAATTCGGCATCCTGGGCGAGCTCCAGGTCGTGCACGACGGTGAGGCGCGCGAACTCGGCTCGCTGCGCCAGCGGGGGCTACTGGCCCGCCTTCTCGTGCGTGCCGGTCAGCCGCTGACCACGGAGCGGCTCATCGAGGAGCTGTGGCCCGACGAGGTCCCGGAGACCGCGCGGCACACGCTCCACGTCTACGTCTCGCGCCTCCGCTCCGCGCTGGGCGACGACCGCGATCGGCTGGCCAGTGACGTCTCCGGCTATCGCCTGCGTGTGTCCTCCGACGAGCTCGATGCCACGCGTTTCGAGCAGCTCGCGGCAAGCGGTCGGGCAGCCCTGGCCGACGGGCGCGCTGCCGATGCGGCCGACGGACTACGAGCGGCCCTGGCACAGTGGCGTGGTCCTGCGCTCTCGGAGTTCGCGGACGAGCCGTTCGCCGGCACCGAGGCCACCCGACTCGACCAGCTGCGCCTGGTGACCCTCGAGGAGCGGCTGCAGGCCGATCTCGAGCTGGGCCGCCACCTGGAGATCACCGAAGAGCTGCGCAACCTGACCCTAGAGCAGCCCTACCGCGAGAACCTGTGGGAGCAGTACATGCTGGCGCTCTACCGCAGCGGCCGTCAGGCCGACGCCCTGCAGGCCTACGCGGAGGCGAGGACGCGCTTGGCCGACGAGCTCGGCATAGAACCGGGGCCGGGGCTCGGGCGCATGGAGCAGCGCGTGCTGGATCACGATCCGGCGCTGTCACCCGAGACGCCGGCGGTGATGCTCGGCGGCCCGGCGGATGCTGGAAGCGAAGGAGTTGGAGCAGGCCTGGGCGGAAGGCAGGACGCTCGACCTCGACACGGCCATCGGGGAGGCGCGCGCACTGCGTCCCGTGAGCATCGGTTGAGCGCGCGTTGACCGGCCCGGCGTGTACTTGCCACCGAAGGCGCCACCCGGGCCGTCACCGTGACGGCACCAGCGGTGACGGCGCCCGACGAGAGAGGATCGACTCGATGCTACGCAAGCTCCCGCTGCTGCTCGCCCCGGCCCTGGTCGCGATGCTGGCGATCGCGCCGACCGCGACGGCCCAGGACAAGACCGAAGGCACGTTCGACCTGATCTTCAGCGAGTGCGCGGTGATCCCGAGCGAGACCATCCCCGACTGGACCGGCACGGCCGAGATCGACGGCAACGTCCATGACATGGCCTTCTTCAACCTCGGCATCGGCCGGCCCCCGGGCCATGCGCTCGAAGCGCCCTACGGCTCCTTCATGGAAGTGTGGGCCATCTACGACGGCCTCGAGGTCGTCTTCGACGAGGAGTGCGAGCTGCAGAGCCTCGACGGCGAACTCCTGTTCTGGGGCCACGATTACGGCACGGGCAATGACGACGAGGCGGTCTTCCAGATGACCGGCGAGGTCATCGAGGCCTACGGCGACTACGCCGAGCTGGCCGGCCGGCCCATCGAAATGAACGGCACCTTCTACGAGCAGGATGAGCGACTGTACGCGCCCGGCGTGTTCACCATCGGTTGACCCTCCTCCTCCTGGGCGGCGCTCCCAGCCGCCCACGCAAACGCGACAACCCTCCGTACGGTTCGGAGGGTCGTCGTCCGGTCCACCTGGGCCTGACGTGATGGCGGCCGGTCAGGCGGTCCCCCGTCGAGCCTCCTGCTCCGTGCTCGAAGCGGGCGGGTGCCCCAGCACGTCGTCCTCGTAGCGCAGGCCACGGCGATCCGATTCGATACGCAAGGCCACCTGCAGGAAGCGCCAGTACGGCGGCCGGATCCGCTCCCGCTCCTGCGCGAACCTCGCCAGGTCCTCGTCATCGAACGAGCGCAGGAACCGCTCGAAGGTCTTGGTCATCGTTGCTCGCCTCTCTGTCTCGCCGATGGATGACTCGATGTTGGCGACGTTCGCTGCGAGCGGCAATGGTTCGAATGGGCAGTGTCGGCCCCTCCCTGTTGCCACGTTCCGGCAGCCAGCCCGTACCATGCACGCTAGGCAACGAGACCGGCGACCGCCGGATGGGGAGGCAACCGATGATCGACCGCACGTCGCACAGCGACGCAGAGCGAGAAGCACGCGAGAAGCCGGAGCTCCCGGCCGAGGACCTGCAGCCGTTCTACTGGGCCGCGGAGGACCGCTACGCCCAGATGGGGTTCCGCTACGTGGGCCAGAGCGGCCTGCAGCTGCCGGCCATCTCGCTGGGGCTGTGGCACAACTTCGGCGACGACACGCCCTTCGCTCGGCAGCGGGCCATCGTGCGCAAGGCCTTCGACCTGGGCATCACCCAGTTCGACCTGGCCAACAACTACGGACCGCCCTTCGGCTCATCAGAGGAGAACTTCGGCCGCATCTTCGCCAAGGACCTCGCGCCCTACCGCGACGAGCTGGTGATCACGACCAAGGCCGGCTGGCACATGTGGCCTGGCGAGTCCGGCTGGGGCGGCTCGCGCAAGCACGTGCTGGCCAGCCTCGAGGCCAGCCTCAAGCGCATGGGCCTCGATCACGTCGACATCTTCTACTCCCACCGCATCGACCTCGACACGCCCATCGAGGAGACGATGAGTGCGCTGGCCACGGCGGTCCATGAGGGCAAGGCCCGCTACGTCGGCATCAGCTCCTACTCGCCGGCACGCACCCGCGAGGCTGCGCGCCTGCTGCGTGAGCTGGGTACGCCCCTGATCATCCACCAGCCCAACTACTCCATGTTCAACCGCTGGATCGAGGCTGAGCTGCTGGACGTGCTCGAGGCCGAGGGCGCCGGCTGCATCCCCTTCTCGCCGTTGGCGCAGGGCCTGCTCACGAGCAAGTACCTCGAGGGCGTGCCCGCGGGCAGCCGTGCCACGCAGGACAAGACCATCTTCGGCGACCAGCTCAGCGAGGAGAACCTCGCACGCGTGCGGGCGCTCAACGAGATCGCCCAGCGGCGGGGCCAGTCGCTCGCGCAGATGGCCATCCTGTGGGTCCTGCGCGACCCGCGCGTGTCCAGCGCGCTTGTCGGCGCCAGCTCACCCGAGCAGCTGGAGGACAGCGTGGGCGCGCTCGACGGCGCCCCATTCAGCGCCGAGGAGCTGGCCGAGATCGACCGCTATGCCCAGCCGGGCGCGGGAGTCGATCTCTGGAACGTGTCCGCCGGCCTCTAGACCGGCAGGTGACGATCGGCCGACTAGTTCGGCGCCAGCGTCCCGGCGAAGACCTGCCAGGCCAGCAGCGTCTTGGCGAACAGGCTCAGGAACATGTAGGTCTTCTCGCCCACCAGGTAGTCACGCCAGCGACCGATCTTGCCGTACTGCAGGATCATCGTGATGGCGAAGACGTTGAAGGCCAGGAACAGCGTGGCGAAGATGGCAAAGACGAAGCCTGGGATGGGCTCGGCACCGGGCTCGGTGGAGGCTGACCAGAGCGCGATACCGATGACGATCCAGGGCACGATGCCGGCGATGACGCCGAAGACGTAGTGGTTCCACTGCACCTTCGTGCGACCCTGGTTGGCCGACTCCATGGACCAGCCGAAGAGGTTCATGGCCGCGTTGATGCCGAAGATGGCTACCAGCGTGCCGATCTCCTGGATACCCGAGAGCGCCGCGATGACCACGATCATGACGCTGGAGCTGAGCGAGTACTCGATCCAGCGCATGGGCTGGATACCAGCCGCCAGGCGCCGCTCGTACCACGCGCGCAGGGGCCACGCCAGCAGGGCATGGGCGATGGCGCTCATGAAGAAGAAGGTGGCCACGGCCGGGCCGATGGGCAGCTCGAACAGCTCGCGCTGGGCCTGGACCAGGGAGCTGGTGGCCTCATCGAAGCTGAGGTAGCTGGTCACCACCGGCGCCGTGACGATGGGGTCACGGGCGAACGAGAGGGCCAGGATGAGCAGGCCCTGGATGGCGTGGAGTCCCGCCAGCACGGCGTTCCAGCGGAACAGGCTGTGGGCCCGGTCGTCCGGGATGGATGTCGTCGTCGGCTCGGCAATCGCTGGTGCGGCACTCGTCATGGCCTTGAATCTCCCTCTTCGCTGGTAGTCACGCGCCCCCCGGTGGAGCCTGGAGCATGAAGCCTGCCAAGTCCTGAGCATAGCGGTCGCCACGCAGCCCGTGGCGCTGCTGCTCGTACACGAGCGCGCGACCATCGGGCATGCCCGCCGCTGTCTCCTCGGCCAGCTCGCGCCCGCAGAAAGGATCGAGCTCGCCACAGGCGACGAGCGTCGGGGCCGCGACCTCCTCCAGCCGGGGCGTGAAGTCGTGGCCGTCCTCGGCTTCGAGCAGCGTGATCATGTCGGTCGGGTCGGCCGGAGCACTCCTGGCCATGAGTGGCGAGAACAGCCGGGCCATGGCCTGTCCCAGGCGGTTGTCGGGCTGGACCGTCCGCATCATCAGCTCGGCGATCGGGCGCCACTCCCCGGCCTCGGCCAGGCGCATGACCTCGCGACCCCAGGCCCGCCCCTGCTCCGTCAAGCGGCATCCGCAATCCTGGATGGCCAGCCGACGCACGATCTCGGGATGCTCGGCAGCGAGGTAGAAAGCGATGGACCCACCGCTGGAGTTGCCGATGACCTCGATGGGCGGCTCGAACTCGGCTCGGATCATGGCGGCGTACTCGGCCGCCAACTGGGCCAGCGACATGCCCCGCTGGAGGCCCGGGCGCCGATTGACCACGTACACGCTGCGCGACTCGGCCAGCCTGCGGAACGGCGCCATCGTGAAGCGCACCTCCATGCCTGAGAGCGCCCGGTTCTCGAACGTCAGGCCCTGGAGCACGACCACCGGTGGGCCGTCGCCGATACGGTTGAAGGGCAAGCCGCCGGCGAGCACACCGCGGCCATCACGCGCGTCCCCCATATCCGCAGCCTACGACCTCGTTCTGGAGCATGTCGGTCGGTCGAGGAAGTGCGGCAGGGTCCAGGCGCCGCCGCCGTCGGAGTCGACCACGCGAGCCCGCGATAGCACTCCGTTGGCAGCCTGCTAGAACGGCACGCCCGCCCGGAGTAGGAGCTAGTTCGTGAGCGTCACCTTGCGGATCGATCGCGGCTGCTCGGGATCGCCGCCCTTGGCCATGGTCACGTGACGAGCGTGCAGCTGGCCCGGCACGATGGAGACGATGGGCATCAACCACTCGGGCACCGACGCCGGCAGCGGCAGTGACCAGGTACCCCGGCGGCGCAGCGACTGCGAGTCCGAGACGATGAGCAGTCGCGCCTCCAGCTGGTCGCCGAGGCGCTCGATGACGGCCTCCATGTCGGCCTCGGTGGCGCCGCTCGGAGCAACACAGAAGGTGGGGAAACCGGCCTCGATCAACGCCAGCGGGCCGTGGATGAAGTCGGCCGAGGAATAGGGATCGGCGAGGGTGTAGCTCAGCTCCTTCAGCTTCAGCGCCCATTCGCGCGCGGTGGCGTAGTGGTAGCCGCGGCCGAGGATGACGCAGCGGTCGAGGTCGGACATGTCGGCCGCGATGCGGGCCGTCTCGTCGTCGAGGTCGAGCACGTCCGCCAGCGCCTCGGGCAGCCCTGCGAGGTCCGCCGACGCGTCGGTGTCGGCCAGCTCGGCCGCGATCATGGCCAGCACCAGCAGGGTGGCCGTGTACGTCTTGGTCGCAGCCACGGCACGCTCCGCTCCGGCCCGCAGCGCGATGTGATGCTCGGCGGCCTGGGCCATGTCCGAGCCCGGGGTGTTGGTGATGGCCAGGGTCAGCGCGCCCTGCGCCCGCGCCGCGTGGATGACGCCGACGACGTCGGGTGAGGCGCCCGACTGGCTGATGCCGATGACCAGCGCGCGTCCGTAGTCGGGCGAGGCGCCGTAGAGCGAGTGGACGCTCGGCGTGGCCAGGCCCACGGACAGCCGGGGCAGCACGCCCATGGCGTACTGGGCGTAGATGGCAGCGTGGTCGGACGTCCCGCGTGCGGCGACGACCACGTGGCTGGGATCGGCCGCCTTGATCGTCCGGCACAGCTCCGCGACCTCGGGTCCAGCCTCGGCCAGCAGCCGCGCCGCCACCGCCGGCTGCTCTCGGATCTCATCGATGAGGGCCACTGTCAGACCACCTCCAGACCATGTCCTCGGGGATAGAGCCCGGGGATGTCCACGGGCAGGCGGCCGGAGATCGGCGCCCGGCCGAAGAGTGCGTCGCCGACCGCGCCGACGCTCGCCGGGACGATCGAGTACGAGCATAGGTGCGTCGCCGAGGCTGGGTAGTGGGCGAGGTCGTAGGGCGTGCGCATGGCCACCGTCACGGTGGGCGTACCCGTTTCCAGCACCGCCTCCACCAGCCGCGCTTGCGATGGCTGGACGTTGGTGGCCAGCGTGGCCACGACCACCACGTCGGCCTCGGCGGCGGCGGTTCGAGCGGCGCCGATGTCGCCGGCGGCCGGCTCGGAGGGGACCCGCACGTCGGTGACCGCAGGGAGGTGCCGGCGCACGGCCTCGGCCAGGGAGAGGGGCTCGTCGGCGGACGAGTCGGCTGGGGTCAGCTCGCGCGGCTGCGGTGTGATCACGGCGACGGTCGAATCCGCATCCGGGCGCAGCGGCAGCAGCCCGGCCTGGTCGCGCACCAGCGTGATGGCCGCCTGCGCCGAGCGGCGAGCCAGCTCCTCGTGCGCCTGGCTGCGCACGTAGCTGCGCTCGGGCCAGCTGAAGTGCCTGAGCCAGCGGCGCAGCTTGAGCAGGCGCCGCTGCGAGGAGCGGATGCGGCCGGCCGGCACGAGCCCGCGCACCGCGGCCTGACGCAAGCCATCCTCGAGTCTGCGCTGTGCCGCCCGGTCGGGCGTCAGCAGCAAGAGGTCGACGCCGGCGCGCAAGGCCACGATGCTGTCCACGACACCGCCGATGCCCTGGGCCACGGCCTTCATGTCCATGGCGTCGGTGATGGACACGCCGGTGAAACCGAGCCGGTTGCGCAGCAGCTCGTGCATCACCCGCCGCGAGACGGTAGCCGGCAGGGAGCGGTCGCCGGTGACTGCCGGCAGCGCCACGTGGCCCGACATGACCATGCCCGCCCCGGCTTCGATGGCGCCGCGGAACGGGACCAGCTCGCGCGCTTCCAGACCGGCCAGGTCGAGTTCGATGGAGGCCAACGCGAAGTGCGGGTCGGCATCGACCGCGCCGAACCCCGGGAAGTGCTTGGGCGTGGCCACCACGCCCCCGTCCTGCAGCCCGCGGGTGAGCGCCGCGGCGTGGCGGGCGACGGCCTCCGGATCGGAGCCGTAGGCGCGCGTGCCGAGCGAAACGTTGGCCGGCTCCACGGCTACGTCACAGACGGGGGCGTAGTCGACGGTGACGCCCAGCGCCCGCAGCTCCCGGCCCATGGCCCGGCCGGTGGCCTCGGTCAGCGAGACGTCGTCGGCCGCGCCCAGGGCCATGGCCCCCGGGAAGCGCGTGGTTTGGTGGCCCAAACCGACCAGCTGCCCGCCCTCCTGATCGGCTCCGATGAGCAGCGGCAGGCCTCCCGGGGCGGCACCATGGAGCTGCTCTGTGAGCGCGGCGAGCTCATCGGCATCAGCCGCATTGGCGCGCAGGAAGACGGTTACGCCATGGGTCTGCCCGGCGGCCACGCGCCGCAGCAGCCACGCGGGCGGCCGCGACCCTTCGAAGGCGGGCAGAAGATGCCCCAGCACGGCCTCGTCAGAGGCCGCTGCCGTCGGCGCGGCCCCGGTGCGGATTCCCACTAGCCTTTGACGATGGCCGCTGGAGGCACGCTACTCACATTGTCAGCGGACTGGACGACGCGAATCCTAGCGTCTCGGCCATCTCCTCGGACGATGCCCGCTCGAGCGCATGCGTGGGGGCGTTCACGCCGTCAGGCAGAGTCGTGGGGCGTCGACCCCGTGGACGTCGGCGCGTTCGCCGGCGCCCGCTGGTAGGCGCCCCGCTCGGCCACCCGTGCGCGCTTGTGTCGGTACATGCCCGCGTCGGCCGCCCGCAGCAGTTCCTTGCCACTTCGGCCGTCGCGCGGATGGAGGGCCAGGCCCACGCTGCAGGTGATCTGGACCGTGGTCCCGTCGGCCATGGGGTGTCGCAGCTCGGCCACGGCGGTCTCCGCTCGTGCTGCCACGGCCGCGGCCTCCTCGGCATCGGTGTCGGGCATGAGCACCACGAACTCGTCTCCGCCGTAGCGGGCGACGACGTCGCTCGTGCGCACCGCCGCCCGGAGCGCCCCGGCGATCGCGCGCAGCACCCGGTCGCCGGCTTGGTGGCCGTGCTCGTCATTGATGCGCTTGAAGTCATCCAGGTCCACCATCAGCACGCTCAGGGGGGAGCGCGCCCGGGCCGCACGCGCCGTCTCCTGGCGGACACGATCCTGCAGGTGGCGGTGGCTGTAGACACCGGTCACCAGGTCGGTCTCGGCAGCGTCTCGTAGCTGGCGCATCAGACGTGCGTTCTCGAGCGCGGAGGCGACCTGGTTGGCCATCGTGCGGAGCAGGGCCGTCTCCCCGTCGTGGAAGCGACGACCGGTGGTCTCGGCGATGAGCTCGACCAGGCCGGTGACCCGCCCGGCCGCCGAGAGCGGCAGCAGCAGGGTGGCCGCACCGCCCAGCTGATGCAGTCGTGACAGCTCCACCTGTTCGAGCGTGTCGACGCCGGGATCGAGCCACACGCACTCGTCGCTGAGCAGGACCCGGCGAAGCGTCTTGTGCACGGCCACGTCGCGGTTCGGGCCGATGAGCGGCCGCCCGTGCGCGCCGAGGGGCACGAGCTTGCCCGTCTCGCCGTCCCAACGTGAGATGAGACAAGCGTCCATGTGCGCGGCCTGGCGCAGCTTGCCCGCGAGCACGTTGGCCAGGTCGCGCTCGTCGGACGCGCCGCCGCCGGCCTGGCTGATGTCCAGCAGCGCCGCCAGCTCGGCCACGTGCCGGTCGCGTTCGGCCAGCAGGCGAGCGTTCTCGATGGCCACCGCCGCCTGGTCGGCGAGGACGCCCAGCAGGCGCAGCTCGTCGTCGGAGAAACGGGCCAGCCCGAGGCGGGAGAGTACGACGACGCCGATGATGCGGCTCTCCGAGCGAAGCGGCGCCAGCAGCATGGACTCCTCGGCCAGCTCGGTCGAGCCGGGCACGTGCACGGCCCGCGGGTCTTGCGAAGCGTCGTCGATGATGAGCGGCTGGCCCGTGGCCGCGACCCAGCCGGTGATGCCCTGCCCCACGGTCACGCGCAGGCTGGCGACCGATTCGCCGTGGTACTCACGGGCGTGCGGCCGGAAGGCCACCGGCTCCAACGTCCGGTCGTCCTCGCGGACGACGTAGACGCGAGCGTTGTCGAAGGCCACCACACGCTGGGTGTGCGAGCACAAGGCCGCACTCACCGCTTCTACGCTGCTGAGGCGGGTCAGCTGGGCGGCGACCGACTGGACCGCCTCCAGTTGTGCGGACCAGGCGATGGGGCGAGGGCCGAGGCGCGTGGAGACCTTGCTCACCAGCTGTCGCGCCTGTACGCGTGCGATGGCCAGGTCGTCGTCGCTGAAGGGCTCGCGGCGGACGCGCTCCATGACCAGCAGCCCGACGCGCTCATCGGGCAAGGTCAGGCGGGCGACGGCACCGGGCTGGTGCGTCGCCGGAACGGGCTCGTGAACGCCGGGCAGCCAGCGCCGGAACAGGCCACCTTCCTCGTCCTGTTCCGCGGCCTTGGCGTCGTCGAGTGGCTCCGCCGAAGGGTCGACCGTCTGGCCGTCTCGCACAGAGGCCATGAGCTCGAGCACACCGTCACCACGGTCGACATAGAGATGGACGCCATGGTCGGCGTCCACTGCGAGCGCAAGGTGCTTGAGGGCGGCCGTCGCCTCAGCGTTCAGCATCGCCTCTAGCGCAGCGCCGGCTGCGGGGCCGGGCCGGATCCGGCGGCGGCTGGAGCGGGCGGCTGGCGCATGGCCCAGGCGAGGAAGACGACGGCGCCCACGGCGATGACGGCATCACCCAGCGAGAAGGCGGTGGCCATGGGCAGCGACCGGGGGAAGGCGAAGATGTCGCCGAGGAAGGGGAACCACGTCGAGGGTCCGATGAGCACGACGTTGGAGTAGTGATCGACCGGCAGCGTAGGGCTCCCGGTCAGCTCCCGCCAGACCTCGGGCGATGAGGGCATGTAGCCGCCGTTGGCCAGGATGGGAATGAGGTTGAGCACGGCACCGACGGCGATGACGGCGAGGCCGGGCTGCCGCAGGTTGCGCAGCAGAGCCACCAGCACGGCCAGGGTAGAGAGGACGTAGATGACCGGCCCCTCCGCTCCCACCCGTTCCTGGACGGGGTCGGCGAAGAGCACCAGCTGCACGAGGAGGCCGGCCAGGGCCAGCTGCCACCACACGAAGTGGATGTGCTCGAGGTTGCGCACGCGACCACCCAGCACGCGGCCCACGGTGACGCCGGCAGCGATGGAGTAGAGCAGCAACACGACGAGCTCCAGGCCTCCGCAAACGAACGCCGGCGCTCTACGGGCGCCGGCGGCCATTTCTTACGGGTTCGCGCCGCTATAGCTTCGGGGCCGGCGGTTGGCGCGAGGGTGACGCCGCCGGCCCCCTGTCGACGTTCTGGCGGTGCTTACCAGCGGAACGGGGCCGCCAGCGTGAGCACGAACGCAGCGACCACCGCGAGGCGGAGCGCCAAATCCTTGTGTCGGCTCATCCCTGAGTCTCCTTGGATGGCGGGCAATGGCCCTAGGTGCTGCGAGTGCTCGGTTCTCGGTCGAGGGTCCGTCCCCGACGCTGTGGATAGTCGCCATCGCGCGCCGAACCCTCCATGGCGCAGTGGTACTAGGACGAGGGATGCCAGCTGGCGCCAGCCCTCACCGCACCCCACCGCCACCAGGGACCCCTGCCCGACCGGCGCCTGCCGCGGTCACGACGAGAGCCGGGGTCGTATGCTGCGGGCATGAGCGACGAGCACCTCAAGGAGACCACGGTCGAGCGACGGATCATCCACCGCGGACGGTTCATGAGCTTCCGCCTCGACACCATCGCCGATCCACAGGGCAGGCAGCACACACGCGAGATCGTGGAGCACCCCGGAGCGGTCTGCGTCATCCCTCTCCACGCCGAGGACGTGCTGATGGTGCGGCAGTGGCGCACGCCGGTCGAGCAGGTCGTGCTCGAGCTGCCCGCCGGCACCCTCGACCGGCTGCCGGACGGCTCGATCGAGGATCCCGACCTGGCCGCGCCGCGGGAGCTGGGCGAGGAGACCGGCTACCGGGCCGGGGCCTGGCGCAAGCTGGGCCGGTTCTGGACCGCGCCGGGCTTCACCGAGGAGGATATGCACCTCTACCTGGCCACCGACCTCGTCGCGCTCGAGGACTACCGCGGCCCGGATGCCGACGAGTACCTCGACCTCGTGCGCATGCCCTGGCGCGGGGCCGTGGCACTCGCCGAGCAAGGCGGGATCGAGGATGCCAAGACGCTCGTGGGGCTGCTCTGGCTGGCACGCCTGGCCGACGCCGGTGAACTAGCCGGGTAGCCACTCTCGCAGGTCGATCTCGGTCAGGCGCGGACTGGGCGTGATACCCGGGATGCGACCGCGCTTGGCGATGGCCCGACCGTCGATCTCCTTGAGGTCGCCGGTGAAGTCGATGGGCGAGGCGCCGCTGATGTAGCTGCCCACGGCAAAGTAGTCGACCGGTGCGCCCGCGTCCTTGAAGTAGTGGATGCGCTCGGGCATGAGGCCGCCGGAGACGATGATCTTGACGTGCTCGAAGCCATCGAGGTCGAGCCGGGCGCGCACCTCCATGACCAGGTCCGCGGTCACCCGACCACGCTCCGAAGGCGTGTCCAGGCGCACCCCGTAGAGCCGGTCGCCCAGGGCGCGGGCCACCCGCAAGGACTCTTCCGCCTCGTCCTTGAAGGTGTCCACGAGCACGATGCGGGGCACTTCCGGGGCCACGTGTCGGTCGAAGGCCTCTGCGGCGTGGACCGTGTCGCCGATGACCAGCACCAGCGAGTGGGGCATCGTACCGGTCGGAGCCAGGCCCGCCAGGCGCGCCCCGGCCGGGGTGGAAGCGCCCACGCAGCCGCCGACGATGGCGGCGTAGTCGAGCGCGTCGGTGATGTGCGGGTGGACGTGTCGGGCGCCGAAGCTGATGACCGGCTGCGGCGCGGCTGCGGCCACGCACTCGCGCGCGGCGTTGGCCCAACCGGTCGACTGCGCGAGCATGCCCAGGATGGCCGTCTCGTAGAGGCCGAAGGCGCGGTAGCGGGCCTTGATGCGCATGACGATCTCCTTCGAGGAGAAGGTACCGCCATCGGACATCGATTCGACCGTGTAGTCCTCGTCGCTCTCGGCCAGCACCGACGCCAGCAACACCTTGGCCTCATCGATGCCGCAGAGGATGCCCTCCGAACGGGAGAAGACCTCCATGACCACGACCGGGTCCATGCCCTCGCGCTCGAGAATCTCGTCGGCGCGCCGGAAGTAGACGTCCGCTGAATCGCCGCTCAGCACGCCGCGCGATGGCTTGCGGCGCTGCCGGGTCACTCCGTCCATCAGGTGGGCAAGTGTAGCGATGCCACGCTTCCGCCGCTGCGCTCCGCGGCCGCCTCGAGCCCGGCGCGGCGCTCAGGTCAGCTCGGTACCGGAATCGTCAAGCTGCGTCTCGAGCAGCTCCGCCAAGTCCTCCGCGTAGCGCTCGAACAGGCCGGCTTGACGCGAGTCCCGGCCCATCGGTGGCGGCCGCTTCTGGCCCGGGTAGAGCCACACCACTGCACGGTCCAGGGTCAGGTCGCAGACGGCCAGCAGGCGGCCGATGGCCACGCCCAGGGCATCCCGGTCGAGCTGGGCCACGGGCAGCTCCGAGGTCAGCACCGGACGATCGTCGGCCGAGAGTGCGAACTTGACGAACGGCAGCTCGTCGTTCCAGCGCAGGAACTGGCGGTAGGAGACGCGGAAGGAGTCGTTCAGCGGCGGGGCGTAGTGGACCCAGAGGTACAGCGCCGCGGCCGGATCGAGGATGAGCGTGAACCGGACGTCGGGCCGCCGTCGGCCATCGAGGCGCAGGTCCCAGCTGCTGATGCCGTCGCGCTCGCTTCGGTCGATGGGCTCGAGCGAGAGCTCGGCCAGCCAGGCGTCGATGGTGGCCGCCCCCACGGACGGCGTCCGCGAGTGGGTCAGCGCGGACGGGCCTTGGGCTTGCGGGCGCGCCGTGTCTTGACCTCGATGCTGCTGCCGCTCTTCACGCGCTTCGACTTGAAGTCGGCGGGTCGCACGTCGCCCGCGATGCGCACATTGCGTCCGATGCGGGCGGAGGCCGGGATGTAGGCCCGCTTGCCCACCACCGTGATGCCGGTGTTGAGGCGCTCCGGCTCGTCGACGTTGGGCGTGTCGAAGTCGTTCCCCGTG
>Ga0316198_10000945_pt1 | contig 16284 bp, 13 predicted proteins | sample OudBieAanoxic_MG_FD_204935 | JGI IMG/M metagenome (GOLD analysis project Ga0316198, IMG submission 204935) | Coastal sediment microbial communities from Oude Bieten Haven, Netherlands - site A anoxic | ecosystem: Environmental > Aquatic > Marine > Coastal > Sediment | place: Netherlands...
AGGATGAAGATGGTGCCGGCCTCAGCGCCCGTGAGCTCGCGGCATTTGAGCAGCACTCGGCGCATCAGCTTTTCCACGGACTCCGGTTTCGAAGACTCGATGAACTCGAGGAATTCTCTGAGGACATCCATTGTCGGTCGGGTCTCCTTCCGGGTGTGACAGCTTGATCATGATACAGAATCGCGATTGTCCGAGGCGATCGCGGGGTTGAACCGCAAAGACGCAAGGGACGCGAAGCATTGCGATGTCTTCGTACCTTCGTGGTTGCGACGATGTGACGTTGCAATGCAGCGATGGCTTCGCGTCCCTATCGCCTTTGCGGTTCAAATGCGATGTTTCGACCGGCTACCAGACAGAGTAAGACCCGGACCTCCGGGGTTTCCGTTGTGGTCCGGGTCTTCGACGTCGGCGCGTGCGCCGGCGGGCGCCCTCCAGCTGCTGACGTCAGCGAGACTCTTTGAAGATGACGTGCTTGCGCACGACGGGATCGTACTTCTTGATCTCGAGCCGGTCGGGGGTGTTCTGCTTGTTCTTTTTCACCGAATACATATACGGACTCGCCGTACTCTTGAGCTTGATGGTGATGCGATGCCCTTTTCCTGCCATGCCGATATCCTCCAGACACGAGGTCGCGGGAGTGTACACGGCTTGAGATGCCGTGTCAATCTTGAGCTGTAAGGCGTTAGCTGTTAGCTGTTAGCCTTCCATCACAGGGTGCACTTGGAGGCTATGCGATGAAGCTAAGAGCTAAAAGCTGACAACTAACAGCTTATGCTTTCTTCTTCCGCTTTGGTGCGGCCTTCTTTTTCTTCTTCGCCCTCGGGTCCTTGCCCTGTGCTCTCATGCGCTCTTCGCGTTTGGTGATGAGCTCCACCGCCTGTTCCATCGTGAGCGATTCCGGGTCGGTGCCCTTGGGGATGGTCGCGTTGACGGTTCCGTCGGTGACATACGGTCCGTAACGGCCGGTCTTGACCTGGAGGTTCTCCTTGCTTTCGGGGTGTGGGCCAAGCTCCTTCAGCACTGCCGCTGCACTCCGCCCTCGACCGCCCTTGGGCTGTTTGAAGAGCTCCACCGCCTCGTCGACCGTCAGGCTGATCAGGCTGTCGTGGCTGGGCAGTGAACGATTCTCTTTGCCCATCGAGATATAGGGTCCGTAACGACCGACCAGGGCCGTGATCATCTCGCCGGTGTCCGGATGCGGGCCCACCTCGCGTGGGAAGGACAGCAGTCTGACCGCGTCATCGAGGGTGACGGAATCCACGGTCATTCCCGGCCAGAGACTGGCCATCTTCGGTTTTGTGTCGGCGCCGTTCTCGCCGAGCTGGACATAGGGCCCGTAGCGCCCCTCTTTGAGGAAGATCTCCTCGCCGTTCTCCGGGTGGGCGCCGAGATCTCGACCACCGGTCTCGGTCTGTTTGATCAACTCCAACGCGCGGGTCACGGTGAGCTCGTCGGGGGGGAGCTCGTCCGGCACGGTGGCCCTCGCGCCCTCCTCGCCGAGCTGGGCGTAGGGACCATAGCGACCGATGCGGACGACGACTTCTTCGTCGTTCTCCGTTGTGCCGATGAGGATCTTCGAGGCCTCTCGAGGGTGGATGCCCTCGACCGTCTCGGTGAGAAGACCCTGGAGCCCCATGCGCATGATGGGTCGTCCGTTGCCGCTGTTGGAACCACCGAAGTAGAAGTCCCTCAGCCAGGGCCCGGTCTCGCGTTCGCCGCCGGCGATGGCGTCGAGCTCGTCCTCCATCCGGGCGGTGAAGTCGTAGTCCACGAGATCGGGCAGATGTTTCTCGAGCAGCCGGACCACCGCGATGGCGGTGAAGGTGGGAACCAACGTCTGACCCTTGTTCCAGACATAGCCCCTTTCCTGGATGGTCTGGATGATGGTGGCGTAGGTCGAGGGTCTGCCGATGCCGCGGGCTTCGAGCTCCTTGACCAGGGTCGCTTCGGTGTACCGCGGCGTCGGTTGGGTGGTGTGGTCGGTTGCCGTGACCCGGTCAGCAGTCATGGTCTGACCGGTGGCGAGCCTGGGGAGGATTTTCTCCTTGTCGGGCATGTCGGCGCGCGGGTCATCGGCGCCCTCGACATAGGCGCGGATGAAGCCCGGGAAGGTGAGGACCTTTCCCGAGGTGGTGAAGACGGCGGAACCGTTCGCTGTGGTCGGGGCCGACATTCTGACCTCGGTCTTGACCCCGGTGGCGTCCCGCATCTGCGAAGCGAGGGTGCGCTTCCAGATCAGTTCGTAGAGGCGGATCTGATCGCGGTCGAGCTGTGAGGACAGGCTCTTCGGGGTGCGGAATTGCTCACCCGCCGGCCGGATCGCCTCATGAGCCTCCTGGGCGTTTTTCGACCTCGATTTGTAGACCCTCGGGTTGTCGGGCAGGAAGTCCCCACCGTAGAGCTCCCGGACCTGCGACCGGGCCGCCCGCAGCGCCTCTCTGGAGAGGGTGAAGCTGTCGGTTCGCATGTAGGTGATGTAGCCATTCTCGTACAGGCTTTGTGCCACCCGCATAGTGCGCTGCGCGTTGAACCGGAGCTTGCGCGACGCTTCCTGCTGAAGTGTCGAGGTCATGAACGGCGGATAAGGCCGCGTTGTGAAGGGCTTCTCCTTGACCTCATCGACGGTGAAGCTCGCGCCGCCGAGCTCGTCCGCCAAATTCGTCGCCGTGGAGCTGTCGAGTACCAGAATCTGGTCGTTCTTCGGTGAGCCGGTCTCGGAGTCGAAGTCCTTGCCGAGCGCGATCCTCTTCCCATCGAGCTCGGCAAGCCGGGCCGAATATCGGGTTCCAGCGTCGGCCGCGAATCGGGCTTCGATCCGGCTGAAGGTGGCCTCGATGAAACGCATCCGCGTCTCCTCGCGAGCGACGATGAGTCGGGTCGCCACCGATTGGACACGCCCGGCCGAGAGCTTGGGACGCAGCTTGCGCCACAATACCGGTGAGATCTCGTAACCCACGAGACGGTCGAGAATGCGCCGCGCTTCCTGCGCGGCGACGAGCTGGTCGTCAATCTCCCGTGGCGACTCGAGGGCCTGAGCAATGGCCGCCCTCGTGATCTCGTGAAAAACCAGTCGTTTGACCGGGATCTTCGGCTTCAGAACCTCGATCAAATGCCAGGCGATCGCCTCCCCTTCGCGGTCTTCGTCAGTTGCGAGGTAGAGCTCCGTGGCACCCTTGAGCTTCTTCTTGAGGGTGTCGACCTGTTTCTTCTTGCTGCTCGGGATCACGTAGAGGGGTTTGAAGTCCTGATCCACGTCGACGCCGAGCCGAGCCCACTTCTCAGCTTTGTACTTCTTGGGAATCTCGGAGGCGGTGGATGGGAGGTCCCGGATGTGGCCGATGGACGACTCCACGATGTAGTCGTCCCCAAGAAAACGGGAGATGGTTCGGGCCTTGGCCGGCGACTCGACGATGATTAATGCGTGCGCCATAGGATGCACAGGAGAGCCCAAGGAACCCCGGTTGTCAAGCTCGAGATTCGGAAGAGGTGGTGGAGGTTGTCCGGGTTCTTCGGTCTAAGTCTCTTACTGCATGTGGTTTGCATTCAAGACTTCTGATCGAAAATCTCCCGCGCCTTTCTGGAGTCGCCGTCCGACTCCTCTGCTATCATGCGCCGACATTGCAACGGACGCGCGATCGCGGCGTCGGTGGAGGAGCGAATGGCCGAGATCCCCACGAAGTACAAGCACCACGAGGTCGAGGACAAGTGGCGACGGAAGTGGGAGGAGTGGGGGACCTACCGATGGGACCCGACCCTCCCGCGCGAGCAGACCTTCGTCGTCGACACTCCGCCTCCAACGGTTTCGGGCTCGCTCCACGTTGGCCACGTTTTCAGCTACACCCACCAGGATCTGATCGTTCGCTACCAACGGATGATCGGCAAGAACATCGCCTACCCCATGGGATGGGACGACAACGGTCTGCCCACCGAGCGGCGGGTGCAGAATCTGCTCGGGATCCGATGCGACCCCAAGCTGCCGTACGATCCGAACTGGAAACCCGAGAAGAAGGGGAAGAAGGACAAGAGCATCGACGAGGTCTCACGACGGAACTTCATCGAGGCGTGCGGGGTCGTCACCGCCGAGGACGAGAAGGCTTTCGAGCACCTCTGGCGTCACCTCGGTCTTTCCCTGGATTGGACCGATCAGTACGCCACCATCGATGACCACTGCCGCGGGATTTCGCAGCTGAGTTTCCTTGATCTGGTGGAGCGTGGCGAGGTTTACAACGTCGAGTCGCCGACCATGTGGGACATCGACTTCAAGACCGCCGTGGCCCAGGCCGAAGTCGAGGATCGACCCCGGCAGGGGCTCTTCTATGACATCCGGTTCGGGGTCGAGGGCGGCGGGGAGCTGCTCATCGCCACCACCCGCCCCGAGCTGCTCGGCGCCTGCATCGCGGTGGTGGCCCACCCCGATGACGAACGCTACCAGCCGCTCTTCGGCAAGTTCGCCGTCACCCCGCTGTACGGCGCGCGGGTCCCCATTCTCGCCGCGGAGCACGCCGACCCGGAGAAGGGCACCGGCATTCTCATGGTCTGCACCTTCGGCGACGCCATGGATGTGGAGTGGTGGAAGACCTCGGGTCTGGCGCTCAAACAGCTCATCGGACGCGACGGCCGAGTCTTACCCGCGAATTTTGGTGAGGCCCCTTTCGAGAGCGTGGACGCAGCCGCGGCGCAGCGGGCCCACGACGAGATCGCGGGGCTTTTCGTCAGCAAGGCGAAAAAGAGAGTCGCCGAGCTGCTCGCCGAAGCGGGAAGTCTTCCCGGGTGGACCGGAGTCGCCCTCGTCGGCGATCCCAGACCCACCGATCAGATGGTCAAGTACTACGAGAAGGGCGACCGTGCCCTGGAGTTCGTACCAACCCGCCAGTGGTTCGTCAGGGTCCTCGAGCACAAGGATGAACTCCTCGCCCAGGGCGACAAGATCCAGTGGCACCCGGCGCACATGAAGACCCGTTACAGCCACTGGGTCGATGGACTCAACCAGGATTGGTGCATCTCGCGTCAGCGCTACTTCGGTGTTCCGTTCCCGGTCTGGTATGTGGTGGGGGCGGATGGCGAGCCCGACTTTGCGCAGCCCATCTACGCCGACAAGAGCAACCTGCCGGTAGATCCCCTCACCGACACCCCGCCGGGTTACTCCGACGATCAACGCGATGCCGTGGGCGGTTTCACCGCCGAGCCGGATGTCATGGACACATGGGCAACGTCGTCGCTGACGCCGCAGATCCAGAGCCACTGGGGGACCGACGACGAACGCCACAAGAAGCTCTTTCCCATGGACATCCGTCCCCAGGCGCATGACATCATCCGTACCTGGGCGTTCTACACCATCGTCAAGGCGTGGATGCACTCGGGCGAGATACCTTGGTATCACGTCGTTCTCTCGGGTTGGATCCTCGACCCCGACCGCAAGAAGATGTCCAAATCCAAGGGCAACGTCGTGACCCCGGATGATCTCCTGGTCGAGTACTCCTCCGATGCGGTTCGCTACTGGGCGGCGAGGGCGCGGCTCGGAACCGACACGGCCTTCGATCCGGCCGTCTTCAAGATTGGCAAACGGCTGTCGACAAAAATCTTCAACGCCAGTCGATTCGTCTTCATGCAGCTCGAAGCGGCGGTGGGCGACGGCGACAATCCCGGTGTCGAGAGCATCACCGAGCCCCTCGATCTGGCCCTGGTTGAGCGTATGCGGACGGTCATCGACCAGGCCACACGGGCGTTCGATTCCTTTGACTACGCCACCGCGCTGCAGGTCATCGAGGACAGCTTCTGGAGCTTCTGCGATCACTATCTCGAGCTGGTCAAGCTCCGTTCGTATGCCGAGGAGGACACCCCGGGTCGTCGGTCGGCCCTGGCTACGCTGAGTTGGACCCTGGGTGCGTTTCTCCGTCTGCTCGCCCCGTTTGTCCCGTTCGTGACCGAAGAGGTCTGGTCGTGGCGCTTTGCCGATGACGGTCGTCCCAGCGTTCACACGGCTGATTGGCCGGTGATCGCCGAGGTCGAGGCTGTTCCGCACCCCGACCACGAGGAGACCTATCAGGCTGCGGTGGAGGTGTTGACGGTCATTCGGGGGACCAAGACCAAGGCCCAGAAGAGCCTCCGGTGGCTGGTTTCAAACCTTGAGATTCGCGGTTCCGAGCGGCATCGCGAGGCGCTTTCTCCGGTGTTGGAGGATGTGCTTCGCGCCGGGAACGTCGCTGCCGATGGCGTGACGGTGAGCGATGGGATGGGCCTGGAGGGCCAGCGTTTCGAGGTCATCGTCGAGCTTGCCGACGAGATGCCGGAGTAAATCAACTCCGGCGAACCTTGTTCTTTGGCTTGCCGGTTTCGATATTCGGCATCCCAAAAAAAGGGGGCCCTCGGGTCGGTGCCCGAGGCTCGTGCTATGGTTCCGATCAGCACATTTCTTGATGATGGAGGCCACCGTGATCATTGCAAGAGCCGACAAAAAGAAATCTCTCGAGTTGTTGATGTCGCTGCTGGTCGTCTTTCTGGCTGTGGCGATTCCCGCCGGGGCCCAGGAAGAACCGACTCCCGTTCCCGAACCGCCCGCGGAGGAGCCCGCCGTTGCGGCCGAACCCGAATCGCCTGCAGCCGCGGCCGAGTCGGAAAAACCTGCCGCGGCGGCTGAGCCTGCAGCGGTCGAGCCCGTTGAGGAAGCCGAACCTCCTGTGGCGGCAATTCCCATCAACTACCGCATGAAGACGCTGATCAAGGTCGCGGGCAAGGCCCAGGCCAAGGGTGTGATCGAACTCGTCGTTCATCCCGAGGGAGGGGAAGCGACGAAAGTCAGGGTGAACGTACTCGCCAAGGCCAAACCAAAGGCCATCACCAGCGATCTGGTCAAAGAGCTCGATTTTGCCGTCGATGAGCGCTACAAGGTGAATCGAACAGGCGATCAGAAAATCATGGTCAAGGCGCTGAAGAAAAACCCGCCCATCGCCATCACCGTGACGACCCAGAGTCTTTCGGGTGTTTCGGTGACCGTGGGGAACGGCTGAGACCGTGCGAGCCTTCATTCTTACCGTCGTTCTCCCTCTGACGATCGCGGTGTTCGGCAGTGTGGGGTGTGCTCCCTCGGATCCCCCGGTGGAGCAGGTGAGCGATGGTCAGATGGTTTCCGTTGAGGAGGTCGACACGCCGGTAGCGGTCAATGCGGAAGCCTCGGTCGGACATTCCCCGGAGTCCTCGGGTTTGTTGGGCGCCTGGCTCCTCGAGGATCTCGTCGGGCGGGGCGTTATGGACATGGTTCAGACCACCATCGAGTTCGATGCCGACGGTCGGGTCTTCGGCGACGGCGGTTGCAACCGGTATACCGGGAGCTACGTCTTCGAGGATGGGCGGTTGAGCCTCGGCCCGATAGCTGGCACGAAGAAGATGTGTCCCGAGGCGATAATGGACCAGGAGGACCGATTCCTCAGGGTCCTGGGCTCGATCAACGACGTGTCCATCGATGGGCCGTTTCTGTATCTCGCGGTCGAAGGCGACGAGCAGCCGCTCAAGTTCTCCCGAATGGCGGATCAGGCCGAGCACTGACGGTAGATTCCCGACGTCACGGATAGAGGATCGCCTCGAGTGATGCGAATGATGCCGTCGTGCATGGTTGGCCGCGGTCGAACCACCGGCTAGGGAGAATCTGACGCCGAGAGAACAAGACTCACAGCAAAAACTCTTCCCATGGGCAGCCTCCCGCCAAATCACTATCTTAAGGATTTTCCGGAAATGCAACGAAGCCCCAGGGGGTCGTCGCCCGGACTCTGGGCACCGGACTCGCGACGGAAGTGGCGCCCGATAGCCTGCCCGCGGTCGGTGGGCTACAACCTGACCAGCATCTTGCCGGTGTTGGCGCCGCTGAAGAGGCCCAAAAAGGCCGCCGGGGTGTTCTCGATGCCGTCGTAGACGGTCTCGGTCCAGCGGATTTGGTTGCTCGCGATGAGGCCGGCCATCTCGGCCTGGAAGCGGGGCTCGAGCTCGGCGTGGTCGAAGGCGATGAATCCCCGCATGGTCAGCCGCTTGGTGATGGCGACGATGATCGAGCTCGGGCCGGCAGGTGGATGCTCGGCGTTGTACTGACCGATCATCCCGCAGAGCACGACGCGGCCGTGGTTGCGCATGCTCATCAGCGCGGCCTCGAGGTGCTCACCCCCGACGTTGTCGTAATAGACGTGGAAGCCGTCCCGGCAACGCTTCACCAATTGACGGTAGAGGTGTTTGATCTTGTGGTAGTTGAAGGCATCGATCCCGGCCTCGTTTTCAAGCCACGCGACCTTCTCGTCCGACCCGGCGCTGCCGGTGACGTTGGCGCCCAGTCGTCGAGCCAGCTGGCAGGCCACCGAGCCGACGGCACCGGCCGCACCGGATATGAAGATCGCTTCGCCCGCCTCGAGACGCGCGATCTCGTGGATCCCGAGCCATGCGGTGAAGCCTGGCATCCCCATGACCCCGAGATAGGCCTGGGGAGGGGCGAGGTTGGGATCGATGGGATGGACCCCGTCGCCGTTGGCGACAAACCGGTCGCGCCAGCCGTGGTTGCTGAGCACGAGATCTCCCTCGGAGAGCTTGGGGTGGTTCGAGACCTCGACTGTGCCGATGGCACCGCCGGTCATGGCTTCTCCCAGGTGGTAGGGGTCGATATAGGTCCGGGTGGTTCCCATCAGACCCCGCATGTAGGGGTCAACCGAGAGCCAGAGGTTCCGGACCTGAACCTCACCCCGGGCGGGCTCGTCGAGGGTCGTTTCGACGATGGCAAAGTCACTCGGTTCGGGTGATCCTTCGGGTCGGTTGACAAGATGGATCTCGCGGGACCTGATCGGCGCCATATCACTCCCTTTCTTCGCTGCGGCCGGTTTCCTCAGCCAGCGGGAATCAGCTCCACGGGCACCGGCATGATGTTCCAGGTGAAGCCGGAGAGGCCCTCAGGGTGAGTGTACAGGTTTTCCTTGACCGGCGAGCCGTTTCGCCAGACATAACGGTTGACCTCTCCGGCGTTGTCGTTGGCGACGTAGAGCTCGTCGATACCGTCGTCATCGAGATCCGTCAGGATCGCGGCGTGCTCGAAACCGCCGGAGTTGCGATCGATGGAGGTAATGGCCCACGTTGCGCTCGGGTCTTGACCGGGCTCGAGGAGCCACAGCCCGCTCTTGTGGGCGGCCGCCACCATCTCCTTGTTGCCGTCGCCGTCCACATCGCCGGAGGTGAGGAAGCGGCAGAGCTTGTCCTCGAGACTTGCCACGAGGGCACCCTCGGCGGGATCGGTGTCGGCGTCGTAGCGTCGGATCTCGACCCGACCACCGGCCACCGCCTCGATGGCGACGTAGAGCTCGTCGGTGCCGTCGCCATCGACGTCGTCCACCAGGATTTCCTTGGCGTGCCGATCTTCGAGATCGGCGACCTCCACGCGGCCTTCGCCGGTGGCGGGGACATAGCGGACAACCCAACCGGGCTGTGGGGTGCCGTCGAGCTTGTTGGGCAGGCTCGGTGTGGCGTAGATCTCCACCACGCCGTCGCCGTCGAGGTCACCGACCTCGATCTCGTGAACGAATGTGTTCGGCTCGCTGTCGATCTCCACGGCTTCCCAGCCGTCACCCGATGGTTTGACCACCGCGACCACGCCCTGGTCGTGGGTGGCGACGGCAAGAGCCTGGGTTCCGTCACCGAAGATGTCGGCGATTTCGACATCGCGCATCCGGCTGTGCTTGCCGCCGAAATCGGCCTGCCAGAGAATCTCCGGTTCGGCCCCGTTCCGCAGGAGCTTCAAGGACGCACCGGTTCCGCCGGCGGTCAGGATGCCCGCTTCACCGGGTCTCGGCTCATAGACCATGGCTTTGTGGAAAACGTTGGATTCGGGATCGGAGACGGGCGTGTAGCTCCAGCCGACCCCGGTGTCCGTGAGGATGCCGAGCTGGGCTGGCTGAGGCACCGGTCGGCCGTTTGCGTCCTTTTCGAGCACCGCGAGGGCGAGGAGAAGTCCGTTGTCGAGGGCGTCGGGCGGCGGCGGCGCCGGGGCGCAGGCCAGGGTGAGAGTGAGAAGCGAAATCAGGGTAGTGAGCGAACGAATCATGCGAAGTATCTCCATGAGAGGAATTCCGCCGTGGCGGATCGCGATATGGTACCGGATCACCCTGTCCGCTGCCACCCCGGGCATCGCAGGGTTGAACCGTGCCCCATTCTGCGACGCCTTCGCGTCCTTTGCGTCGTCGCGGTTCATTTGGTGGGTGCCGCTGCGAACCGGGTGCGTGGTAGACTCCACGCGTTTTTGGAGGCGTTGCAAAGATGAAACAGCTAGCCGTTCTGTCGCTCCTGGTCGTCGCCGTTGTTCTCTTGCTCTCGTGTGGCGGTGGGTCCGCCGTGGAAGAGAAGGACGCCGGTCTTCCGTCCGGACCCCACCCGGTGGTGATCATCGCCATCGACGGGCTCCGGGCCGATGCCCTGGGCGCCTATGGCTCAGCTGCGGCGACGCCGGCCTTCGACGCACTGGCGGCGGAATCGGTGCGCTTCGACTGGGCCTTCGCCCAGGCGCCCGAGATGGTGCCGTCCCTCGCATCCCTCCTGTCGGGACTCTACCCGACCACCAATGGGCTTCGGGCTCCGGGTGACCATCTCCAGGCGGACGCCGTGACCCTGGCCGAGACCCTCGGCGGAGCCGGCGTGGCGACCGCGGCATTTGTCGAGGGAGCTCCGGGCGGATCCGACTACGGTCTCGCCCAGGGTTTCGATTCCTACCAGGTCGTGGGACAACCCGGGGTCGATGGAATGGCGTGGATGGTCGATCACGCCAACGAGAACTTCCTCCTGCTCATCGCCGGTTGGGGATCGAGCGCGTTGGACGAAATCAATCAACTTCTCAGCCCTGACAACGCCGTCGACAATGAGAGGGTGATGGAGGTTCTGGCGTCGCGTGATGGGGGAGAGCCCCTGCTCTTCTCCGACGATGAGATGCAGCGGATTCGCGACTGGTACGCCGCTCGGACCCAGCTCCTCGACGCCTTCCTCGGCGATTTCATGAATGAGTTCACGGCCCTCGGTCTCGACAAGAAGGCGACCCTGGTTGTTGTCGGCGCCAACGGCTTCGCCCTCCAGGAGCACGGTGATCTCTTCGGCGAGACTCTCTATGCACCGGTGACCCGGGTGCCCATGATGGTTCGGTTGCCGGGTGGTCGGGGAGCTTCCGTCAATCGGAAAATCGTCGAGATCGTCGATCTCATGCCGACGCTTCTCGAACTGTCCGGCGCCGAGCTGCCGGCCGGCCTCCAGGGTGCGAGCCTACTGCCGATCATCGGTGGCACCGCGACGCCGCCCTACATCGCATTCGGAGAGAGCCAGAATGGAGCGGGTCAGCGATTCGTCGCCCTGGCGGGATTCAGGGCCGTCGTGACCGGTGATGAGGGCGTTGTGGAGCTCTACAACACGGCCGCCGATCCCCTCGAGCTTGAAGATCTGGCTGGTGGTGAGGCGGACAAGCTTGCCAAGCTGACCGGCGATCTCGAGGCGTGGTCCAAGATGATCACCGCCACCTCCCTCGATCCCGAGCTGCGCACCGATGCCGAGCTCGACGACGAGACCCTCAAACAGCTCAAGAGCCTGGGCTACATCCAGTAGCGTAGGTTGGGAAGCCCTCAGCTGCGGGGAGACCCGCGACGGCGGGTTTACTTGTAGAGCACCCCGTTGAGCAGTGCGAGGAACTCCTTGGCGATGGCTGCCTGTTGACCCATGGTCATTGTTGGTTCGCCCTCTCCTGAAGCGGCGCGGACATAGACTTTGACCTCGTCGTTGCGCATGATCTGGTCGATGGAGAGGATCTCGACGGATCCGTCGGATGCGCCGTCGCGGACGGCCTTGACGAGGCCATCCTCGCGGTTTTCAGACTCGATATCGTAGTCGAGCTCGATCAGCGCCATGTGGATCGCCGTCCAGACGTCGTCGGGTGAGCCGACATAGTGGGTGGTCCATGGGTCGCCGTCGGCTCCGGATGATGCACATCCGAATGATCCGAGCACAAGGATCGCCGCTCCGAGAATCGCCGCCGTCCACACCAACCGATCGCTCATGTCAAACCCCTCGCTCGTCGTCACCGCCGCCGTGTGCTGCGCGAATCTCGGCAGGCTGAATATAACTCATCGGTCGCTCGGGACTACATCCCTCTCGCCAGATCCTTCTCGCGCATTTTGCGCCACTTCTTGACGATTTTTCCGATTCCCTTTTCGATCATTTTTGCGCTCTTTTGGAGGTTGTCCGTGAGCGTGCCTTCCATGGTTCCCCGCCAGACGAGCTTCATGGTCTCGGCATCCCAGATGTCGATGACCAGGGTGCCGGATTTCTGGACCGACGTGGTCGTGGTCGTGGTACCCGAGGCGTTGCCCCAGAACGGGTCCCACTGCCAGTCGGTGGCGAAGCCGTAGCCGGCCAACGAGGTGTTGATATTGAACTCTCTATCGGTCTCGCCGTAGTAGGTGACGTAGAGATCCGGGTCCTCATCGACCTCCATCATTCCGCCCTTGATGAGGTAGTACTCGATGCCGTGCTTGATCCGTGAGTGATTGAGCGGATTGTTGTCGTAGATCGACGCCTGGGGGGTTTCTCCCCACTTGAAGCTCTTGTAGTTGCCGAAATCGGCCAACGGGCTGTAGTCGACATAGACCTTCTGCGCCGCAGCCGGTATGGCCGCGAGGCTGACGATAACGGCGAGAATCAGGGTCCGGTTCATCAGCGACCTTCCTTTGCCCGCATTTCGCGGAATTTCTTGACGATCTTGTCGATGCCCTTGTCGATCTGCTTGATGGCCTTCATGGGGTCGTCGGCGTGGATCTTGACGACGGTGCCGCGGAAGAGCGCCTCCTTCTTTCGGGCATCCCAGATGTCGATGATCATGGTTCCCTTCTTGAAGTCGGTGGTCATGCTGCCCGAAACCACTCGCGGGCCCCAGTACGGCCCCCAGTTCCAGCCGGCGCCGTAGGCGTACCCGAAGGTCGAGGTCATGAACTGGGACTGATTCTCGGTCGAGGCGTGGTAGGTGACGTAGACATCGGGGTCCTTGGTGTCCTCGGCCATCCCACCCTTGACCATGTAGTACTCGATGTTGTTCTTGATCATCGAGTCCACCTCGGGATAGTCCATCTTGAGCGAGGTCGTGTTGGTGTCCACCCAGGCGAAGGTCTTGTACGAGTCGAAGTCGGCATAGGTGTCGTAGTCGACATAGACCTTTTGGGCTTCGCTCGGGGCGGCGATCACCGTGAGGATGGCGGCGAGGGCGAGGGTCGAGATTTTCATTCGATCTCCTAAAAAACCAATGAGGCGTTGAGGGTGAACGAGGTCTGCCGGAGATCGACCTTGATCCGGTTGTCTCCGCCGGTGTTCTCGTAGGTCACATCCGAGCTCGAGAGCCCGAGACCGATGCCGAAGTTGCGAAGGAAATACCAGGTGACGTTTCCGTGGGTGTTGAAAACACGGCCCTTGTGGTCACCGATGGAGAGGCTGATGAAGGTGGTCTTCAGATCGAGGATCAGATTGGGCGTGAAGGCGTAGTTGACGAAGAAACCGACGGTGGGAACCGGCGCCAGAACGTTCTCGGATCGGCTGCCGAACTCTTCGAGTTGCGAATCGCCGTCGAGGATGTAACGTCCCTCGAGCTTCAGCGAGTACTTGTAGAAACCGACACCCGCGAGAATTCCGGCCTCGGTCTTCCTGGTGTTGGTGAAGCTGTACTCGTACGAGAGGGTCCCGACCTGGTTGCCGAAGTCGCTCGAGACCTCTCCGAGAAACTCCACGTCGAAGATCGGGACGGTGCCGGAAACGGCAGCGGAGGCGTCCCTGGAGTAATCAACCATCGCGATGCGGATGGTGTGCTTCTTGTTCTTGCTGAACCGATAGAAGGCGTCAAAGCCCCAGGTGCCGATCTGGTCGTCGAACCCGAGGAGCTCCTCGAGATTGATCAGCGCGCCGAGCTCTCGTCCGGCGGAGACATCGCTCGTGAGTTCCGAGAGATTGCCGAAGAGCCGCACGTTCCATCGGTCGCCGAGAAAGCGGTTTTCCTGGGTGTCCTCCGTCTCCACGGCGGTCACCACGGAAGCCGAGAGCGCCATTCCCCCACAGACCATCAAAACCAACCCGATCTTTGCAGCCTTCACCAGTTCCTCCAGCGTCGTTTCACAGTGTCGAAAACCCTAACACAGGAGGAGCCCGGTGATCTCGGTATCCGGGCGACCTTTTACGAAGTTCTGAAAATCGAGCTGCCCTCCATCTGGGACGGTTTGTCGATTCCGAACCAGTCGAGGATGGTCGCCGGGAGATCGATGATGTTGGGATTTCTCGCGGCGACCTGACGACTCGAGAAAAGGGTGCCGGGTACGAGGTCCTTGGCCATGGAGTGGTCGCCCGACCACGCCCAGGGGTTGAGATTGATGATCTCTGAACCCGTGGCGCCCATGAACGAGGTCGAGGAGTTTCGGTAGCCGGGGGTGTAGCCGACGAGCATTTCGGCCATCTCTCCCACCTTGGGGCCGGTATACATCTCGTCGCGATCGTAGACCTTGGCGATGGGCTTCTTGCCGGTCTCGCCGTCGACCACCGAGTGGAGCTCGCTCTTGAGCTTGGCTGTCATTTCGCCGGCCTTGGCAGGGTCGACGATACCCTCCGCCTCGCGGCCCTGGAGGTTGAGGTAGAGAGCGTTGAATCCGATGCCGTAGGCCGCGGTCTTGCTCCAGTCGATATCGAAAATCGAGGTCTCGGGCTTTTTCTCGGCTTCCGGCTTGACGGCGAGCCACCCGTTGTCGCGGAGCCAGGTGTTGAGGTGGAACTGACGGCCGAACTGGGTGAAACCATGATCGGAGCAGATGAGGAGGAGAGTGTTGTCGTCGACCGCCGGGAGCACCTTGCCCACCAGTTTGTCCATTTCGGCGTAGAGATCCATGATGTAGCCGGCGAAGCGTGGGTCGGCCTCGGAATGCAGCGGATGGGTCTCGTCCATGTTGCGCCACATCATGTGGGCGTCCTGGTCGGTGGAGGAGACGTAGAAGTAAAAGAGCCCGGTGTCGAAGCGGGACCACAGGTGGTCGAAAAGCGCCATCCGCTCCTTCAGCACCAGCTCCGCCTGGCCGACATATTCCTCGTCGTTGAGAACCTTGTAGTCGAAGGCCTTGGTGTCGCACGGCAGACCCTTTGTCCAGAAGGCTCCGATGTCACGGGCAATCTCGGCGCCGAGCTCAGCGGGATAGACGACTCCGTCGGGTTGCTGGACAGGGTCGATGTTGATGGGTGTGACATAGAGCTTGAAGTGCGGCCCGACTTCCTTGACCAGGAAACGGGCATTGCCGCGGACCGTCCCCACGATGGGAAGCAGCTCGAAATCCACCGAAACCCAGGGTGAGTACTGGCCCCGTTTGAGGAGGATGGTCTGGCCCTGGATGTCCAGACGGACACCATCGGCTTCGGCGTCGAGGTAGACCGTGAATGGGATCTTTGTGGTGTTGATGTACGGGTCCCGGCTGTCGTCCTGAAGCGTCTTGAGTCCGTTGACCGGGCCGAGGAGGTTGGCGTGGACAACGTCATCGTTGACGTCGACGTATTGAACGGTGCCGCCCTCCATTCCGGCGAAGTCTTCGAACGGATCCGAAGTGAAGTAGCTGAACAGACCGTAGGCGTCAGCGAGATCGGGAGTCCCCATGCCGGAGATGGCCATGGTGGCGGTGTCGTCCACCGGATAGTTCGTCGGGATCTTGGTCACCCACGCCGGGATGCCGCGCTCGGTGAGATAGCTCCAGAATGGAGTTCCGTGCCGCCGGTTGACCGGTCCGCCGCCCTTGATGGGCAGGTGGACGTCTCCGACGGAGAAGACCACGTCCGGTTCAGTGTTCTCGAAAATCGAAAATACCGGCATATAGGTCTTCGGGTCGCGTACCACAAAATCGGTGATTCCGTGCCCGCCCGGAGACATCCCGGTGATGAAGGAAGACCACGCCACCGGGCTCAGAGCCGGCATTGTGGTGCCGAGCTTGGAAAAGCTGCCCATCTCGGCGAGCTTCTTGAAGTTCGGCGCGCGGCCCATGTCGATGAGGGCGCGGATCAGGGTCGGGTCCATGCCGTCGAGGCCGAGGACGATGACACGTTTGTCGGTGGTCGAGCCGCCGCTGCAGCCTGCGGAGACGCCCGCCATTCCGGCGGCGGCGCTGCCGGAGAGCATTCGGACGAAGTCGCGGCGATCGATGCCGCCAGTGGTGTTCTTTCGGTTCACTCGGGATTCTCCCTTGACTCCGGCGCGACTGTCTCGATTTCCGGCGTCATTAC
>Ga0316198_10000946_pt1 | contig 16272 bp, 10 predicted proteins | sample OudBieAanoxic_MG_FD_204935 | JGI IMG/M metagenome (GOLD analysis project Ga0316198, IMG submission 204935) | Coastal sediment microbial communities from Oude Bieten Haven, Netherlands - site A anoxic | ecosystem: Environmental > Aquatic > Marine > Coastal > Sediment | place: Netherlands...
CCCTTCGCGATTGCCTCGAAGATGGCGCGCTGCCTTACCGAAAGGCGGCCGAGATCGGCGCCGCCATCGCGCGTGGCCTCGGGGCGGCACACGAGCGCGGCATTGTCCACCGGGACATCAAACCGGAGAACGTGTTCCTCACCATCGATGGTCAGGTCAAGGTCCTCGATTTCGGTCTTGCCACCGAGCACGAACTCGTGGGCCTCGGCGCCGGTGAGACGAACACCCCGACAGTGACCCAGCGAACGGGCCCGGGAGCGGTGCTCGGGACGGTGGGATACATGGCGCCCGAGCAGGTCCGCGGCGAGCAGGCCGACTCCCGGTCCGACATCTTCGCCCTCGGCGCGGTGCTCTACGAGATGGTGACCGGGAGGCGCGCCTTTGACCGCGAGACTGCACCCGAGACCATGACGGCGATCCTCCGCGAGGAACCGCCCGAGCCGGCTGATCTAGGGGTGGTCGTTCCGCCGGCTCTCGATCGGGTCATCCGGAGATGCCTCGAGAAACGCCCCGAAGAGCGCTACCAATCGGCCCGCGACCTCGCCTTCCAGCTCGAAGCGCTGGCGCGCGCCTCCGGTTCGGCATCCGGTCTTTCGGAGCGACCCGTCACAGATCGCCCGAGCCGCCGGGTGTCGGTGGCTTTGGCGGTGGTCCTCGCTCTGGGCGCAGCGGTCCTCGGGGCTTTGGTCTCGACCTGGATTGCGACCCAAGGAAACGATGGAGAACTCCGCATCACGCGGATGACCCACCGGAGGGGAATGGTCTGGTCGGCGAAGTTCACCCCGGAGGCCGGATCCATCGTCTATGGGGCGACCTGGGAAAACTCGCCGTTGGATCTCTTCATGACTCGAATCGACAGTGTGGGTTCCAAATCCATGGGTCTCGGCCCGGCGGATGTGCTGGCGGTCTCGGGCGGTGGAGAGATGGCGCTTGCGCTCGATCGAAGGTTCGTCTCCGGTTGGGAGACCGCTGGGACCCTCGCGACCGCTTCTCTCACGGGATCGGCGCCCCGGCCGTTGCTCGAGGGGGTCGGTGAAGCCGACTGGGGGCCCGACGGAAAATCGATGGCGGTCGTGCGGGAGGTCAGCGGGCGCTATCGATTGGAGTACCCGATCGGGACGGTTCTCTTTGAGACCGATGGCTGGCTCAGCGAGCTTCGGGTCCGGCCCAGCGGCGATCTGGTCGCCTTTGTCGACCACCCGCTTCGGGGCGACAATCTGGGTAGGGTGACCATCGTTGATCTCGAGGGTACGGCGACGGTTCTTCAAAGTGGTGGGTCGCAGGGGCTTGCCTGGTCTCCCTCCGGCGACGAGGTCTGGAGCAGCAGTGGGCGCAGACTCGCGGCACTGAGTCTCGATGGAGAGAGGCGAACGGTGTACGCCGGGACCGATCCCATGTGGCTGGAGGACATCTCGCCCGATGGGAGGGTGCTCATCTCCAACGCGGGGATTCGGCGCGAAATGGCTGGACGCGCACCCGGTGACGACGTCGATCGCAACCTGTCGTGGTTCGACTGGTCCTCACCGCAGGCGATCTCTGCAGATGGCTTGACGCTGCTCTTCGACGAGCAGAACATGGGCGGAAACAATGGGTATCTGGTCTTTGTTCGCGGCATCGACGGGTCGCCGCCGGTGGGGATCGGCATCGGCAGCGGCCGGGCGTTGTCGCCGGACGGGAAGTGGGCGCTCTCGGTGAAGAACCCATTTGGAGAATCGCGTTGGGAGCTGCTGCCCACCGGGATCGGCGAAGCGCGAGAGCTGCCCGAAGGCCGTGTCCACTCGAAGTTGTGGGCGCGTTGGCTGGAAGACGGGGATCGGCTGATCATCGCGGGTTCGGAACCGGGCAAACCTCTCGGGCTGTATCTCCGAGGACTGGATTCCGCCGACGAGACGCCGCTGACACCGGGCGGCATCGACTTTGTGCGGAGTGGGCACGCGGTCTCGCCTGATGGCAAGTGGGTCACCGCAACCCCCATCGACGGCCTACCGAGGATCTTCTCTCTCGACGGTGGAGAATCCGTCGAAATTGCGGGCCTCGAAGAAGACGAGGTTCCGGTGCAGTGGACGGGTGACGGCAGCGAGTTCTATGTCTATCGCCCGGGTGAGCTCCCCGCTCGTGTCTGGCGAGTCGATCTTGCGAGCGGCGAGCGCACCTTCTGGGGTGAGATCGCCCCGAGCGATCCGGCCGGGGTCTTTGGCATCGACTATCTGGCCATCAGTCCCGATGGTGAGGGGTATGTTTACTCCTATCGGAGGTTGCTTTCGACGCTATACCTCTTCGAGGGTTTGCAATGAGAGTACTGGAGTCGGACTCGTGAGCGACACCAGCGGTGTCTTCCGACCGGCGAAGAAACGCAGGGCGATCCCGCTTGATGGGCTCACCGAGGCTGCGGAACTGGTCGACGGTGTCCGGCGCCGGGATCTTGATCCGGGGGATCGGGTGATCATCTCCACGAAGAACTCGGTCTACTCGTTGACCGCGTGTGCCGATGGGAGATTCGAAGTCAGCGGGGGTTGGTTCGAACGCGAGGGAGAGGGCCGGACGAGAGTCGAAGTCCGTGGATGCACCGCCGGCGGCCACGCCATCTTCACCGATCACGTCGCGGCGTGTGGGCTATTCATGGAGTTCGCCGATGGGTTGCGGACGACCCGGATCAAGAGCGTCCGGCGGATTCAGGCAGCAAAGAAGCAAAATTGATTGGGTGTGGGAAACGAGAATGTCTCGGCGCCGCCGTGTGTTGGTGTCTATATAGAGTCGCATTCGCGAGAGAAAAGAGAATGACAGTTGTTCAAAGCAGATGAATCCATAGCTGGATATCGCATCGTTTCGAAGCTCGGCGCCGGTGGGATGGGTGAGGTCTGGCGCGCCGAGGACACCAAGCTCGGGCGCCAGGTCGCGCTCAAGGTCCTTCCCGCGGATGTTGCCGATGACGGCGATCGTCTGGCGCGCCTCGAGCGCGAGGCGAAGGTGCTCGCCTCGCTGAATCACCCCAATATCGCGATGCTCTTCGGGTTGGAAACGGTCGATTCGGGAGCGGGATCGGGAACGGGACCGGGATCGGACACGGGCCCAACGCCCTCAAACCCTCAAGCCCTCAAGACCTCATGCCCTGTGACCTTCCTCGCCATGGAACTCGTCGAAGGTGACGATCTCTCCGAACGTATTTCTCGCGGCCCCATTCCCGTCGATGAGGCCATTCCCATCGCTCTCCAAATCGCCCAGGCCCTCGAGGCGGCGCACCAGCAGGGCATCGTCCACCGCGACCTCAAACCCGCCAATATCAAGCTCAAGAGTGATGGTACGGTCAAGGTCCTCGACTTCGGGCTCGCCAAGGCCTGGGAGGCCGAGAGCACCGATCACAGTCTCTCGTTGTCGCCCACCATGACCCAGCACGCCACGGCCGCAGGGATCATCCTCGGAACCGCGGGCTACATGGCACCGGAACAGGCGGCGGGGCAGGGGACGGATACCAGGGCCGACGTCTGGTCGTTTGGTGTGGTGCTGTGGGAAATGCTGACAGGCTCGAAGCTCTTCGACGGCGAGACAGTGTCCCATGTTCTCGCCGCAGTGCTCACCGCCGACCCCGATCTCGGCAGCCTGCCCGATGACACCCCCCCGAGCATCGCCGATCTCATCGGACGCTGTCTGCGGAAGAAACCGAAGATGCGCATCCAGGCCATCGGCGATGTTCGAATCGCCATTGAGGAGTATCTTGCCGATCCTGATGCGTCTTCGGTTCGGGGGCTTGCGACCCACGACGAGCAACCGGCTATCCCGTTTTGGCGCAGGCTTCTCCCGTGGGCCGCTGCCGCCGTTCTCGGTTTGGCGCTGATCGCGGCGGTGTTCATTCGCCCGTCGGAGCCGAAGATCGTGATCAAGGCGACGATCCCGCCGCCGGAAGGCACGGACTTCGATCTGAGAGCCGCTGCTCCGGGGCCGACGGTCGTGTCACCGGATGGGAAACGCATCGCTTTCACCGCCGTCGATGAAGATGCCGAGACGAGAGTCTTCGTCCGCAACCTCGATGCCTCTGAGGCGACCGCCCTCAGCGGGACCGAAGGCGCCCAATTCCCATTCTGGGCGCCGGATTCGCGCTGGCTCGGCTTTTTTACTCAGCCGGGCGACCTCCTGCGCAAAATCGACACCACCGGTGGTCCGCCGATGACCCTATGTGCCGCTTCCAACGGCAAGGGAGGAAGTTGGAGCTCAGACGGAGTCATCATATTCGCTCCCAACGCCGGGAGTGGCGTCTACCGGGTATCGTCCGCGGGCGGCGAAGCGGTGGAAATCACCACCCCTGATGCCGAACATCACAACTCGCACCGGCTTCCGTGGTTCCTCCCCGGTGGACGTCATTTTCTCTTCGTCGCGCGCGGTGCCAACAGCGAGGAGTCGGCGATCATGATCGGATCCCTCGACGGCGATGAGCCGAGGGAGTTGCTGCGCAGCATCAGCCAGGCCGCCTACACCGCAGGAAGGTTGATATTTGTTCGCGATCAGACTTTGATGACGCAGGACTTCGATCCAAAGGCCATGAAGCTCATGGCGGAGGCCATGCCGGTGGCCGAGGATGTGATGGTGATTCCGGGCGCGTCCCTCGCGATTTTCGGCGTTTCGCAGAACGGGGTATTGGCCTATCAGACCGGAGACGCGGTAGCCGAAACGATTCTCGAATGGCGCGATCGCACGGGTCGCCCCACCGGAGTGCTCGGGGATCCGGCACTCTATCGATTGGTCAGCCTTTCTCCCGATGACCGGCATGCGGTGGCACAGATTGTCGACCTGGAAGGTGGGGCCTACGATCTCTGGATTTACGAGATCGACCGCAACATCAGAACTCGTTTCACGTTTGACTCCAATGGGGATGTCGCTCCGGTGTGGTCGCCGGATGGAACGATGATCTACTTCGCCTCCAATCGAGGCGGTCATTTCGCGGTTTATCGAAAGCCTCTTTCCGGAGTCGGCGAGGTCGAGTTGGTTGCCGGATTCGACAGCGATGCGTTCCCGGAGAGCGTGTCGCCCGATGGCCGCTTCTTGAGCGTGCTGGTGGCCAATGAGGAAACCAACGCCGACATCCATCTCATCGATCTTGAGAGTAGCTACGAGGCGACTCCATTTCGGGTGACCGAGTTCAATGAAGGTGGTTCGGTGATCTCGCCCGACGGACGCTGGGTTGCGTTTCACTCCGATGAGAGTGGAGAATTCGACATCTATGTGACCACCTTCCCGGTCGTCGGAAGGAAGTGGCAGATTTCCACCGCCAACGGCGTCTATCCTGAGTGGAGGGCCGACGGAGGCGAGATCGTATATACGGACTACGGCGGCAACCTCGTCGTTGTGAAGGTCGATGGTGGTGGTGAGACCTTTGACGTCGGTGCGTCGGAGACCCTCTTCCTCATCGAGACACCGGAGCAGGGAGGGCCCCGCTATTCGGCGTCCGCCGATGCCGAGCGCTTTCTCGTCATACCGGGTGTGACCCAAAAAGCCGACACCCTTCTCCACCTGGTGGTCAACTGGCCGGTTCAACTGGAGGCTCGCCGGTGATCGGAACCACCCTCGGTCATTTCCGGATCACCGAGAAACTCGGTGAGGGTGGGATGGGAGAGGTCTATCTGGCGGTGGACACCCGTCTCGATCGGAAGGTCGCGCTCAAGGTCCTCCCCGAAGAGGTCGCCGGAAACCGGGATCGGCGGAGTCGGTTCGAAGACGAAGCTCGGGCGGCGTCGGCGATCAATCATCCGAACATCACCGCCATCTACGACGTGGGTGAGGATGACGGGGTCCACTACATCGTCATGGAACACATTGACGGCGACGATCTCAGCGCCAGGATGGCGTCCGGCTCGCTGGACGAAGGGGAGATCGTTCGGATCGGGCGAAAGGTTGCGGACGCGTTGGCCGAGGCCCACACGGTGGGAATCACCCACCGCGACATCAAACCCGCCAACATCATGCTGACCTCGGGCGGTCAAGTGAAGGTCCTCGACTTCGGCCTCGCAAAGTTGCGGCCCAACGAGGTGGATCCCCTTGATGATACTGCGCCGACCCAGACCATCACGCAGCCGGGACTGGTCATGGGGACCGTGCGCTACATGAGTCCGGAGCAGGCCCTCGGCAAGAGCCTCGACGCCCGCAGCGATCTCTTCAGTCTCGGGATCGTGCTCTATGAACTCGCCGCCGGTGAGCTGGCGCGTCGGTTCGAGGTCGATCCCGAGGCGCACAGGCTCTATCTTCAGGGGCGCAGGTTCGCGATCGGCAGCGCGACGGAGATGGCCAAGGCCGTCGATTACTTCCAACGGGCGATCGACACGGATCCAGACTACGCCCTGCCCTGGGCGGGTTTGGCCGATGTCTATATCACGCAGTCGTACCACGGTGTTCTGGGTCGCGAGGAAGCGATGTCCTTGTCCAGCGCGGCGGTCGCCCGGGCTCTTGAGATCGACAGTGGTCTTGCCGAAGCACTGGCCGCGTCTGCAGAGATCAAGTACCTCTTCGAGTGGGATTGGGAGGGCGCCGACGAGGACCTCCGACGAGCGATCGAAACCAGCCCCGGGAGTGATTTCGCTCGTATCTCGTATGCCTATTACCTCTCGGCGGTGGGACGTTTTGACGAGGCCATCGAGCACGCCACCATCGCCAGGGAGCTCGACCCGTTGTCTCCGAGCGCCTTCCATCTCGTGGCTTATTCTCTGCTGGGCAAGCACGAGTACGTCCGAGCAGCAGAAGAGTTTCGCGCCGCTCTGGACCTCAATCCCAACTGGACCTGGGGTTATATCAAGCTCGCCAAGACCTATGCCGATAGCGGCCTTTGCGTCGAGGCGTTCGCCACCGCCGAGTCCGCCGAAGCCGAGCTCCACGACGGCGGGACACCCCTGGCGCGATCCTGGCTCGGTTATACATACGCCAAGTGCGGCGATGCAACAAAGACAGAGGCGGCACTGGCGACTCTCGATGGATATGGCGAGGAAAGATACGTCGACCCGGTGGCCTACGCCATCATCTATGCGGCCATGGGTGAAACCGGGCGCCTCCTCGAGGAGCTCGAGCGATCCATCGACGACCATTCGATCAACGCGGTCTTTATACCGGCCGTTCCGACCTATTACTCACCTGGTCTCGAGGCCGATCCCCGTTTCCAGACGCTCATGACCCGGATCGGGTTCACTCAATCGGCGGTTTCGGTGGGAGGCGCCGGATGAGTCTCGAGCCGGGTGGCACCCTTGCGCGATTGCTGCGGTTTGATTTGGGGACCGAAACAGGGATACGCCATAATGGACCCAGCTGACAAGAACTCGTAAAAGGGAACGGGGGCGCCCATGCACATGCGCTTTGTGCGGTTGAAAATCAAAGAAGAGAAGATCTGGGACGCCAAGAAGTTCTACGAAGAGCGGGTGTTTCCTCGACTCGAGCAGACCGATGGGTGTCTGTTTGCGAGTCTCCTCCAGGGAACGATCCACGGCGACGACTACATCTCGATGACGGTGTGGACGAGCGCGGAAGCGGCCGGCAAGTACGAGCACGGCGGTCTCTTCGATCGTTTGTTGGATGAGTCGGACGAACTTCTGCAGGAGGCTGAAGAGTGGGTCACCGACCTGCCTGGAGCGGGTGATGCCGTGGTCTTCAGCGGGATCGAACCCGAAGTTGAAACCTGGGATACGGCCGGAGTGGCCGACGAGGCTGTGTTGGAGAACGTCGGTCAGGGCCATGTCTTTGTCAGGATGGTGGCTGCCAGATTGCGTCGAGGGGCGTTCGACGAATTCCAGCGCAGGTTCGATGATGAGGTTCGCCCGGCACTGGCTGCGACGCGGGGTTGTCTCGGGGCGTTTCTCGTCGCCGGCGCCGGCGACCAGACCCGGATTCTCTCGGTGACCATGTGGGCGCGGGAGGAGGACGCGGTGAGGTATAGCCTCAGCGGTGAATTCGAGCGTCTGACCGTGCGACTCAAGGACACGTTCTCCGATCTCTATCAGTGGAGTATCGCTCTGTCGGGCGATCCGGCGTCGGCCGAGTCCTCGAGCAGCCGGGGTATCGATGTCGAGGGCTACCAGTTGGTCGTAGGCCGCAAACTCAAGAAATAGACGAAGAGGTGTGGATCGCGTCACCCTGATGGGCGGTGCTACCATTTCGACAGAAGATGTTCCGAACGATGAGAGTTCCGGTTCGAGGCCGATTTCGAGCCGAATGAAGGCCGCTTCTGCGGGAGAATACGATGAACGACGTTGTAAAACACGAGTGTGAGTTCGATCCGGAGCGGCTGCTGCTCAAGCTCGATTTTCAGCTTCCCGGGGACGTCGAGTCGATTCAGCCCTCGGTGGACGAGATCATGGAAGTCGTCGGGGCTCAGGAGTGCGCCTCCGGACATGAATTCGAGGTCGAGGTCGCCTTGCTTGAAGCGCTTGCCAATGCGGTGACCCACGGCTGTCAAGATGATCCGTCGAAGATCATCGAAGTCTGCGTTGCCTGTGAGATAGACCGTGGCATGCTGATCATCGTCCGCGATCCCGGATCGGGTTTCGATCCGGGGAAGATTCCCAGTCCGATCAAGGGTAAGAATGTCTTCTCGGATCACGGCCGCGGAATCTTCCTCATCAACCAGCTCATGGACGATGTCGAGTATCGGAGCGGCGGAACCGAGATCTGGATGCGGAAGAAGTAGGCCATGGCGGATTCAGCCTCGCTCATCGGCGAGGAACTCGCACACTACAGGGTGATCGAAAAGCTCGGCGAGGGTGGAATGGGTGCGGTCTACCGAGCCGAGGACACGAAACTCGGACGCGAAGTCGCGCTCAAGGTACTCCCGGAGGAGTTGGCGCAGGAACCCGAGCGTCTCGCCCGTCTGCGTCGTGAGGCGCAGATCCTCGCGTCGCTCAACCACCCCAATATCGCGTCCATCTATGGACTCGAAGAGCTTGACGGTCGCCTCATTCTGGAGCTCGAGTTGGTCAAGGGTGATGAACTCGCGCTACGGCTGAAACGCGGGGCGCTCCCGGTTGACGAGACCATCGATATCGCGACCCAGATCGCCTCCGGCCTCGAAGAGGCTCACGAAAAAGGGGTGATCCACCGCGATCTCAAACCGGCGAATCTGATGATCACCCCCGACGGGGTCGTCAAGATCCTCGATTTCGGTCTGGCGAAACCCTACGTCGATGACTTCACCAGCGACGGTGTTTCTGAGCTGCAGACCGTCACCGGCGGTGACCTCACCCGTGAGGGCGTCATCATGGGAACCGCCTCCTATATGAGCCCGGAGCAGGCCAGGGGACGGAAGGTCGATCGTCGGGCAGACATCTGGGCCTACGGCTGCGTGCTCTTTGAAATGGTGACCGGCCGCAGAGCATTCGGCGGAGAGACCATGACCGATGTTCTGGTGTCGGTGGTCTCCGGAGAGCCCGACTGGTCACTGCTCCCCTCCTATACTCCGCCGGGTGTCCGCCGGCTTGTGAGGCGTTGTCTCAAGCGCGATCCGCGAAATCGCCTGCGAGACCTTGGAGACGCCGTCATCGAGCTTTCCGAGGCAACTGGGCCCTCCAGTGACGACGGGATGGTGGCGGCGGAAGCCATGTTGCCGAGCAGGAATCTCGCGCTCTGGGCGATCGTCGGGCCCTTGCTGGGCCTGGTTCTCGGGGTGGCGCTGTTGTGGTTCCTCGGTCTCGAAGACCATCCGGACCCGCGCCCGGTGAGGCAACTGGCCGCCGTCAGTCAACCCGTTTCGATGTATGGATCTTTCGCCCCTTCCCTGACCACCACTCCCAACGCAGAACTGCTGGTCTACTCGGCGGGGAGCCCGAGGTTCCTTTACGGACAGCTCCGTGACCAACTCGAGGCAGCGCCGATTTCGGGAACCGAAGGCGCTACGGCCCCGTTCTTCTCGCCCGACGGTCGCCTTGTCGGTTTCTGGGCAGATGATGCGCTGAGGAAGGTGCCGGTGGGAGGGGGAGCGCCGGTGACAATCGTCGATACGAGCAACTACTTCTTCGGCGCGGACTGGGGGGCGGACGGATACGTTTACTTTTCTCGGCCGTGGGTACTCGACGGAGGAGACAGCTCCATCGCTCTGGTGCGGGTGTCAGAGAACGGTGGCTCCGTCGAGTTGGTAGCGGCTCCCGAATCGGTAGCCGGACGGACCGTCGCCCTGGCGTGGCCGGAGATGCTTCCCGGCGGAGAATATCTCCTCGCGACCAGGTGGGCGACGGACGGACGACCCCCGGCGATCGAAATCGTCTCGATCGCTGATGGCGCCCGGCAGACGCTCATCGAGGGATTTCAGCAGGCGGTTTTCGTGCCCGGCGGTCATCTGGTGGCTGGAACACCCGACGGGCAGATTTTTGCCCTTGGGTTCGATCTCGATTCGCGAGAGATGACCGGCGATCCGGTCTCCATCGCCAACGGCGTCAATCGGTCGAGTTATGGGGCGCAGCATTTTGCCGTCGGCTCCGATGGAGCGCTCTTCTGGGTTCCCGAAGTGGGCCCTTCTCGGCCGGATGAGTTGGTCTGGGTCGATCGGGACGGCAACGCCGAACCGGCGTCGAGCCATCTTAGACACTACGAGACGCCCCGGCTTTCCTCGGACGGTTTTGTCGTGGCAGGAGTTCGCAGCGCACACGACGATTTCAATATTTGGTTGCTCGATACCGACCGGGACACACTACGGCCGTTAACCATCGAGACCGGGTACTCGAGGATGCCTCTGTGGGCGCCGAATCGTTTGGGAGTGATCTACTCGGTGCCTCTGGGGAACGACAAACTTCCGGCTGGGATCTACCTCCGGGGGCCCGAAGGATCGGGAGAACCCCGGTTGCTTGTTCCCGGCACGCTCAAGGTGCCGACATCCGTTTCCGCCGACGGCAAGACTCTCCTTTTCCAGACCGTCGGCGTGAGCACCGGGTGGGATTTGTGGCGGGTCGACCTTGAGTCCGAAGGTGATCCCGAGTTGATGATGGCGGCGCCGTTCGACCAGGCGGAGGCGAGTTTTGCTGCGGATGAGAACTGGATCGCCTTCGAAGCCGACGCGTCCGGGCGCAGTGAGATCTATGTTCGCCGTATCGGTAGTCATGCTATCGAAGGTCAGGTTTCGCCCCACGGTGGGAGTTGGCCGGTGTGGAATCCGAACGGCGGTGAACTGTTGTATCTCGGCGAAGGTTCGTTGATGTCGGTGAAGGTGGATCTGACCGGAGAACCCGTTGTCGACGCCGCCCGCGCGCTCTTCAACCTCGATGGGTACGGGCGATCATTCGATGTGTCTGCTGATGGTCGGAGGTTCCTGATGATCCGGCTCGGTGAGGAGCCCGCAGGTCGGCAGATCAACCTGACCCTCGATTCTCGCCTCGAATAAAGAGCTCAGAATCGTTGCAGAACTGCGATAGACTCGGCCCTTCGGGCGTTGGTCTGCCCATGTCGTGACCTGGAGGGGTCCAATGAAAATCTCGGCAATCTGTCTCCTCGTCGTGGGTGTGGGAGTGTTGATGACGTGTTCCAAGGCTGATCCACAGCCACCGGTCGCCGAGATTGTTCCCCATGAACTCGAAACTCATGGCGATGTCAGAATCGACGACTACTTTTGGCTGCGCGAGCGCGAGAACCCAGAGGTCATCTCCTATCTCGAGGCCGAGAACGCTTACATGGATGAGGTGATGGTCGAAACCGCGGCCCTCCAGGCCGAGCTCTTCGAGGAGATCAAGGGTCGGATCAAGCAGACCGACTCCAGCGTCCCGGTTCGCGATCACGGCTATCTCTACTACAACCGAACCGAGGACGGCAAGGAATACCAGATCCACTGCCGCATCAAGAATGAACCAGGCGCGAAAGAAGAAGTGCTCCTCGATGTCAACGCATTGGCTGAAGGACACGAGTTTTGTTCGGCGGGCTGGATTCGGGTGAGTCCGAAAACCGACACGATGATCTATGCCGTCGATACTGTCGGTCGGCGCAAATACAACCTTCGGTTCCAGGATCTCGGGACTGGAGACCACCTGGACGATGAAATCACTGAAATCACGGGGCAGGCCGAGTGGTTCAACGACGGAACGACTCTGATCTACACCAAACAGGATCCGAACACCCTGCGCTCGTATCAGGTCTGGCGCCACGTATTGGGTACCGACCCCACCGATGATGTCCTCGTGTTTCAGGAAGACGACGAGACCTTCAGCGTCTACATCGAAAAGACGGAATCCGATCGGTTCATCCTCATCCAGTCAGACCACACGCTGTCTACCGAGTACCATCTCATCGACGCCGATAAGCCCATGGCTGAGCCGGTCGTCGTCGCGCCCCGGGAACGAGGTGTCGAGTACCACGTCACCCACCAGGGTGATCGACTCTTGATTCGAACCAATCTCGGCGCCACCAACTTCCGACTCATGGAGGCGCCTTTGAGCAGCCCTGGGCGAGACAACTGGCGAGAGATCGTGGCGCACCGTGATGAGGTCTTGCTGCAGGAGACGGAGGCGTTCCAAGATTTCATCGTACTCTCCGAGCGTGAGAACGCCGTCAACCGGCTGGTCGTGATCGACGTCAATGACGGGGCGAGTCATGCGATCGACTTCGACGAGTCCGCGCACGATGTTTGGGTGGGCGACAATCGCGAGTATGACTCGGATATTCTCCGCTTTGAATTCACTTCGATGAAGACTCCGCGTTCAATCTATGACTACGATATGAACACCCGAGAGAAGACCCTGATGAAGCGCCAGGAGGTTTTGGGTGGGTACGACCCGGCTGACTATGTAAGCGAGCGATTGATGGTCCCGGCCAGGGATGAGGTCGAGATACCGGTGTCGATCATTCGACGCAGGGATCTGCCGTTTAACGGCTCGGCTCCGCTGCTGCTCCACGCCTACGGTTCGTACGGGTCGAGTTCCGATCCCTATTTCGATCCCGACGTGGTCAGCCTGCTCGACCGCGGTTTCAGCTACGCCATCGCCCACGTGCGGGGGGGGCAGGAAATGGGTCGTTGGTGGTACGAGGACGGCAGGCTCCTCAAGAAGAAGAACACCTTCACCGATTTCATCGATTGCGCGCGCTATCTCATCTATGAGGGATACACCTCCCCCGAACGGTTGGTGGCTCGAGGAAGAAGCGCCGGTGGTCTGCTCATGGGCGCCATTTCCAATATGGAGCCGGAACTCTTTGGAGGGATCGTGGCCGGTGTGCCTTTTGTCGATGTCATCACGACCATGCTCGACGACTCGATCCCGCTGACCGCAGGCGAGTGGGACGAGTGGGGCGACCCCCGTGACGAGGTCTACTACGACTACATGTTGTCGTACTCACCATACGACCAGGTCGAAGCCAAAGACTATCCGGCGATGTTGATCACAGCGGGTCTTCACGACTCCCAGGTTCAGTACTTTGAACCCGCGAAATGGGTGGCGAAACTGCGTGCACTCAAGACCGATGACAATCTCCTCGTCTTTCGCACCAACATGGATGCGGGCCACGGCGGCGCGACCGGAAGATACGACGTTTACAAAGAGCAGGCCGAGGAATTTGCATTCATCTTGAAGGTGGTCTCGTCGGGTGGCTGATGGTGTGAACGTTCGAACTCACCACGGTATCGAGGGGGTCGAGAGCCTCGTCGGAGCGGTGGTTGTCATCGATGTCTTTCGCGCCTCCAACACCATCATTTCGCTCCTGGGTGCCGGTGCGAAAGACGTCTTCCTTCTCGCCGACATCCAAGAGGCCCGATCGCTCAAAGCTCGGTATCCGAAGCGACCGCTTCTCGGCGAGCGTGGCGGCATCACTCCCGATGACTTCGATGGTGGCAACTCGCCGGCAAACGTCGGTTCCCTCATCACTCCGGGCGATTCGCCGATCCTGACCACCTCCGCGGGGACGCAGGCGATCTCCCGGCTGGAGGCGGCGGATCTGATCCTCTTCGCCAGCTTCGCCAACGCCGCTGCAGTGGCCCGAGCCCTCCAGGTTCGCCGGCCGATCTCGGTGACACTGCTGCCAATGGGGCTGGAGGCGCGCATGCCGGCGCTCGAGGACGACGAGGCCGCGGTGTGGATCGGCGGTCTGATCGAGGGTCGAAGTCAGGACTTCACCGGGGTTCGCCAGCGGTTGCTCGATTGCGACGGAGCGGCTCGATTGCGCCGTCTCGGCCAGGCCGACGATCTCGCGTTCTGCACCGAACTCGACACCCGGAGCCTCGTGCCGGTGGTTGTCCAAGGAGACCCGCCGCGTGTGATCTCGTTGGTGGATTGATCGCGGGGATCGGCTACAATCCCCCGACGTTGTGAGGATTCATTCCTCACAGTGGGGAGGGACGAGTGGATCTGAGTCAGTTCAAAATGGCGACCGCGGTCGTGAGATGCGAACCCTCGGGGCGAGAGGTCGTTGTCGTCCATGATACGAACCTGATGGATGCCATTCATCAAACCGGCCTCGGTCTCGGTCAGTCCTGCGACGGTATCGCCCTGTGCGGTTTCTGCCGGGTCACGATTCTCGAAGGGAAGGACAACCTCAGCCCGATCGAGAGTGAAGAAGAAAAGGTGCTCGCCTCCCTGCACGGAGCGGATGGTGAACGTCTGGCCTGTTGCGCTACCGTCCAAGGACCAGTCACTCTCACCACGACGTACTGGTAGGCCGCACGTTTCAGGTCACGAGCATCCGTAGCGCCAATTTCAAACCAGCGTACGCCGCGAGTCTCTGAAAACGGTCCGGGTCGACGGGAAAATAGAGCTCACGCGTCTCGACCCCATTGGGCCCGGCTGCCGCAACGGTCAGAGCTCCAGGGCGATGGCCACCAACTCCGTCGGCTGCTCCAAACGTCGCGATCCCGATCGATGCGCCGAACCGCGTTTGAACCGCCGCGGCGGCCTCTTCCGCCGACTCGCCCTCGAGATCGAGTTGGTTGCCCAGAACCGCAATGTCGCCGGCGACCAGGCTCCCCCGCAGACACCGACGGCCGTGCTCCGAAGCTCCTAGCATCCTCGCAACCGCACCGCAGCTGGCGATCTCGGCGGCGGCGAGGGTCATCCTGTTCTCGGTCATCGTCGTGGCGACGAACGTCGGGAAATCGATGTCTAATCGGGGTCCGCCGACGGCAAAGACATGGCGACCGAGGCGCTGCCGCGCGTCCTCGACCAATCGCTCGAGCTCAACATCGGCGACTGACCGGTCGGCGCCCTCGACCACCAGCCGGAGGTGGATCTCCGGAAAGGTGGCGCGATACTGCACCACCAACCCCATTCCCTCAGGAACCTCGTCTTCGATCCCTTCGAGGAGTTGGGCGACCTCGCTCTCGCCTTTGCCGAAGATCTTGAGGGTCGCGACCATTTGTGGGGCGGAGCTCAACCGTCCGGCGAGATCCGGCAGGGCCGACTCGTCGGCCATCCGCCGTATTTCGCGGGGAACCCCGGGCATGAAATAGAGCCGACAGGAGTCGGCATCGAGGCGGAACCCTACCGCGGTTCCCTCCGGGTTCGGCAGGATCGTGCAGCCCGCGGGCAGATCAGCCTGTTTCTCGTTGGTGGGCGGCATCTCGCGTCCCCGCTCTGAAAAGAACTGACGGGTGTGCTCGAGAGCCTCGCTCGATCGCTCGATCTCGAGTCCGAATGCCCTCGCTGCGGCGGCTGCGGTGAGATCGTCACTGGTGGGTCCGAGCCCGCCCGAGACGAGAACCGTGTCGGCCCTCCCGGCGGCGGTTCGCAGGGCCTCGACCATACCGTCCATATCGTCGCCGACGCTCCGGTGCTCGGTGACGCGGAGACCCAGGTCGGTGAGTTTGGCGGACAGTTCAAAGGCGTTGGTATCGACAAGCCGACCTTCGATCAACTCGTCTCCGATGGTGAGGATTTCTATTCTCGACATGAGACGAAGTGTACCTCGCCCCGATTAGCCGACCGGCGTTTTCCTCTTGTTCGACCGCTGGTTGCTCGGGAGCACCCGTTTGCGCACTCGCACGGAGGTGGGAGTGACTTCGACGAGTTCATCGGCGTCGATCCACTCGAGGGCCCGGTCGAGGGTCATTTCCCGAGGTGGCGCCAATCGGAGCGCTTCGTCGGAACCGGCGGCGCGCATGTTGGTGAGCTTCTTCTCGCGGGTGACGTTGACGTCCAGATCGGAGTCACGCGTGCTTTCGCCGAGGATCATGCCCTCATACACCTCGTTACCGGGGCCCATGAACAGGGTTCCTCGCGGTTCGAGGTGGTAGAGCGCATAGGTCGTCGTCTTGCCGGCGCGGTCCGAGACCAGGGCGCCGGTGGCGCGGCCGGCGATGGGCCCCTGCCACGGCGACCAACCGTCAAAGAGGTGGTTGAGAATCCC
>Ga0316198_10000947_pt1 | contig 16267 bp, 15 predicted proteins | sample OudBieAanoxic_MG_FD_204935 | JGI IMG/M metagenome (GOLD analysis project Ga0316198, IMG submission 204935) | Coastal sediment microbial communities from Oude Bieten Haven, Netherlands - site A anoxic | ecosystem: Environmental > Aquatic > Marine > Coastal > Sediment | place: Netherlands...
CTAGTTCTCGATCTATGCGGAACCTAGCCTACTGGAATCGCTCCGCGCGAGGACCTAGGCCGCGGTTCTGCTCCCACGCGGACACGAAGCGTATCTCTTCGAGGAGACCAACAGATGAGAGCGTTGCTGATAATCGCATTGATGGTCGTGTGGCACCCTGCCCTCGCCTGCTCGTTCGACGCGGAGTGCCCGACGTCGGAGCGATACCTCAAGCGTCCGGGCAACAAGGCCGGCCATTGCGGCAACTGTGACAGCGGGCTCCGCGAGCCGTTGGACTTGACCGCCCCCGAGAGGAAGCTTTGCTCCCAAGACATCGATTGTGGCGTCGGCGGGACGTGTCTTGCCGTGGGCGGACTATACGGCACCTGTGTCGGCGTGTGAGCCAAGGCCATGTCGCGGCGCAATTAGGCTGAACTAGCGGGCATGCAGTCGCTGGGTCGGACGAGAAAGTTAAGAACAGTTTAGTTGCAAACGACCCGACCATGCATTTGTCCATCCCAATGGGTATAAATACTCATCCTCAGCGGGGGTGATTGATGAACGATCTAGCGAAGAACGGAGAATCATAATGCGAGTTTTTATCTGGACGCTTGCCCTAGCCGCTATGGCCACGGTCGCCCAGGCAGACGACAGAGCGCTGACCGAGCGCGAAATAGAGGGGGTGCAAAATGCGCTCAAAGCGATCGGATGCACGGTCGCCGACAGTGAAATCGAGGCAGAAAAAGGCGGTTACGAGGCCGATGATGCCATTTGCGACCGCGTTCAGTACGACATATATCTCGACAAGGACTTCAACATTATGAACAAACAAAAAGAAGATTAGCGGCCAATCGCGGATTACACCGCGATTGATGGCCGCGCCACAGCGCTCCAGATAGAACGCTGACAGCCTCATCTGTTTACGGAGGACGCCAGATTTGAAAGCGTCCTCCGGCAAACACACCTGCTTGGGGGCAAATCCCTAGAAGGTGGCGCTTCCAAAGAAGCGGACATTGGCGCCAGGTAGCAGCACGCCCTCCCGTCGCTTGAACGAGGCCGAGTTCAAGACCTCGTCGTCCAGCAAGTTCTCGCCTCTCACACCGATGTTGAACCTTGGGCTCAGCCCTGCCGGACCTTGCGTCTTCATAGCATAGCTTAGCTCCGCGTTAAGGAGCGTGTAGCCCGGTGTTATCAACTCGTTCGGCGCGACCAAGTCCTGATCGAAGGCATGCAGCACGCCAACGCGCCCGTACCACGTACCGTCCCGGTAATAGACGCCACCGCCAAGGCGATGCGGCGGTATGCGTGGCACGTTCTCGCCGTTATCAAATTCAGCGCGGACGAAATCATATTGACCATCAATACCCCATAGACCGCGCCACACCTGCCCGACATCGTATTCGCCAAGTATCTCAGCTCCGTAGAATGTCGCATTCCGCTGTTGAAAGAGAACCTGGTCGAAAGTCTCTTCCTCGTCCAGCTCGGCCGCGCACGAGTCCAGCGTAACGCCGCAGACGAGCCCCGTGAGTTCCCGAAAAATGAAACCGTCGTAGTTCGTGTAGTAGCCCGAGGCATCGTAGCGGAGCTTCCCAACTGGACGCTTCACACCGATTTCCAGCGTTTGCGCCTTCTCTTCGTTGAGGAAGGGATTGCCAATCTCGAACGTTCCGGTCGCTTCGTGTAGACCCTTGGAAAAAAGCTCCGCGCCAGCCGGCGCGCGCTCGACAGCTTGGCCATTCAGCCGAAGCACCTTGTCGTTGCCGAGATCATAGAGCGCACCGAGGCCGCCACTGACAGGCACGAAATCTCGTTGGCCCCTAAAGACGACAGGTGCTTCCGGATCATCGATGTTGGAAAAGCCGGTGCCGTCGACCGATGCTCCCTCGACCCGTAACGCGACCTGAAGTCGGAGCAGCGCACTGGCTTCAAGTTCCTCGAACCAGAAGCCTGCAATGCTCTCAGCGTCATAGGGCTCTAGAAGCGAGTCGCCTTCAAAGCTGATTCCCTTTGTGTCCGCGTGATCCCATTGGACACCGACTGCGCCACTCAAGGGCCCAAACTGTGTCCCGACGGGACGGTGCTGGACCTCTAACCGCGCTTCCTGCTGCCTGTTGGTGAAGGTCTGACCAACAGAGAAGCCGGCGGCCTCATCTTCGTGTTCGTCTTCGTGTTCTTCCTCGTTGTGCTCTTCCTCTCCATGCCCTTCCTCGCCGTGTCGGGCGAGCTCGTTGTGCGCATAGTCGGAAGCGCCGAACCAGAACCGAACCGCTTCGATGCCGGACAAGTCGGGGCGCCACTCTCCCCGTGCCAGTATTTTGTCTTGCTCGAGGTCAATACGCGGCAGCCTGCCTTCTTCAGCTTCTTCACCCGGGATACCATAGAGACTCTCGAACCGTGAGACAGACACGCCGATGAAGCCGTTCTTCGAGATGTGGGACGCACCGGCAGAACCGCCGCGGCTGTTCACGAAGGTGTTCAGTTGTGAACCGAGCGGGGTATCATAATCGTTGTAATCGCGAATAAAGCCATCGGCGTGCAGGACAAATCCATTAGTACCGCCCGTAGCGCTAAAGGCGCCATCACCGCCCGTGTCTACCGTGTTGCCGCCGCCCTTCACCATGCCGCGGAAACCACGCTCAGGCATAAAGGTTGGAATGCGCTGGTTATCGATGGATACCACGCCGCCGATCGCCTGTGATCCGTAACGCAAAGTCGATGGCCCGCGAACAACCTCAATACGATCAGCGTCGGACGGGTCGATCGGGATCGCGTGGTCTTCTGAAATCGCCGAGACGTCGTGCGCCCCAATGCCGTTCTCCTGGATGCGTATCCTGTAGCTGTCCAGGCCGCGAATAATCGGCCGGTTGGCACCAGGCGCGAATGTGGAGCCGGTGATCCCCGGCTTGTTTTGAATGCTGTCGGTAATCGTCGCGCCGGGATTGGCGAGAATCTCGCGTTCCGTCGCTATAGTGACGGGCACGAAACTATCTCCAGTCACGATGGCGAAGCCAGCTGGTGTATCGAGGTCAAGCACACGTTCCGGAGTCTGTTTGACGGCGGCGGCAGAGGCCGGCGCTGGGCGCGACGACGCATCTGCGCTTCTTGTTGTTGGCGTCGATGTCGGAGCGCGGCTTGTGCGGGCCGGCGCGGCGCTTGGCCTGGGCGATGCTCCGGTCGACACCCTCGCGCCTGACGGCTTCTGGACGGGGCTGTCCACGGTCACCTCGACCGGCGGAAGCTCATAGACTTCATCGATACCCTGGCCGACCTGCGCAACTAAGTCGTTTTCTGGAGCATTCAAGGCCTCTTGAGCGTCAGCCCCATCCCAACCAGCAACCAACAATGAGAAGATCGCGCACAGAACACCAGTGCGCCTGCTACGCCCGTAAACCACTGCTACCCCCAAGTGTTATTTTATAACATATTTTGTGATATGCTATAACGCAACGCTTGGCGTGCCAAGGTGCTGATAGGCTTGTTGTGTATCGGGTGCCCCGTGGGCAAACGCCCGCCGCGGCCGTAAACGCGGCTGCTTGCGTCCATGCCTAAGGCGTTCGCTTTGGGATCTAGGCTGACTCAGCGGTAAGGGCTCGAAGACAGAGCATTCCGGCCCAAAAGAGCAAGCTGGACGCAGCCGCCTAAGGGCGTGACTCATGAAAGGCTGTCTTAAATCGTGACTTCCATGCCGTCATAGGAGACGGTCCAGCCCACCGCTTCCACGGCGGCGCGCTCGGGTGAGTCGTCTCGCAGAACGGGATTGGAATTATTCACGTGGATAAAGATCTTCCGCCCAATGCCGAGCGGCTCCATGAGGGCCAAAGTTCCATTCGGGCCGGACATATTCATGTGCCCAATACGATCGCCAGTCTTCTGCATGAGCCCCTGGTCGATCATTTCGTTGTTCTCGTAAAGAGTGCCGTCAAAGAACAAGAGCTCCGCACCCTGGAGCCTAGTCCGCAAGACATCATCGAGCCCTGAGCAGCCAGGAATAAAGAAGAACGACTTGCCGGTCGCGTCCTCAGTCACCTTAAGACCAATCGTATCGCCAACCTGGGTGCCGAAACTGCCGCCCGTCCCTTTTTCCTCATCCTCGAGGTAGAGCGGGATCTTGCCCGGCACGTCAAAGCCCTCCACCGAGAGCCCCACAGGCCCGTCCGGCCCTTCAACAGCGAAAGGCATTCCCAACGTCATGGTCTTCCGCGCGACGAGGTCCGGATTCAGCACGTCGAAAATGCTGTTGGCTGCTAGCACGTCGAGCACGCGGGCGCTGCCGTAGACCGTCAGTGGCTGGCTTTCGCGAAGGCAGAGGAGGCCCGCGACCGCATCCACGTCGCCGTTCGTCAGCACCACGGCCTTGATCGGGCTATTGCGCGGTGGTCCGTCTGGATCCGGTTGAAGTTCTGGCGTCTCATTGATCTGCTGGCGCAGGTCTGGCGCGGCATTTAAGAGGACCCACTGCTTGCCGTCTGCGCTGACCGCGACAGAGGCTTGCGTCCGCGGCTTGACGGTCGGGATGCCCGACCTCGCCGCGGCCGAATTCCGACCGTTACAATTCCATTGCGGCAGGCCGCCGCCCGCACCAGCGCCGATAACTTTGATCAACATGACAGCGGTTTCTTGGCGTGTTTGAATGGTTCACGTCAAGGCGAATCTGGGCCAAGCGACGGGATGTCGACGAAACGTAAAGTAGGATCACGTCTCGTTTTCAATCAAAGAGAAAGGCACGACCCCTAGGGCCGTGCCTTCTTGTTGCTCGCTCTGTAACGCCCCTCATTCAGGCCTTAACGCCCGTCTGCTTGAGCATTGCAGCCGCGTTAGTCACCAGTAATCACAATGACTTTGAAGTCCTTGCCCAAGCGGAAGTCGTACTGACCGTCCTTGCACTTCACGTCCTCGGCCTCAAAAATACCAGAGCCCTCGGTCTCTTTCTCGAAGCTACCACCTTCGCAGCCCCACGCTGTGAGCACTTCCTTGATTTTCGCCGCCTCTGCCTCAGACGGATCGTCATCAGCGAAGGCCGGCGTTGCCGCAAAAGCGAGCGCGGCAGCAGCGATCAAAAGCTTCTTCATTGAAGTCAACCTTTCCAGCTAAGCTTGAAGTTGTTTGCGACGCTTGTCGCATGTTCAGGCCCACTTTGGCGCTTCCTATGTCGAACCCTTTACAGTCCGCGTTATTCTCATGGGGTAAAACATCAGGGGAGACTTGGCAATAGCGCACTCGGACGCGCGAAGGACTGCCGAAACAGTGAGCGCCCCTGCACGCGAAGCTCCGTACCGCAAAGATGCCAACGGCGCCGCCGGGCAAAGAACATAGGACCTAACGGCGACCAGGACGGAGGCGGCGTGTCTCGACCGTTCCTTCCGTTCGATCGATGGGGCCGCGATAACCGGGAACACCGTACTTTGTATAGTTGCCGAAACGATCATAGTACCGTCGGCCCCCATAGCCCCAAAAACCTGGTGTATAGCCATAGTTTGGCGGGGGCAACGGGGCGTTGTAATTGTCAGCGTCTTTAAGGCCTTTGCGTTCGTGGAAGAAACGAAGGTGGCTGGTCTTCACATAGCCGGCCCCGACGCGGCACCAGCCCTTCTTACACGCTTTAGCATCGACGACCTGCGCGATGCCGATAAGGCCTAGCACCTTCGCTTTCGAATTGGGCGTAGCGTGGATGCTCGTAGGCCGCTTGGCTGCTGCCGTTGCAGCGGTCGCATCACCTGGCAGGTGCATCGCCACTGCCGCGCAGAACGCAATGAAGAGACATCGGATCTTATTAGCTTGAGCCATGTCGGTTGCAGCAGTCATTCTGTTGAAGCGTGACTAGCCGGCCAACGAAACGTAGAAACGTCTCTCGGCGATGCAAGCGACTTTGGCACGTCTTGCGTTGATTCCCCAAACGTTACGAATGGCGCAAATTTGGCGTGGCATACGACCGCCGCCGATGATCAGACATCGGCGGCATCATGGTCGCCTGTTGGCTTTCAGCCACGCTTCCGCGACGGCTCGGGTCAGAACTCACCGCCGCCACAGGAGGTTTGCGGCTACCATTTGACCCGAGCGCCAGCCATAACCGAACGCCCAAGGCCAGGCTTAATGCCGTCCTCGCGGTCGGTGATGTAGAGCTTGTCGGTGAGGTTCTCGCCTGAGACGAAGATCGTCATTTCGCTGCCGAACACGTCCGTCGGTATGGTGTAGTTGGCCCGCGCATTGAGGAGCCAAACGCTCGGTACCAAGCCGTCCTCGCCGCTCGGATCTTGCGCGAAAGGCGTGTTCTCTTCATCGGTGAAGAACTCACCCCGGTAGACGAAGCTAACGCTGGCGTTCCACCCGGCCGTGCTCTCAATGCCCGTGGTCAAATAAGCGACCTCGCGCGGCGCGAAAGGAATACGGTTACCTACGACGCTGGTACCGTCCGGGAGGATGCCCTCGGTAACCTCACCATTCGAATAGGTGAAGGTTCCTTCGAGGAACGGATTAAGGTTCCATCCCGTGAAGGGCCGAGAGTCGAGGCGGCCGTACATTTCCACGCCACTGATCTCGACCTGGTCGATGTTGGTGTAGACATTGAGGCCAGAAGTCGTCGTGGAGGAACTACGGATTTGGTAGTTCTCGATGGACTTGAAGAAGCCGGCCACGTCAAACGTCATACCCTTAATGCCGGTCGACCGCACCCCAAGCTGGAAGTTGTCGCCAAGCTCGTCTTTCGGCGGGAACGGTCCCTCGCGCTGCACGGGGATGGTCACGCCGCGGTTATAACCGCCATACATCGTCGTGTGATAAACGGTCCGAACTTCACCAGCAGAACCATTCACCGGGGCGACCTGTCGCCCAGCTAGGCCCCACGAGAACGAGATCCCCGGCAACCAGTACGTCTTATCATAGCTGAAGTTCTGATCATTAGGGTTGATCGCAAAGACAACGCATTCCCCCTCGTTGAAGAAGTCCTCGCCGTCGATCTCGCACTCCTCGAGTTCGGTTTCGCCCTCGCCCTCCTCCTCACTCGAGGAAAGCTGGCGTACTTTCGAAGATATGTGCTCGAAACGAATGCCCGGAACAATATCAATGGCAGGCGTCGCGTGGATAACAGTCTGGGCGTAGGCCGAGACTGCGTCAGCTTCGTGCTCGCTGTCGAAGACCGTGAGACCCTTCTCGTCGCCATCCGTCAGAATTTCTCCCTGCCTACCGAAGAAGTTACGGTTGGCAAAGGTATGGTGCTCAAACCGAGCGCCAAGCTGAAAGTCTTGGTTCAGCCCCGCAAGCAATTCGCGATTGGCCAGCTCGAAACGCTGCTCGCCACCGACATGCTGATAGGTCCTTAAGCGGCCGAGCATAACGCCCTCGGGGATAATCACTTCGTCGCCGAGTAAAAACGGGCTGAAATTCCCCTCTGCCTGCGAGGGATCGGCGCCTTCGAAGTTTTGATACCGGTCGCGACGATGGTGGTAGTAATAAACACGTGTATTCGAGCTCGTCTCGTCGTCGAAGTAATAATTCAGTGTGCCCTGAAGGCGAAATGGGTCGGCATTGTAGGTGCTGAAGCGCGAACCAGGATTAAAGCATGTTTTGCAGTGCTTGATCTCCTTGAAGAAGGCTTGCTCAACCGTGCCGGATCGGAACTCGGTTTCCTCTTCTTCCTCGAGCTCCTCATCTTCTTCGAGATCCCCCTCTTCTTCGCCCTCTTCTTCCTCTTCGAACTCTAGATTGGCTTCGTCGTAGTTGTCGCGCTGGCGCATATAGGCCCCAGAGAAGACAAAGTCGGCGTTGGTATTCTTCCAGCCGAGAGCTCCATAAAAGTCGTTGTAACGCAGGCGCTCCGTATCCCACGCGCCCTGCACGTCCGCACCCGTGTAGGACACCACGCTACCCCAGTTCTCAAAGGTCTTGCGGAGATGCACATGCCATTTGGCCGCCCCACCGTCGTCGCCGGCCCCATCAACCGCGACGCCACCGCCTTGACCCGACATAACGAACTCATCTGGCCCGAAGGGCTGCAGGTTACGGAAGTTGATTGCACCGAAGTTGTTGTTCGGCGCGTAAATGATCGAGCCCTTAATCACTTCAACGCCCTCAATACGATCTGGTGGAGGCACGTAGTGCACCGAAGGATCTATATAGAGGCTCATGTTGATGGACTGACCATCTTCCATAACAAGGATTTTACGCGAACGCCGCGGATTCGAGCCGCGAATGCCCATGCCGCCCTGATTGCCAAGGCCGTCGTCATTAACGATGGTTAGGCCCGGTACGCGCTGCAGAATGTCATTCGTCGAGAGCGGATCCTGTTCGTTGATCTGCTGCCGTGTCACCCGGGCGCCGGCTTCCGAAAAATTCTGCAGGTTGCCGGGCGCGATGCCATTGTTGGGATTAATCGGTGATTGCGCAGCGTCAATCGAGCGCTCGAAGCTCGCCTCCCCGCCGGGAGGCCCAAAGAACTCAAGCAGCTGCTGCGTAATCAGCGTGGGAACGAAGTCTTCCGGCTCAATGGGCTCAATCCCCGTATCCGCGACCGGCGCTTCTGGCGGCGGCACATATTCGACCGGCGGCGGAACGTATTCCACCGGCTGCGGGGTCGATACGGGGCGAGGTTCCGGCTCCGGTTCCGCCTCGGCCTGAACGGGTTCTGGCGGCTGCTGAGGTTCTTCCTGAGGCTGAATGATCTCGATCGCGGGAACATCGCCTTCAACCTGAGGCGTGTCTGTTGCGTCAGGCTGCTCCGTCGCAGACGGCGCGGCTTCCTCTATAATCGCCTCGTTTTCGGTGGTTTGCGCGGATGCCCCAAATGACAGCAAAGCACAGATTCCGAGTGCAAGTGCACCCCCGCACACCTTCGTTCCCATTGCTAACGCCCCCCACAGGCAAATCTAAGTCGTCAAAATTGCTTTTTTGATTAACGAAAAATTAACACTGATTGATGGGCCAATCTACCCCGGAGAGAGTTCCTATTGTGGAACCTCAAAACGGAACATTTGGCAGTCTTGTTGCAAGCATTTGGCAGTCTTGTTGCAAGAATGGAGCCCTGCAGCACCCTTGCCGAAACGTAATCTTGCAACCCGCTTGAATGCCTTTGTCTGCCAAGTTAAATAGGCCTTGGTATTCTTGTAGGACCAACTAGTCTTTGGTTCGGATGTCGGTCCAATTGTTGAGGCGCCATATAACCTATGGCGCTCGCGCGCGGTGCCCTCAACCAGAATCGGAGAACGTCGCAGGGGTGACGAGAGCCCAATGGGGGGCTGCGCGCAACCGAAGTCTGAATGCTTATAACCGGACTCGGTTTGGGAGGTTTATGTGCTGCTTAAAGTGAACGGACACCGGCACGCAGCCGGGCTTATCAAGCGATCCGCTGGGACGGCCTTGGTCGCAATGACAGCTCTAATGGTCGGGCCATCGTTGGTGGCGGCTGAGGAAGGGGATGTTGCCATCGAGCTCAATAAGCTCGAGCCCAAAGGCTCCGATTGCAGAGCCTATTTCGTCATAAATAACAAGAGCGACCGGGCCTACGACACCCTGAAGCTCGACTTCATTCTTTTCCGGCCGGACGGCATCATCGACCAGCGTTTCGCCGTCCAGCTGGCGCCGTTGAAAGCGAACAAGAGGACCGTGAAACTTTTCGATGTGTCGAATACATCGTGCGACGATGTTGGAAGTTTTTTGATCAACGATGCGATGGAGTGTAAGGCCGGGACGGAGGATGTTTCCGACTGCCTGAAGGGTCTGTCCGTCTCGAGCCGGACTGTTAACGAACTGAGCAAGTAAGGATCTGAGCTGTGGAAGTAGCAGAGGAAATCGCCATCACCGCCGCGACGGGACACGACTACAGCGTCTGGGGCCTACTGATGCAGGCCGACCCGGTGGTCAAGGGGGTCATCGTGCTTCTCGTCATCGCTTCCGTGGCTTGCTGGGCAATCACGTTCGAGAAGATCGTGCGGATCTCTTGGCTGAAGAGCGGCGTACGCCGCCTGGCCAAGGCCCGATCGAGCAGCGGCCGTCGCGGGCTTTCCGGCGCAGTGCTTGCCGCCGGCGAGGCCGAGCTCGCGGCTGACCTAGACGACTCGTCGACTGAGCGCCGCTTTCGCGTAGAGAATGCCATGAGGCACGAGTTCAAATCGCAAATTCAGAATGTGGAAGGCGGCCTGCCCTTTTTGGCGACAACTGGTTCCGCCGCGCCGTTCATCGGATTGTTCGGAACAGTTTGGGGTATCGTCAATAGCTTTACCGCCATTGCGCAGCAAAAAGACACGAGTCTTGCGGTCGTGGCCCCCGGCATCGCCGAAGCCCTGATTGTCACGGCGATCGGTCTTGCTGCGGCCATTCCCGCGGTGGTCGCCTACAACCAAATCTCTGTCGCGCTCGGACGCGCCTATGCGCGCGGCAATGACGCGATCATCGAGATCGCCCGTGACATCTCAAGCGATGACGCTAAAGGCCTGTCACAGACGACACGCTTGCGTGGCGACAATGTAGAACCGCTTCGCGCAGGGAAGCCGTCCTAATGGGCATGTCCGTCGGAAATAACGGTAGCGGCGAGGAATCTGGATACCGCCCTATCTCCGAGATTAACATCACGCCCATGGTGGACGTGATGCTGGTGCTCCTGATCATTTTCATGATCACGGCCCCGCTGCTGGTGGCCGGCGTACCTGTTGAGCTTCCGAGCACATCCGCTGCGAAGGTTAGCCAACCGAAAAAACCCATGATCGTCTCTTTGGGCCCGGATGGCGGCATCTACATTCGCGAAGACCAAGTGACAGTCGAGTCGCTTGTTCCTCGGCTTGAGGCTCTTCGACAGGCCGAAGGCGATACGGTGGTGTATGTGCGCGGCGACAAGAACCGCCCTTACGGTGAGGTAATGGAGATACTCGGTCGCGTCGGCAAGAGCGGATATTCGCGCGTATCCTTGCTGTCCAAGCCCAAGGCCGGCGAAGGCGAATAGGTCCCCTGGTGATCCCTTATGGCGCTCAGTGTCGTTGCATGGTTAGTCTCGATCGCGGTTCACGGCCTCCTTGTGCTCGCACTATTCGTGCCCGTCGCCGACGGGGCTGCGTTGGAGGAAGGCACCGGGAGCGACATTATGGTCGTCGAGCAGGGTGTAGCCATTGAGGGCATTGCCAAGCTCGGTGAGGACGTTGTTTCGGTCGAGGCCGTGGAAGCCCCGCCAATGATGAGTTCGGTGGCTCAGCCCTTGGAACAGGTGGAAGCGATCGAAGATCAGCAAGAACTGCCCGTCGAAGACGTTCCTGAGGTTCAGCCAGTCCAGGACATGGTGCTTGCTTCTGAGACAGGCCCTGAGAGTGAGCTCGTTCAACCTCCTGAAGAGTTGCTGAATGAACCCGAGCCCGAGGTCGAAGAGCAGGAAATTGTTGCGCCGATTCAAGAACCGGTCAAAGAACCCGAGTTAGACTTGAAAGAGCAACCACTGCCACAGCAGATTGCGGCAGTCGCGCAACAGACCGTGATTACCATGCGCGCAAGCTCGGGTGAAGAACTGAGGGGCGGCGACGCCACTGCGCACAGAGCCTATCTCGGCAAGCTTCGGACGCATCTGGAAGGATCGAAGGTCAACCCGCGCACCAAACGCGTTGGCACTGCGGTCGTCCGCCTAACCGTCAATTCCAACGGCAAACTTGTTTCGAATGAAATCGTCAAGAGTTCAGGGTCGAAAAAGCTCGACAATGCCGCGCTGGCCTCAATTGCAAACGCCGCTCCTTTTCCATCAATTCCATCGGAGGTTGGACAGGAGACGATCTCGGTTTCGGTACCGTTTCGGTTTAAGGTCCGATGACCAATTGCATTCGTCCACTCAGTCGAATTCATACCCAATAAATATCTTCAGCGCGACATCGGACGTTGCTTTGGTAAGGCCGAACTGCAGGCCAGCGCTCACGGTCAGTTCCTTACTCTTCCTGTCGACTTCGTAGAGCTCGTCGTCGAAATCGTCTTCCTTGCCGAACGTATAGTAGAAAGCTGGCCCGATGCTGTGCTGCTGCAGATCGAAGGGCCCGGCATTCGCCATGTCCTCAATCTCGCCGAACATTTCGACCGCGAGCCATAGGCGCTCACCGAACAGCTCTTTACGCCATTGCCAGCCATAGTCAAAACCAAAGCCCTCCTGTTCGTTCTTATCACCAATCTCTTTGAAGAAAAGTGGATTTAGCACAAGCGTATAGTTCCACTTGGATAGCTCGACGATCGGCCCGATGGCGACTTCGGGATCCGCCTCCTCGCGCACCTGGAATACAGGTTGCTCTGTCCCACCCTGCACAGCCAATCCGAGCCCGTCACCTTCACGTGTGATCAGTTCGAATTGTGACTCAAACTCAATGGAGTTGAGCCTGAAGTATTCGCCGGCTGGCTCATCAAACACATGCGTGAGTGCCACCAACCAAAAAGTCGTCGGGCTATATTGAATTTCAAAGTCTTGGCTTTGCTTAAGCGGGGCGTCTCCAGGATCGGTTGATAGGTCGATGCCTTCGATCGCCCCGCTGGCCGGCAATCCGCGGTGCCATGCGCCGCGATATTGAAGCTGAGTCTCACCGGGATCGATCGTGGATTCTTGGATTTCGAATTCCGCAAGTGCTGGCCTCATGGAACCCGCGACGACCAATACGACGACGATGAGGAACGTGGCGCGCAACATGGTCAATACTCAACCGCGAGAGTTATACGCACAGCTGTATTGGCCGACGCATCTGTCAGGCCGAACAGCATCCCGGCGCCAAGAAGCCATTCCCTCTCGTCCTCCGGGTCGGAAAACACATAAAGGCTTGGTCCAAGAACGTGGATCTGCGAGTCGAACGGACCTGAGTGAGCAAGTTCCTCGATCTCGCCGAAACCCAGCACCGCAGCGCCTAAGCGCGGCGCGAACTGATACCTAAGCTGCGCAGCATACTCGAACCCCCAACCGTCACGTTCCGCAGATTCCCCGACATCCGTCGCAAGCCGTGGATTGAGGCTGACCAGCCACGGCCCAGAAGCAATTTCCACAACCGGGCCGAGCTCAAATTCGTCGGGGGCGTCTTGGTTGAGTGACTGAGAGTAAGGGCCGTAACCCATCATAAGCGCGAGACCGAATTCGTCTCCATGGCGCGGGACGAGCACAAACTGCGTCTCGACGCCCAAGGAGGTAAATTGGATGGATCCGCCGTCTGGCTCCTCGAAGTTGGGCGTCAGACGGAGCATCCACCAGTCGGTCACGCCGTACTGAAGCTCAAGCTCATGACTTTGGCGCAGCAGCTCGCTCTCATCTTCGTCGTCACGCGGCGGAAGTTCCCAATGAGAGGCACCACGATACTCAGCCTCGAAGGCTCCTTTTTCTGCATCGACCTCAGGGATTTCAAATTCGGCAAGCGCACCGGTCGCGGTTAGCGCCATGATGGCGGGGACCACGCCTCCTAAGACCGCGACAACGTACTGTAAATCACGGACGGCAACCGCACCGCGTCCGACCCAAGACAACACTTTGCTCCCTGCACAATGGCTCAAGCGGTTTGTCCGCCCTTTTTGCCAAGTATCTTGGGACTATAAGGTATTTTGCAAACTCTCGTACATAGTTAGTACAGCAGATTTGAGGTGCGCTCGAGAAAACACTGGATCGCATCTCCTGACGCAAGCCGAGGAACGGTCGGAACCCCCAGCCGTGGGAACGCCCGTCTATCGTGTGAAAATGCAGTATAGATAGTCTACCGCTTCGTTCAGCCGGGGAACGGACCGCGGCTCAAAAAAACTGTGCCCGGACGTGTCTCGCCGCGGCTGCTGAGGAGCGTTTTGCATCCCATGCTATACCGTACGAAGCTTTTGATCGCCGCTTGTCTGTTGCTTGCCATGTCACTGTCGGCGGCGGCATTTTCCTATTGGGGTGTGGCAGAATCACATCGCTATTTAATCCGCTCTCGAATTGCACACGAGCAGCTGGAGCGGCAGCTCCAGCTTTCGCGGCATAGCCAACAGCTCTTCAAGGCCTGGACCGATACGCTCCTCACCGGACTGTCCGACCGGCCCCTGGGCGAGGCCTACCTAAAAAAAGTCATTGAATCGGACATGTCGGCCCTCGAGGAGCTGTCGCGCCGGGAACATGCCATTGTGGACCCCGAAGAGCGCAGAGCCGAACTGGCCGAAGTCCACCGGCTGGCGGCGATCCGGAAAGAGTACCAGATTGCGCTGGACCAGCTGGCGAAGGTGGACCAGCTCAGAAGCCGTGGACGCCCCGACATCGCCTGGCAAAATTTGGTCGAGCTCCTCAGGGGCGGACTCGATCGCAAACTCAACGAACTCATTGAAGTTGCCGTCGCCGACGAAACGGCCGAAGTGCTGCGGATCGATGCCGCCGCAACGAAGCTCCTGACCCGGTTGGAGCGCATTAGCACCATCCATGCCGCCCTTGCGCTATTTATCACGCTCGGCCTTGCGATCGTGTTGATCCAGGGCCTACGCGCCCCGCTGGCCGCGCTCCTGCACGGGACGCGGAAGCTTGCGGAGGGCGATCTGTCCTACCGCATCAGCGTCTCCGGCAAAGACGAGTTTGCGGAGCTTGGCCGCAGCTTCAACAATATGGCCGGGGACCTTCAGGACCACCAAAAGGCGCTCCAGGACGCGCGCGACAATCTGGAATCCATCGTGGAGGAAAGGACCGAGGAACTGCGCCAGGCAAACGAGTCCTTGCGGAAAATCGACGAAACCCGGCGCGCCTTCTTCGCCGATATCAGCCATGAATTGCGGACCCCCTTAACCGTCATTCGCGGCGAAGGCGAGATCGCGCTGCGCGGCCGCAACAAACGCGTCGCGGAGTACAAGCACTCCATCGAGCGCGTCGTGGAACAGGCCAAGCACCTGTCCGTATTGGTGGGCGATCTCCTCTTCATCGCCCGGCAAGGCGCGGATGCGGCGAAGCTCAAGATCCGCCCAGTGGACGTCACCCAACTTGTCGGAAGTGTCGTGGGTGACGCCAAGATCATGGCCATGAACAAGGACGTCGGCGTCGCGTTTGCGGACGAGACCCCGCACGAGACGATCGACGCCGATCCGGCACGCCTGCGGCAGCTCCTCCTCATTCTCCTCGACAATGCCGTCCGCTACTCCCACGCCGGCGGAAAGGTCGTGGTCGGCCTATCGCGCCAAAACGGGACCGTCACGATCCGGATCGCCGATACGGGGGTCGGAATTCCTCAGGAGGATTTGGAAAGCGTTTTCGAGCGTTTCCGGCGAGCGGGCAACGCAGCCGAGGTCAACGATGAAGGCTTGGGCCTCGGCCTCCCCGTCGCCAAAGCAATCGTAGAAGCCCATGGCGGGAAAATTGAGTTAGAAAGTAAGGTCGGGGAAGGAACGACCGTTCTGGTAAGCTTGCCGGAACAAGCGGAGGGGAGCCGAGCGTGAACGTGCTCTTGGTAGAAGATGAGCCTCGCGTCGCCGACTTCATCGACCGTGGCTTGCGCGCGGAGAACCACGGGGTCACGGTGGCGCAGAATGGCGGCGACGGAATCGATCTCGCGAAAACCGGCGATTTCGACGTGATCATACTCGATCTCATGCTCCCAGATATGCATGGCTATGACGTATGCCAGCGCCTGCGCCAAGACGGTCAGCATACGCCGATCCTGATGCTGACCGCCATGGACGCCATTGAGGACAAGATCAAGGGCATCAAGATCGGCGCTGACGACTACCTGACCAAACCGTTCGACTTTGACGAACTGCTGGTCCGGATCGAGGCGCTGGTGCGGCGCTCGCATAACTTCACTCAGCGTTCGAACGTCCTGACGGTGGGCGACCTTAAGCTCGACCGAGAGTTGCTGGAAGTGACGCGCGGGGGCGAGTCGATCAAACTCACCGCGAAGGAACTTGCGATCCTGGAACTGCTAATGAGTTCGCCGGGCCGGGTCTTTTCGCGGACCCGCATCCTCAATCAGGTTTGGGGGTATAGCGAGGACCCGCTCACCAATGTCGTGGACGTCTATATCGCCCGCCTGCGACGCAAGATCGATACCAAGGGGCGGGACCCGCTTATCGAGACGGTGCGCGGCCACGGCTACCGCTTGAAAGCGGCGGCGGCGGCCTGATGCAACCGGAGCCTATAGGACTCCGCCCGGGGCCGCATGTGGCAATAAATTCAGGAAAAGTGGTATTATCGCAGGCACTATTGGCAGTATCCCAATGGAACCTTGCGAAGCGTGGCGCATCTTGTAGATTATGCCTCGCCACTCGCCGACGACGTGCCATAACGATTTCAGGCCTTACCAGCAGGCTACGGCCTTGCGCACCTGTCTGCGACTGTTTCCTTAGATGCGCAACGCCTGGACTA
>Ga0316198_10000948_pt1 | contig 16267 bp, 9 predicted proteins | sample OudBieAanoxic_MG_FD_204935 | JGI IMG/M metagenome (GOLD analysis project Ga0316198, IMG submission 204935) | Coastal sediment microbial communities from Oude Bieten Haven, Netherlands - site A anoxic | ecosystem: Environmental > Aquatic > Marine > Coastal > Sediment | place: Netherlands...
TAGTTTAAAATCCAAAACATTGCAATTGGTTAATTTTTAAATCTTTTCAAATGTTGGGTAACTTGTTATATGCGGACAAATTACTCGATATTCCTTCTCGTTGATTGGATATGAGGAAGTTTTATTCCAAGTTTAACCAATCGTTTATTTGAACTTTCTCGATCTTGTAGGTTTTGACCAAACGATAATACGAATCATCTGGATTACTTTGATAGACCACAACAAAGGCGGTTTTCACATCATAATTTTTTCCGACTTCAACAAGATACTTACTTTCATATCAGAATAATAATTGACCTCAAATTTTTTCATTTTCATATAGTGTTATCATTTAGAGCTCTGTCCAGTTGAACAGAGCTCTTTTTGATTTTATCAATTTGGTGAAATGGATCAGACTTCTGGCCAGCCTGTCCAATTTCCAGACCATAATCGTATCACCCTCTCTGACATAGTCCAAAAGTTTACCAAGCTTCCTTCTTTCCTCTTTGGTGCTGGAAACTTTGTCCGTATAAATGTTCTTGTTCTTGATCCCTTCTTTCAGAAAGGCATCAATCTGCAGATCTAAATTCTGTTCGTTCGTACTTACTCGTGCATATCCAAATATCATGACCTTAAAGTTTAATTAAAGGTCAAAATAGAATCTATTTATTTAGTACGGTAAAATGAACTTTGTGGGAATAATGAACTCGTGGAGTCTTTAAAGTTTATATAAACGGTGGTTTAAATGCACCTCTTGTGTCCCGCAAAAGGGAAATTAACGAAACTGCTAAAAGAGGCTAGTAATAGGACGTACATATGAAAAATTCTATACCTCAGAAAAACGGTCTTTTAAAAAAGCCTTTTATGGGTATGGTACTTTGGAAGAAATAATTGGAATGAAAGCAGCTTCAAAATTAATTTTTGTGTTAACAACCTTAAACCCTTCTACCATCCAATAAATGAATAATCCGTCTTCCATATGCTGCGTTTTTTTCGGAATGAGTCACCTGAATAATGGTTACACCTTCGGTATTCAATTGCTTAAAAAGTTCCATGATCTCTTCGCTCTGTTTGGAATTCAGGTTGCCGGTTGGCTCATCGGCCAATATTAATTTTGGATTGGAGATCAAAGCCCTGGCTACTCCAACCAATTGCTGCTGCCCCCCACTAAGTTGAACAGGAAATAGGTCTTTTTTCCCGACAATATTAAAGCGATCCAGCATATCCGCCGCCATTGCCTTTCTTTCTGAAGATCCATAGTTCTTATATAAAAGTGGCATTTCGAGGTTTTCTCTTACCGTTAAGTCATCCAGTAAATGGTACGACTGGAAGACAAAGCCAATATATTGTTTGTATAATTTTGCTCGATGTTTTTCTTTCAGGGTATGGACAGATTCATCAAGAAAATGGTATTCTCCCTCATCAAAATCATCAAGCATTCCAATAACGTTCAATAAGGTAGATTTACCAGAACCGGAAGGCCCCATAACGGAGATAAACTCTCCTTCTTCTAATTCAAGATTAATGTCCTTAAGCAAAAAGATACGTTGTCCTCCTGACTGAACCCACTTAAAAATGTTGTTTAGTTTTAGTAACATATTTTAATAATTATTATACATAGGATGGTACTGGTTTATTCTGAGCGTAAACTATTTACGGGGTTGGCGATTGCTGCTTTAATTGCCTGAAAACTTACTGTCAGAAGAGCAATCGAAACAGCTGCGATGCCAGCAATTAAGAACACCCACCAATTAATTTCAATACGATAGGCAAAACTCTCCAACCAATTTTGCATCACCCACCATGCCATGGGTATCGCTATCAATATGGCGACAAACACCAAGCGCATAAAGTCTTTAGTCAATAACTGTATAATACCTGAAATACTAGATCCCAAAACTTTGCGAACACCGATTTCTTTGCTTCGTTGCTCTGAGGTATAAGCTGCAAGTCCAAATAACCCAAGACAAGAAATAATGATGGCGAGAATAGAGAATATTCTGGAAAGTTCACCAACTAGAACTTCAGTCTTGAACCTCGCATTGAACAAGTCATTCTCAAACCGATACTCAAAAGGAAATCCTGGGTTATACTCTTTTAATATTCCCTCAATAGAATTCAATGTCTCCGTTGTTGACACTTCTGGGTCGAGTTTTACGTACAAAGTATTTCCATAATCTGGTTCGTTGTAAAACATGACCGGTCCTGTTTTTCCATTACCGTACATATCTCCATAGAGGTAGTCGTTGACCACTCCTATCACATTGTAATTAATATCATTTCGCATGACCGTTTTACCAATTGCACTACCGCTGCCCATCAATTCGGCAAAAGACTGGGTAATTAGAATATTAGTACTATCCACCGAAATATTCTCATTAAACCCATGTCCCTCTAATATTTCAAGTCCTACTGTATTAAAAAAGCTAGGGCTCACGTATCTAAACCTAACAAGAACATCATCTGTGTCCATACCCCCTTGCCAACTTAAGCCAGCCCCATTATTCCCGCTGGATAACATAGTGGTATTGGTAAGCGCAATATCTTCTATAGTACCGGAAGCGATCATATCATCTTTAATAGAATTGAACTTTTCAATCATATTTCCATTTACTGATATATTAATCAATTTCCCTTTTTCATACCCCACATTACGCGCTCTCACATGTTGTACCTGTTGATAGACGATGATGCTGCTAATAATCAAAACTAAGGAAACCACAAATTGGGTGATGACAAGACCTTTTCGGATGATGGTTGCGCTTCCTTGTTTTCTTCGGACACCTTTAAGTACCTGAGCAGGTCGAAAGGAAGAAAGATATAAGGCAGGATACCATCCCGCCAAAAGACCACACAACAAAGTAATACCTAAAAGTGAAAGTATGTGGATAGAATCCCATAACTGAAGTTCAATCTGTTTTTCGACCAGGATATTAAAAGAGGGTAATAATAACAGCAATAAAACTATGCTTAATAGGGCTGAGATACTGGCCATAATCAACGCCTCAACCATAAATTGGTATACCAATCCCTTTTTACTGGAACCCAATACCTTTCGTACCCCTACTTCATTCGCTCTTTTTTCACTTCTGGCAGTTGCCAGGTTCATGAAGTTTATACAAGCAATCAATAGGATGATTAATGCTATAAATGCAACCAACCGCACAAAAGTTATTTGTCCTCCGACTATCTTTCCTTCGCTAAAATCTGAACGTAAATGCCAATCTTTAATGGAATGTAAAAACGCCTGATTAGGTGTTTCATTCCCACCTGACATTTTTGAGGGAATCATGGCCCTTACCTTGGTGTCTACAGTTTCAAAATCCGAATCTGGGGCAAGTTCAACAAAGGTATCTGCAAAATTATTTCCATATTCCTTAGCCCAAGAAATATCATCTTCCCCTAATCCAAAACTTTTGATCGGTAACAACCATTCAAATCCAAAGGTTACATTTTGGGGTAGATCCTGTACAATACCGGTAACGGTAAAATTATGCTTCCCATTAATTTGCACCATGCGGTTCAATGCGTTGGAATTTTCTCCGAAAAGTGCATTTGAGGTTTTTTTAGTCAATACAATGGCATCCGGTCTATTTAATGCAGTTTGGGCATCTCCTTCTAAGAAAGGAAGACTGAAAATATCTAAAAAATCAGGGTCTACATAAGTACCTCTTCTATTAATTCCTGTATCTCCATCCTTTAATAAAATCTCTCCACTCCATGTTGTTGCCGCTCTGGTAATCTCTGGAATTTCGTCCTTTAAATCTTTGGCCAATGGACCCGGAGTCGAATAAAATGTATATACTTCTCCCTCAAAAGTCTGATTCGTGGGAACATAATAAACTAAGTCTTGTTTAGGGAAAACATTATCAAAGTTTACTTCGTCCTCAACCCACAGCAAAATCAAAATAACGCAGGTAATACCGATGGCCAAGCCAAAAATATTGAGAAAGCTATAGCCTTTACTTTTCCATATGTTTCGCCAAGCGATTTTTAGATAGTTCTTTAGCATGATTATTCTATTCTAATTTATCCCTGTTCGTTCGATCGCAGTTGAGAAATACCGTGCTTGAGAAGACAGCTTAAAACTTATTCACTCCGTTCGCAGACTTTTGACCGGGTTGGCGATTGCAGCTTTTATTGCCTGATAGCTTACCGTTGCCAGTGCGATTGCAATTGCCAATATACCCGCTAGGGCAAAAAACCACCAGGAAATCGTTATGCGATACGCAAAATCTTCTAGCCATTTATTCATAAAATACCATGAGATGGGTACGGCTATGAGGAAAGCGATTAAAATCAGTTTCAGAAAGTCCTTGGAAAGAAGCGAGGTAATATTGGTTATTGATGCCCCCAAAACTTTTCTAATACCAATCTCTTTGGTCCTATTTTCCGCCATATAGCTCGCAAGACCAAAGAGACCCAGGCAGGAGATAATAATAGTGAGCAATGTAAACATGCTAGCGAGTTTTCCGGTCCGCTGCTCATCGTTGAACTTTTTGGCATATTCTTGATCTACAAACTGGTAGTTAAACGGATATTCCGGATTGTATTTCTTAAATACGGCTTCTGTTTGAGCGATACTCTCACGGGTGCTTTTACCCGGGTCAAATTTTATATGGATTGCTTGGAACCAGGCCTTAGCGCCTTCGATTACCATTGGTTCAATTTGTTGAAAGGGAGATTTTAGCACAAAGTCCTTCACCACCCCTACCACATGCCAGTCTATGCCGTTGTCCTTGATTATTTGTCCAATGGGTTCCTCGAAGCCCATATGTTTATGGGCCGCTTCGTTTATGATTGCAGCAGTAGAATCGGTAGGATATCTACTCAAATCAAAATCTCGTCCCTCAACAAGTTGTAGCCCCGTTGTTTTTACAATTGCATCATCGGCAACAAATCTATTGATAATGGTCTTATCGTCTTGCTTTTTTCCCTTCCATTCAAATCCCCAAGAATTGCTCCAACCTTCAGTTATAGGCCCACTGGTTTTAGTAACAGATGCTGCTATACCGGAAGACAATAATTCCTCTTTGATCATCGGATAGTTTTTTTCCACATCTCCTTCCATTAAAGTATAGACCAAATTGTTTTTAGTATAGCCAGTTTGCCGGTCTTGAACTTTTTGCAATTGTCGATTTACGATTATGGTGGCAGTAATTAGTATTATGGCGACCGAAAATTGAAGTACGACCAACACTTTTCTAGGTGTGACAAGTGTATTCACTTTTTTAAAAGTTCCTTTCAAAACCGAGACGGGTTTGAAAGCGGAAAGGTACAATGCTGGGTAACTGCCCGCTAGGCCCCCGGTAATTAGTATCATTGCCATTGCCGATATCCAGAACCATTTGCTAGTGAAATCGAGGAATAATTCTCTTTCTATCAAGGTATTGAACGATGGCAAGGAGGCCCATACGATGAACAAGGCAAGTATGGCCGCAATGAAGGAAATAAGAATGGACTCGCCTAAAAATTGACCAATTAACGCTCCTTTATTTGCTCCGATTACTTTGCGGATACCTACTTCTTTGGCTCGCTTCTCACTTCGCGCGGTACTCAAGTTTATGAAATTGATACAGGCAATAATCAAAATAATACCCGCAATTATTCCAAACAATCGTATTATATCGATTCTTCCACCAACCTCGACACCGTTTTCAAACTCTGAATAAAGGTAGGTACGGGAAAACGGATATAATAAAGTTTCCATATCAGGAGAATCCTTATCGTATCTTTTGCGCAGCGTTTTGATTTTTTTCGAAAAGGTGGAATAATCCGTACCTTCTTTAAGCATTACATAGGTCGCGACGGAGTTGTTTCCCCAGTGTTTATCATCCCATCCTTTTTGATGTAAATAAGCCCATGGCATCAAAAATTCGAAACTGAAATCGGTATTTAGAGGAGGGTCCTTTAAAACTCCCGTAACGGTAAAAGTATCGGCGTTATCTACCTTCACAATCTTTCCAATGGGAGGTTCGCTACCAAATAGTTTTTTCGCCAATTTTTGGGTAATGACTACCGAATTGACACCGTCAAGAACTGTTTCCTTATTTCCTTCTATCAAGGGGAAGCTAAAGATTTTAAGGAAATCTGGATCGACCATTGAACCAGTCGCTTTTATCCGTTTGTCATCTATCGAAAATAAAAATGTATCCTCATAATTATACCTGGAAACACCTTCTACTTCAGGATAATCTTTTTTAATTATGGATGCCATTATCTTGGGTGTGGAGTTCCATGTCCAAATTTCACCATCTATCGGATATTGATTGTTTACTTCATAAATACGTTCGTTGTTTTCATGAAATCGATCGTAACTAACTTCAAAGCTGATCCATAACAATATTAATGCTACAACTGCCAGACCAATCGAAAGCCCAATAATATTGAGAAGGGAAAAACCCTTATTACGGACTAGATTTCTCCAAGCGATTTTTAGATAGTTTTTAAACATGAATCTCGTTTTTTGATTGATCGTTGTTATATTTATTCTGTACGCAAACTCTTCGCCGGATTTACAGTTGCAGACTTTAACGATTGTAAGCCAACAGTCAAGAAAGTAATGCCTAGTGCTATACTACCCGCCAAAACGAAAACCCACCAATGGATATCGATTCTATATGTAAAATCTTCCAACCACCGTCTAAGGAATAAATAGGCAATGGGCACAGCGATTAGGAAAGCCAACAATACCAACTTGACAAAATCCATGGTGAGTAGCCGCACTACCGAGCCAATAGTCGCCCCTAATACTTTCCGAATCCCAATTTCCTTGCTCTTTTGTTCCGCAGTATACGAAACGAGACCAAATAACCCCAGCGTACTAATAAGTATGGCCAGGATGGTAAAAAAAATCGCAATTTTTCCAATGCGTTTTTCTTCTTCATACAGTCTTTCTACACCTTTGTCAACAAAAGAATGTACAAATGGGGTGCTTACCACAGTCGATTTCCAAATTTGTTTCATGCTATCTAGAATATCTTTTAAGTTGCCGGCTTCCAAACGTACCAGCATTCTTCTAGGGGCGCCTATTCTTTGTAGTATCAATGGCTCTATAGCCTCTCTGAAGGAGGCATAGTGAAAATCACTTACTACCCCTACAATCTCAAATTCAAGGTCTCCATCATCACTGGCGGATAAAATCTTCGAACCTATAGCCCTCTCTTTTGGTATTCCCATAACATTTAAAGTCGTCTCATTAACCATTACCTGCGTACTATCTGTTTGTCTAAATCCCCTTCCATCGAGCAAAGTAATGCCCACTGTTTTTATGTAATCCTCACTAACCCAATTCAAATTACCTTCGATATGTTCTTCGGCACTCTTACCGGGAAGATACAAATCAAGTTCATAATTGATTTCTTCGGAAGGCGAAACCCAATTCCCGGTGATCGCTTTGACTCCAGGAATATTTAAATATTGAGACTTAAGAGGGTAAAAATTCGTTCTAGCCCTTTCGGTATTTAATTCTAGCGACATTAGATTCTCCTTTTTATATCCTAAGTTTTTTTCTTGTGTAAAGTTAAACTGTTGCCAAATGATGATGACAATACTTATTAAAATTATGGACATTACAAACTGGAAAACTACCAACGCCCTGCGCAAATTGCCGCTTTTTGAATCTTTAGTGGTTACACTCTTTAAAACCAAGACTGTTTTCACAGAAGATAGAACCATTGCAGGGTAGACTCCCGCCAGCAAACCTGTCAACAACCCAAGTAATATCAAAGAGAGAATGACGCCGCCATTTATTAAGTTGAGATACGTAAGATTGCTCTCTGAAAGCTCATTTACGAAAGGTAATAGTGCAATAGTAATTGGAACACTTATAAGTACTGCGAAGAAGGATAGCATTAACGATTCTCCTAAAAACTGAAAAATCAATGAACTTTTTTCGGCGCCTGCTACCTTTCGAATTCCAATTTCTTTACCTCTTTTATTTGCTCGAGCCGTACTGAGATTAATGAAATTGACACATGCTATCAACTGAATAAATAATGCCAATATCGATAACAAATACAGGTATTGAATATCAGAAACTCTATCAATTTGGGAAGTAATTCCACTAGAATACAAATGGATGTCAGTTACTTTTTGTAGCAGGAGTTTCCTTTTGATTCCTCTTTCTTCAAGTTGTGTTCCGGCGCGGGATTTCAAAAATTTGGGGAGTTTTTGTTGCAACCCAATAGCACTTGTACCAGCTCTTAACTTAATATAGGAGTATATAAAAGTGTTCGTAACATAATCAGTGACTCCCAATACGTAAGCGCCAAGACCCGGAGTATTCATACTAATAATGTAATTCGGGTTAAGGTGGGATTTTCCTGAATTCTCGTCAAAAACACCTTTTACGATCAATTTATTAGGTTCTCCACTAAATCCTGAAATCTCAACCACTTTATCCATCGCCTTCTCATTTCCGAATAATTTTTTTGCTAAGGTAGATGACAGTACTAGCGTACTAGGTTCATTCAGGGACTTCGAATTACCCTCCAGCAAACGATAGTTAAAAATCTGAAAGAAGGTAGAATCAGCCAAATAGGCCCGGGGCTCATACAAACCTTCTTCAGACCCTGAAGCTTTAATCATATCGATGTTAAATAAGTCGATACTTACCACTCGGGTTGCCTGTTCAATTTCAGGAAATTCTTCTTTCAAGTCAAATGCAATTGGCGGACCTGTAGTGGCGGCATTGACAGTTTCGGTACTGGCACCGCTACCATCAGTTATCATACGTACCCTATAAATTGAATCTGCATTATCATGGTGCTGATCGTAGCCGATTTGATCAAAAACATACAACAAAATTGTTAAGCAGCTTACAGTGCCAATGGTAAGTCCCAATAAATTTATTGAAGTTTGCTGTTTGTCTTTCAACAAGTTTCGCCAGGCGATTTTTAGATAGTTTTTGAACATTGATAGCGTTTTTCGATGATGATTTTGTTCATTCCATGCGTAAGCTTTTAACCGGGTTTGCTTTTGCGGCCTTAATAGCCTGTACACTCACCGTCAATACGGTAACGAGCATAGCGCCTGCCATGGCCAGGGCAAATATCCACCATTTAAGAATAACCCGATAAGGGTATTCCTGCAACCAACCATTCATAATATAATAGGCAATAGGAATTGCGATAAAACTTGAAATGACCACCAATTTTAAAAAATCTTTCGAAAGCATATTCCAAACATTAAAAACTGAAGCCCCCAATACTTTTCGAACTCCAATTTCTTTGGTGCGCTGTTCAGCTACAAAAGAGGTAAGGCCAAATAACCCTAAACAACTAATTAAAATAGCCAGGGCTGTGAAAATTCCTGATAAAGTTCCAATACGTTCCTCTGAAGCAAATTTTTCACCATATTGCTCATCAACAAATTCATATTCGAAAGGAATATCCGGAAAGTGTTCTTTAAAAACCCTTTCTATTGTCGCAATATTTTCACTGGCACTTTTCTCAGGATTTAGCCGCAGGTTATAATAACTAGAATTATTATATCTGTCATATACATAAAGTCCTTGTTTAACGGACTCATAAGGAGATTGTGCTATCATATCCTCTACAACACCTATAATTTTTAAGGGTGGGTCGGGATCCTCCTCATCACTGTCCTTTAAAAACTTGCCAACAGGATCTGGCATCCCTAAATACTTCTTTGCCGTTTCGTTAATTAGAACAGCCAAAGAATCAGACGCAAACTCCCTTGAGAAATCTCTTCCCTCTACAATTTTAAGATTTAGTGACTTTGCATATTCGGGCGAAACCTCGGTCCATGCCAAATCTTCCTGAAAACCTTCTGGTTTGCCTTCCCAACTAAATCCTGACCTGTTAGACCAAATACGGGTAGTGGGACTACTTGATGAAGACATTTCTACTATTGCATTAGAAGCTAAGAACTCGCTCCTCATTAGATCGTATTTGTCTTCAAAATCCTGACTAAAGGTGGGAATCTGTATCAGGCCTTCCTTGTTGTAACCTACAGGCCTGTTCTTCGCATAGTTTATTTGTTGCATCACGATAACAGTGCCGATGATAAAGGCTACTGAAACCGTAAACTGCATCACAACCAGTATCTTTCGTGGAAGACCTGCATATTTGCCCACATTAAAAGTCCCTTTTAATACATCGACTGGCCTAAAAGATGAAAGGTATAATGCAGGATAACTACCTGCCAACAAGGATGTAAAAATTACAAATAGAATGGAAATTATCCAAAAGTTGATATTATCCCATGGAAATTCTATTTCTTTACGCGCCAGCTCGTTAAATCCATTTAATGACAATAACACAATTCCAAGGGCTACAACAAAAGCGAAAACAACAACAAGAAATGATTCGCTCAAAAATTGATAGATTAATTGTCCTTTTTGTGACCCGAGCGTCTTTCTTATGCCAACTTCTTTAGACCTTTTTTCGGAACGTGCCGTACTTAGATTCATGAAATTGATACATGCCAAAAGCAACACAAAAGCACCAATAATACCAAAGAGCCAGACATATTTAATGCGACCTCCAACCTGTTTTCCATTTTCAAATTGCCCTTTCAAATGCCAATCAGTCATAGGAAAAAGGAATAATTGCGGATTAAATTCAGCAGAGTCTTCATTCAGATCTTTTTTTACATTCCTAATCTTAGCGGTAACACCTTGCATATTGGTATTTTCAACAAGTAGAACAAACATTTGAAAAGAATTGTTACCCCACTGATCCTCTGCATCCCTGACCCATTCCCTGGACGACAGGTATTGGTCCCATGGTATAATATATTCCGTATCGTTGAAAGTGTTATTAAAAGGGATATCTTTATAAACACTGGTAACCATTAAATCATATTGATTACTTATTTTGACAATCTTGCCAATAGGATCTTCGTTCCCAAACAAAGCCCTGGCAGTAGATTCCGAGAGCATAATTGAGTTAATCTCCCGAAGACCGTCTTTTTCTCCCTTTAATATTTGTAGTTCCAATAGCTCAGGCGCCTCCCTTTGCATATAGTTTCCAGGTCTGGACAGATTAGTCTCACCATATTTTAAATAAAGATCATTGGTCCATGAAGACATGATCAAATGTTTAAAATTATGCCCGTAACCTTCTCTAAGGGCTTTCTCCAAAGGTCTTGGAATAGCAGGTCCTGTGCCTGTCTCACTGTTAAAGGTCTGTGACTGATATACCTGCGCTATCCTGTCCTTACCCTTAAAATAATCATTATGTGACAGTTCATCCTGAATCCAAAGACCAATAATAAGAGTGACGGCCATACCTAGAGCCAGACCGCCTATATTTATAATGGAATAGACTTTATTCTTAGCGAGGTTTCTCCAGGCAATTTTTAGATAGTTTTTGAACATGACAGTCGTTTTTTGATGATGAATAAATTCGGGTAAAATGACTAGATGTTATATCATAGCGCCCATGGCTCTATTTTGGCTTTCAGTTACAATCTGACCATCAAAAAGATTTACTATCCGATGTGCGAAATGCGAATCATGGTCTGAATGCGTTACCATTACTATGGTTGTGCCTTCCTGATTTAACTCCGTTAGCAGGTTCATTACCTTGAGTCCATTCTTGGAATCCAAATTACCCGTTGGTTCATCTGCCAAAATCAGCTTTGGATTAGTGACAACGGCCCTGGAAATAGCAACACGTTGTTGTTGCCCACCTGATAATTGTTGAGGAAAATGCTTTTCCCTGTGGGCTATTTTCATCCTTTCCAATACAGCCATCACCTTTTCCCTGCGTTCACTTTTACTCATTTTAAGGTAAATTAGGGGTAACTCTACATTTTCAAAAACAGTTAACTCATCGATGAGATTAAAACTTTGAAATACAAAGCCAAGGTTGCCTTTCCGCAATTGAGTGCGCTGTCTCTCTTTCAGGCCTGCTACTTCATGCCCGGCGAACTGATATTTCCCTTCTGTAGGGTTATCCAGCATCCCTACGATGTTCAGCAAGGTTGATTTACCACAACCTGATGGACCCATAATAGCCACAAATTCACCCTCTTCAACATCTAAGTTTACATTGTTTAAAGCGAGGGTCTCCACTTCTTCGGTTCTAAAACTCTTTTTTAAATTCTGGATCTGTATCATTTTTTGATTGTTTGCCATTTAATATTAAACTTTACTTTATTATTTCTTTTATATAATAAAATTCGAATCATCCCATCTGATAGCTATTTGCCGGATAAACTTCATGTTTAAAAGACTTGCCTATCCTTCCAATGTTACATTTATTTGTTCTCAGCTCCTTTACTATTTTAATACCACCCTTTCTGCATCACCAAAATTGTCATAATTACTGGTAATAACACTTTCACCATCCTGCAATCCTTCCAGAACCTCATAATACCTGGAGTTCTGTTTCCCAATTCGTATATCTCTTTTGATAGCCTCGCCACCATCCGGATTCACTACAAAAATCCACTGCCCTCCTGTGCTTTGAAAAAAACTGCCTTTAGGCAGGAGCAGCGCATTTGAAGATTCTCCCAGCTGTAATTTAATATTATAGCTCTGGCCCGTTCTAATGGTTTCCGGTTTCTCTCCACTGAAAACTAAGTCTACTTTAAATCTTCCGTTCCGTACTTCGGGATATACCTTTCGTAACCGCAGCGCATATTCATTACTATTTCGCTCCAGAATGGCGGTCAGATCCCTTGTAACTCTGTCTATATAATGTTCGTCAATCATAGCCTCAATTTTATAGTCGGTTAGCACATTAATCTGCCCTATTCGTTCCCCCTGTGCAATGCTTTGCCCGATTTCGGCATCCAAAAAACCTAATTGTCCATCTGCCGGAGCTCTTACATTCAATTGATCTATACGCTCATATACCATGGACAGCGTTTTTTGCATACGTGTTAAATCGGTATCTAAACCTGCTAATGAAGTTCTTCTTAACTCGTCGTCTTGCACCGTTTGCAATTTGATAATTTCATACTGCCTTTGAGAAAGTTCATAGTTTTCCTTAGAAGTAAGGTATTCCTCATTTGATATCAATTCATCTTTGTACAATGCTTCGTTCTGTGCAAAATTTCTTTTAAGGCGTTGTAACTCATACTCGGCGGTGGCCAGAGATTTCTTCCCCTCTACTTGTCTTGAGTCGAAAGCCAGTTTAGTGGAACGCAGGTCATTTTGTTTTAAGGCCAGGTTGCTCTCACTAGCCAAAATTTGTTCGTACAATGCTCTATTCTCCAGCTTCAGGATAATATCACCTTTTTTAACCATAGCCCCCTCTTCAATTAATTTTTCGGTTACACGACCACCCTCATATGCATCCATATAAATAGTAGCAATAGGTGCGACGTTTCCGTTAATGGTTATATAATCATCGAACTTGCCCTGCGATACTTCGGCTATGGATAACTTTTCCTTATCCGTTCTAAAAGTGGACACCCGATTCCCGAAAAGCAACTTCCATCCCGTAAAAAGTAGAAGCAGGCCCAGTGCTATGTAACCATAATGTCTGGGCCGTAATCCTTTTTTCTTCTCCAGTTTTATATCCATTTTAATCTTATTATTTTAATTGATGTTGAGGACAGGCAGTCCGTTGTAAAAATCCAAGGTGCTTTTGCTTAAATAAAAGCGAAGAAGAACCTGTAAATTCTCATTCTGTGCGGTAGCAAAAAGATTCTTGGCTTGCGTGAGGTCCAGAACGCTGAACAGTCCTTTGTCATATCTTTTCTGAGCAATTGTAAATGCCAATTCCTGTGCTTCAACTTTCTTTGCGCTTTGAGCTATCTCCACTTCAAGCGAAGTATAATCCTGTATCAGTTGCTGAATTACAAGGTATAATTCTTGCTTCTGAAGGTCCAGGTTGTTATCGGCTCTAAGCAGTTCTATCTTTTGTTGTTTTACCTTGGAACGCGCCGTCCACCCATTCAATATAGGAATATTAAGAGCGAGCCCTATATATTCGGAAGCATTATTTTTGAGTTGTTCCCGGAATGGAATTACAATGCCGGCATCATTTACAAAGGTTTCAAAATAGCCCGTACCATATCCCGCAACCAATGACAGTGAAGGATAGAGGTTGCCTCTTGCCACCGCCAGCTGTTTTCTGGCGGCGGCTGCCCGTAATTTCTGCGCCTTTATTATGGGGATGAAACTCATGGCATTCTTGAAAACTGAGTCTTGCCGAACCTCAGTCTCTCCATATTCCGTTGTTTTATTATCCCTTGAAAAAGGTTCAAGATATATTGTTGACTCACCTATAAGGTTCATTTCCTGAATAAGCTGAAGCTGCGCTTTCTGAAAATTATTTTCACTTTGGGTTAGGGCCAGCTCATCGGTTAACAAAAGTGACTCTGCCTCATAAACGTCGGCTCCAGCTTTTAGGCCTAATTCCACTTGTCTTTTCACCAACTCATAATTATCCTGTGAGATTTGCAATTGCCCTCTTGAAATTGTTAACAAGCCTTCAAAAAATTTAATATCATAATAGGCCTTCATCACTCTAAATGCTAGTAAGAATTTTTGTTGATCTACATCTTCCAGAGAGGCACTATAAATTAGCTTTGACGCCTTTATAGCATTTATTTTCTGAAAACCCTGAAATAAGTCAATGCTTGCTGTGAGGGAGTAATTATTTGCAAAGAAATCTGAATTAACAATAATGTTACTATTTGGATCTGCAGCACGCCCAAAACTCTGGAAATAATCTGCATACCCATTTATTGATGGCAGTAAGTTCCGAATAGACTGCTTGTACGTTTCTTCATTTGAAAATTCTGTATACTCAAAGTCATTGAGAGAAAGATTATGCTCTATGGCATAAGACACACATTTGTCTAAAGACCATGTTTCCTGTGCAAACGTGTGCCAGGCAATAAATAAAAAGAATGAAAATATAACATTACACTTCAAGTCCATATGGCATTAGTATATACATATTATAGCTATTGCTGTGCCAAAAATATATACTATTAATAGTCAGGATGTTATGTTTTTATTCTTTCGAAAGGAATCCCTATGCCGTCAAATTTTTATACAATTACTGTCAAATTATTAGACACCTCCATTTAATTTAAATAATCAAATCGTAGCTTTATATCATGGAATGAAAAAATATGAACTGTGCTGGATGGTAAAATTTTAGTGATTGATGATAACAAAAGTGTATTGAGCGCTTTGGAAATCTTGTTGCAGTTTGAGTTCAAAGTGGTAGCCAGTATTTCCAATCCCAATCAAATTTCCACTTTTCCTGATTTAAATCAATTCGATATCATTTTATTAGATATGAATTTCTCTGCCGGAGTTAATACTGGTAATGAGGGCTTGTATTGGCTGAAAGAAATCAATAAAATAGCGCCGGCAACTTCAGTAATCATGATGACCGCCTATGGAGCCGTAGAATTGGCCGTAAAAGCACTTAAAGAAGGGGCAAGCGATTTTATCCTCAAACCCTGGAACAATGACAAGTTAATATCCACTTTACAAACTGCCTATTCTTTACGTAAATCCCAAAAGGAGGTTGAGCTGCTAAAAGAGAAGGAGAGCAGTTTAAAGAAGGTTATTAATCAAAACAAAAATTACATAATTGGCAATTCCAAAGCGCTAAATACCGTCTTGAATTTGACCCGGAAAGTTGCTAAAACCGATGTCAATGTGTTAGTCACGGGTGAAAATGGAACAGGTAAAGAATTAATTGCGAGAGAATTACATCGTATTTCAAAAAGGAAAAATGAAGTCTTTATCGCAGTAGATATGGGGTCCATTTCCGAATCCCTTTTTGAAAGTGAACTTTTTGGACACGTAAAAGGATCTTTTACCGATGCCAAGGAAGACAGGGCCGGTAAGTTTGAAGCTGCCGACGGAGGTACGCTATTCTTAGACGAAATCGGAAATTTATCACTACAAATGCAAGCAAAGCTTTTATCCGCTATTCAAAACAAACTTATTGTAAGGGTAGGGTCCAATAAACCTATACCAGTTGACATTCGACTTATTTGTGCCACTAATTGCGATCTGGACAAAATGATTAGTGACGGTCTGTTTAGAGAAGATTTGTTATACCGCATAAATACCATTCGAATAAAGATTCCAGCGTTGAGACAGAGAGAAAATGATGTTTTGATTCTTGCTGAGTTTTATCTTAAAAGATTTGCAGCGAAGTATGGTAAACAAGAACTGCGCATAAATCAGGCTGCTTATGATAATTTCTTATCCCATAAGTGGCCTGGAAATATACGTGAGCTTGTACATACCATCGAAAGAGCGGTGATATTAGCTGATGGTAACATTTTAAAACCTGAAAATTTTCTCCTCAATGAGCATACTTCTATTTCTAATGAC
>Ga0316198_10000949_pt1 | contig 16264 bp, 14 predicted proteins | sample OudBieAanoxic_MG_FD_204935 | JGI IMG/M metagenome (GOLD analysis project Ga0316198, IMG submission 204935) | Coastal sediment microbial communities from Oude Bieten Haven, Netherlands - site A anoxic | ecosystem: Environmental > Aquatic > Marine > Coastal > Sediment | place: Netherlands...
AATCTTATCACCGATAAAACTTTGTACAACATGTATACAACTAACGATCCCAAAAGAATATAAGAACTTAGAGCACTATCAAATATCAATCCATATTCAAAACTTCCGATATAATCTCCAAAATCTCCTCTATCTCTTAAAGGAATGTTTACATATACAAATAATAGTTTATTTATTGTCATCAAAACTAAAAGCAACAAATACTGATAAACTATATAACTAACTAATCCAACCTTTTCTTTCATAACTTATTTTTTCTCCCGTTCCTTCATTTAAAAACTCATAAAAAATAAAGTTAATGCTACCTGGGTATTAATATTATGCCTTAATCCTTGCTTTAACTCTATTAACTTCTCCGTATATTTAGGAGTTTTTAGTCTCACTATAAATATATGCATCAATTCTTCAACAATCTTTCTCTCGTGGGATTTATTTTCCACTAATTTTTCATCCTGTAAAATAGATAACAAACCAAAAATTATAGAAAGTTTTTCTGATTTTTTTATTCTATCTACATTATATATATAATCATCTATCCCTTTCAATAGATCGATCTTATATTTTAATTTTTTTTCTGCAAGATATAGATTCAGATATTCACCTAAGGCAGAATAAGACTTAATCTCGTTGAGATCAAACCTTTCCTCCTTCCATTCCAATATCTCATCCATGTTCCCCATTAAAAAATTATACACTTTTTCAGTAACTCCCAGATCCTCAGCAGAGGGTTTGTCGATTTTTACCACAATGGATCTAGATAAAATTGTCGGCAAAACATTTAAAGTATTGGATACAAGGATAAAAAAGGTTCCTTTAGGAGGCTCTTCTATTATCTTTAAGAGAGCATTTGCAGAATACTTATTCATACTTTCAATATCTTTTATAATAAATACTTTTTTTCTTCCTTCATAACTGGAGCTAGAGGCCTTATATATGGTATTTTTTATCTTATCTATTCCAACCTTGCTTTCTCCTTGTAGGAGACCGACAATCTCTAAGTCGGCATAGTTTCCATGTTTTATCTTTTTACATACTTCACAGACGCCACAATAGTTGTTTTCTAATTCTGGGCAGTTCATCGCCATGGTAAATGAGACGGCCAATCCCAATAAATCTATCCCTTTATCCCCGTAAAAAAGATAGGTTCCCGCCTCTTTATTTTGTCTCAATTCATTTTTTAGAAACAACTTAACTTCATCTCCAAAAATCAAACTATCAAGCATTACCTTTCAGCCTTCTCAATTTTTCTGAGAACATCTAATTTATCTAGAGCCAATCCAGCACCCAGTACTACTGATTCCAAAGCATTATCAGCTAAAACAACATTTAAAAGGGTGTTTTTAGCTAGTAATTCTGGAAAATTTCTGATCATTGACCCTCCACCTGCCATAACTATCCCTTTATCTACTATATCCGCTGATAATTCTGGTGGTGTTTTTTCTAAAACTTGCTTAACACCAGCTACTATAGCTTCTAAAGAATCTTTTATAGCGTCCAATATCTCGCTAGAACTTATTTCTAATGGTTTTGGCAATCCAGTCATAAGGTCTCTTCCTTTTATTATCATTGTCTCATCCACTTCTAAAGGCAATGCCGTACCTATCTTGATCTTTATCTCTTCAGCAGTTTTTTCCCCAATCAATAGATTATGTCTTCTTTTTATATATTTAATAATATCTTCATCAAAATTATTTCCTGCAATTCTAATAGATTTACTTACAATAGTTCCACCCAGGGAGATTACAGCTATATCCGTAGATCCTCCTCCAATATCTACTATCATATTCCCTTCTGGTGCTGAAATATCTATTCCCGCTCCCAACGCCGCTGCTCTAGCTTCCTCTATTAAGTAAGCTCTTTTTGCTCCCGCTGAGATTGCAGCTTCTAATACAGCTCTTTTTTCTACCCCAGTTACTTCGATAGGAACACAGATCATTACCTCTGGTAATATCATATTATATTTCCCAAAAACTTTTTTTATAAAGTATTTTATCATCGCCTCTGTAATATCGTAATCAGCTATAACTCCCTCTCTGAGCGGTCTGACAGCCATTATGTGATCGGGTGTTTTCCCTAGCATATCTTTCGCTTCTTTTCCCACTGCTAAAACTTTTTTTGTTTCCCTATCTATAGCTACTACAGACGGCTCATTCAAAACAATTTTTTCTTTTTGCTTATCATATACCAATGTATTTGCTGTTCCAAGATCTATACCTATACTTTTTTGAAATTTAAAGCCTGGAAAACTCATATTAAATTTAAATCTATTTTTTTTCTTCATTTTCTTTTTCACATCTCCTTTTTTAATATCATTTTCTTCTGCCTGTATAGGGAGTTCCTGAGTTCCCTCCTCTACCTCTATTCTTTCTTCTACTTGTACTTCTTCGGAATTTACCCGATTTTTCTGTATCACTCTTTTTTTATTTCTCATCATTTTTCTTTTTAAATACATAGTTTTCTATAATTCCTTCTATTATATCTTCCCTCTTATTTATATAACACATGGCAATCAACGCTTCAAATGCTGTTGCGTTTTTATACTCCTTCATGGTGCATGATTTTGGAAAAGTTGAAATCTTTGAATTTCTAGCCCTTTTAGCACAAGCTCTATACTCATCTTCTAACTCATCCACTATACTTAAATATATCTTACTCTGTGCCACAGCACTCACATGAGCCTTTACCAACTTATTCAGATCTTTTACCTTAAGATTTCTTGCTATAAATCTTTCTCTAAGCCTCAATTCCCATACGGCATCTCCTAAGTATGCCAGTGCCAATCCATTTAATTCCTTTACCCTTATATTGTCCATGTAGTTTTTTCCCTTCCGTCCTTTATTTTTACACCGATTTCAGCCATTTCATCTCTAATTTCATCTGATAATGCAAAGTTTTTATCTTTTTTAGCTGTTTTTCTTTTCTCTATTAAAAATTCTATCAATTCTACAGTTAAGTTTCCTGCACTTTCTTCTAAAGGATTTTCTATCCCCGCTTTTTTTAAAAGCTCCGTCAATTCTGCAGTGAGGTCTTTGATTTGTTTTTCCACTACAATCTCTACTCCCAATACGTCGACCAGGGTAGTTTTTATAAATGTATATACACCCGTCAACACTTCTTTTCCATCGCTACTTACTTTTTGTTCCATAAATTTATTAGCTTCTTTTATAAGTTCAAATAATACACCTATAGCTTGAGCGGTATTGAAATCTTCATCCATGGCTTCTACAAACCTTATTTTAGAGCTCTCTAGAATAGCCTTTAATTCTACCCCATCACTTCCTTCAGATAAATTTTCTGTATCAAGTCTTTCCAATATAGCCAACATACTGTTTTCTATCCTTTTTATAGCACTCTTAGCCATCTCTAATTCTGTTTCAGAAAAATCAACAGGTTTTCTATAGTGAGATGAAAGCATGAAGAACCTCACTACCTTTCCTTCATACTCCTCTAAAATTTCACGGAGAAGGAAGAAATTCCCCTTAGATTTAGACATCTTTTCCCCTTTGATATTGATATAGCCATTATGGATCCAGTATCTTGCGTAATCACCACCGTAAGAACACTTTGATTGGGCTATTTCATTTTCATGATGCGGAAATATAAGATCCTGTCCTCCACCATGAATATCAAATGATGCTCCCAAATATTTTTCACTCATAGCACTGCACTCAATATGCCATCCTGGTCTACCTTTACCCCAAGGCGATCCCCAAGAAAGTTCCCCTTCTTTAGCTGATTTCCAAAGAGCAAAATCCACAGATGATTTTTTTATATTGGTAATTTCTACCCTGGCTCCAGCTTTTAAATCTTCAATCTTTTGCCCTGATAACTCACCATAGTTTTCTTTATATTTCTCTACATCAAAGTATACATCCCCATTAGATTCATAGGCATACCCTTTACTCTCCAAGATTTTGATAGATTTTATCATCTCTTTGATGTGGTCTGTAGCCTTGGGTCTTATCATTCCCTCTTCTTTTAGGTTAACTTTTTTTGTATCCTCTAAATAAGCACTGATATATTTGTCAGCTATATCCTTTACCGTTACCCCTTCTGTATGGGCTTTTTCTATCATCTTGTCATCTACATCGGTAAAGTTTTGTACATATGTAACTTTATAGTCTCTATATTCAAAATACCTTCTCACCGTATCAAAGAAGATGGCAGGCCTTGCATTTCCTATATGGATATAGTTGTATACTGTCGGTCCACAAACATACATCTTCACCTTACCAGATTCTATAGGAACAAATTCTTCTAATTTTTTAGTAAGCGTATTGTGTATCTTAATCATCTTTTTTCCCCTCCATCCTATTGTATATCTCAAGCAGCTCTCCATCAGTTATGGCAGCTCTTATCTTTATCTTGTTTTTTTCTACTTCCCCCCCCATATCTACATATATATCTTCTAATATGGGATTATATAAGCCTAAATTTAAAGATAAATTTATAAATTCATCCTTTTTGGGAATTGTCGATCCTTCCGACATGATTCCATTATAGTAGATAACCTTATCTTTTATCTCTATCGTTTCACCGTTGCCAAGAATATACTTGTCTCCCTCTTTCTTTGCAAAAATCTCTATTAGTTTTTTAAAATCTTTTATCTCTTTCACAGGAAGAATCATTTGATTTTTTACATAGTCATAGACCACTTCTCCATCTACTTTATCCATATAGTCTTCGAAATCTTTTCCTGTAAACATCTTCACTAGAGATAACATTGAGTTTATTTCCGGATTTATGTTCCCTCTCATGAATGTAGCAAAACCTTTAAAATCTGTATTAGTCATATAAATCTTGTTCTTTCCCATATATTTATCAAATTTTCTATCCTTTTGCTCTATCCCGTTAAAATATTTTGAGAATTCCAAGTCACCGTATAGATAAGCACTCATAGAAAGTTCATTCTTTTTATAATCTAAGTTTATCTTTGCAGCATCTAATCCTTGAGCTGCTCCCTCTAGATCTATTACCGCTTCTCCTAAGGTATCCCCCATCATCTTGGAAGATATATTTTTATTTATCTCTTTTTTTACAACCAATCTCATATAATCAGATAGTTTCATCATATCATCTGATATAAAGTAATATCCCTTGTAGTTGGTCATATAGATTTTTTTATCGGTATCATAATTATAATCTTCTTCAAGCTGTTTTTGATAGACCTCTTTCAATGAAAAATAGTTTTTTCCTAGGTCATCGAAATATTCCCCTTGTTTCAATTTAGCAACAGGGTACAGCCATCCTATGTTTATGGCCATTATCTCCTTGTCCTCACCTTGATTTTTATCGTTGGAATCATCATAATAAATAAGATCTAATCCCTTTATATACTTTGTCCACTTTTTAGCCTCTTCAAAGTCTGTTTGGGTAGCTTTTTCATAGAGTTCATAATAAGCATTCGCTTTTTTGCTGTTCAAGTCTCCAATAGATATCACAGCCTTACTTTCCTTTACTATCAATCTCTCGTGAGACAGCTGAAAAGTTAACAGGTAAAAAACTAGCAATATTACTGCTAAAACTATTACTCCTGCTATATTTTTTAAAATTTTATTCATAATATAACCCCCGTGCCTAACGGCAAACTTAAAACTAATAAAGGTAAGCTCATAATATTTTTGTCACGAATTACACATACACTCATTAATAAATAATTTTTTATTTTATTATTTATCCAATTATCTTCTTTAAACTTTTCATAACCAATTCCGGTTTTTCATCTCTCATTACAGGATTGTTTATCCTGGCTCTTCTTAGATTTCTCTTATCTAAGTCTACTACTATCATATCTTCTTCAAAGGTTTTAGCTTCACCTAAAATATCCCCAGCTGGAGAGTATACCCTAGATCCACCAAAGAAATTTACTCCATCTTCATATCCTACTCTATGGGCAAAGATATAAAAACTTGTGAGTAATTTAGAATATGTCCTCATCATCTCATCCCAAGTCTGGTTAGGAGATAATTTTGCCCCCTGAGCTCCCCTTGATGGGCTGTTTACCAAGGTAAATACATAATCCGCTCCATCTACACTCAATAAGTAAGGGTTTGACAGGTGCCAGGCATCTTCACATATTAAGATACCGAATCTACCGAATTTAGTATCAAATGCTTTTATTTCATTTCCAGACTTTAAATATCTTCCTTCATCGAAAAGACCATAGGTTGGCAGATACACCTTTCTATGGGTGTGCTGCAACTTCCCATCCTCTAAATAAAAAGCAGAATTATAATAATAGTAATCCTTGCTTTCCTCAATCCCGCCAAATAAAATACTTATCTTTTTACTCAGCTCATAAAATTCTACCGGGATTCCTGCCACATCAAAGGTTAACTCCTCCAACAAGTATCCTGTCAGAGATAGTTCTGGAAAAACTACCAGTTCTACCCCTTTTTTTATAGCGCTTTCTATATATGATATCATTTTTATCTTATTTTTTTCCACATTCCCAAGTGTTGGATTTATTTGTGCTACTGCTAATTTCATACTCCACTCCTTTTATTTTTACCACCGATTTTTAAACATTTCTTTGATGTCTAACTAAAACTTAGAGCTACGAATATAGCTCTATGGTTGAACTTAACCAAATATTAAAGGTTGGTGTCCATCGGTGACTAAGTTTTTAGGTTTTTTCACCTTATTTTTTTTCTTTAGAGAAAATTAATAGGTCTTCTGGTGTAGTTATTTTTATATTTTCATAACTTCCCAAGAGAGTTCCCACACGTCCCCCTGCATTTTCTACCAGCGAGGAGTCATCTGTTCCCAAAAACCTTTGTTTTTCAGCTTCTTCATAACTTCTATGCAGGATTTCCCCTTTAAATACCTGAGGAGTCTGGGCCGCAAAGAGCAGGCCTCTTTTAGGAGTTTTCACTATCTGTCCATCTGAATCCACTACCTTTATAGTATCTTTTACAGGTACTCCTACAACTATTCCATCCAGCTCTGTTTCTTCCATCAGCTTAGTATAGGAATCTTCTATATACCTGTCCTCTATAAAAGGTCTCACTCCATCCTGAACTCCTATTATACTATTTTTTGGAATCAACTGTAATGCATTATAGATAGAATCCTGTCTTTCTTTTCCACCACTGACCACATCTATAACCTTAGTTATTTTAAAAGTTCTGCACATTTTCTCTACTTCAGGTATATACTCTTTATTGGTAACAACTATAATTCCTGTGACTCTATGATTTTTTTCAATGACTTCCAAAGTCTTAACAAATATCGGTTTCCCATCTACCTCTAAAAACTGCTTAGGGTAATCGAGTCCCATTCTCTTTCCAACTCCTGCTGCAGCTACTATATAATAATACTCTATTTCAGCGTTACTACTGTGCATCCTAATCCACCTTCATTCATATTTGCATCTCTAAAGCTGGCTACATATCTGCACGTTTTAAGGTATTCTTGGACTCCTTTTCTCAGTTGGCCCGTTCCCTTCCCGTGAATCACTTGGACATCGGTGTACCCACTCAATGTAGCTTTATCCATATAATTTTCTAGTTCATGTATTGCCTCTTCTACCATCTGACCTCTCAAGTCTATCTTATAGGTAGCGCCACTTCCTTTATGGCTGTGCATCTTAGTGTATGTTTTTTTCTTTTCCTCTTTCATCAGTCCAATATCTTCTAGTGATACTACCATCTTCAAGATTCCGGCCTGTACTTGAGCCTGATCCTTATTTATAAATAGACGCAGGATAATTGCATGCTGTTTCAAACTCTTTACAAAGACCTTGTCTCCTACCCCATATGATATTTTTCTGACAACTTTTGGTTTTGTCATTAATTTTCTCTTTTTTTCTTCTACCATGGAGTTTCGAAGCATATTCAAACTTTTTTGAACATCCTTTATCTCATCTTTTTTATTATCTTCCCTCTGGATTTTATCAACTAGAGCTTTAGCCTTAGCCTGCATATTTTTCATCATCTCTTCCGATTCTTTATATGCTCTTTCCAGTATTTCTTCTTTTTCTTTTTCCAGCATTCTTACCTTTTCGGCATAACTATCTTTCAGTTTTTCAGCTTCTTTTTTTAAACATTGAACTTCTTCATTAGCTTTTTCCAATTCATCTGATTGGTCCTTTATATTAGCGATCATTCCCTCTACTTTTTTATCTTCTTCACTGATATAACTTTTTGCTTTTTCAATTACTTCTGGCAGTATTCCCAATCTTTTGGCAATGGTAAGAGCATTACTCTCCCCAGGAATTCCCATAAGCAATCTATATGTAGGAGACAATGTTTCAGAATTAAATTCCATGGATGCCGTTTCTATTCCATCCTCGTTGTACCCATGAGCTTTTACTTCACTATAATGGGTAGATATCATTGATTTACACTTTTTTTCCTTCAGATAATCTATCACTGCCATGGCAAATGCAGATCCCTCTATCGGGTCCGTTCCCGAACCTAACTCATCCAATAATACTAAACTTGCCTTCGTCACTCCCACTAAGATAGTTTGAATGTTTTTTAGATGTGCCGAGAAAGATGACAGGTTCTGCTCAATACTCTGCTCATCCCCTATGTCAGCATAGATACCACTAAAGTATCCAATATCTGTTTTATCGCTGGCTGTAATCGGTATTCCAGATAATGTCATAACTGTCAACAATCCTGCTGTTTTTAAAGCTACTGTTTTACCACCGGTATTTGGCCCGGTAATCAATAGACTGTTATAATTTTTTCCCAATTCAAAAGTTAAAGGTACAACTTCTCTAGGATTGATTAATGGATGTCTTCCTTCTACGATGGAGATATATTCCCTCTGATTTAATCCCGGGATTATACATTTATTATCTAATCCATAACTGCACTTAGCATTTAAATAATCTAAAACCAGAAGAGTTTCTCCTACTTGCATTACACCTTCTAGGTTCGTTCTCAAATTATCAGTAAGTCTCAAAAGGATCTTTCTGATCTCCTCTCTCTCTCTTACCTCTAATTCTCTCATCTTATTATTCAATGAAACTACACTAATAGGCTCTATAAACACTGTCTGTCCACTAGATGACCTGTCATGTTCTATTCCTTTAATCTGTCCCTTAAAATCTGTTTTTACAGGTATCACACTTCTGCCGTCTCTGACCGTTACTATCTTCTCTTGGATAGCCTTGGCATAGGTAGGATTTGAGATTAGGTCATCAAATTTTCTTTTGATATTATTTTGAATTAAATTTTTACTATATCTGATGTCTCTCAGGTCAAGTGAGGCCGTGTCTTTGATTTGTTTTTGATTATCTATGACTGCTTCGATCAATTCTTCTAATCCTTTATATGTAGGCACATCTTTAAACCTCATATGCAGCCCTCTATATTTTCCCTCTAATTCCTGAAATTTAGTTTTTACTACTCTAAATACTCTCAGGTTTCTAGCTATATGATAGAGATCCTCTATATCTAAATAAGTTCCTATTAGGCTGGTTTTTTTTAAATACATCACTATATTTTTTATCTCCGACAGTTCTATCCCGCCGTCATACTTCAACATATCCATAAAATCTTGTACATTTTCTAATTCTTTCTTTATACTATTTATATCTTTCATTGGAATAATCTCTAATATTTTATCCTTAGTTTCATCCAAAATAGCATATTCACCTATGTTTTCTTTTACTTTATCAAACTCTAATACGCTTAAACTGTGTTCATTCATTTTACTACCTCTTTAGTATTTGACTTTTATCTATATTTATACATTCTATTATATCATAAGAGTTTTTTTTTTTACAGGAAACTATATCTTTATTGTAGAAAAATCCTTGCTTTTTTGCTTGCTTTATGCTAAAATTTAAGCCGATGTTTTAATAATAGGAGGTGCAAAATAATGAAAAGATGTGAAATCACTGGTAAAGGAATTACTTTCGGACACAGTATCTCTCATGCTCATAATATGAACAAGAGAATATGGAAGCCAAACTTACAAACAGTTAAAGTTGAACTTAACGGTCAATTAACTAAAGTAAAAGTTTGTGTTAAAATGTTAAGATCTTTAAAAGCTGCAGATTCAGTTGAAATTGCTAGAATTTTAAAGAAAAATGCTGCTACTTTAAGCCCTAGAATCAACAAGGTTTTAAGCAAGTAATAGCAATAAAAAAAGACAGCCATTAAGGATCTGTCTTTTTTTATTGCTTGTAAATAAATATTTTGTATATTTTCACCTATCTTGATAAAATGAATTATCACTTGATAATGGGTAGATAATCAATAATAATAATAAGGAGGGATCTCTATGAACTATGCTATTCCAGCTTTGTTGTTCTCAGGAATTTCAATGTTCTTTAACGGATACACCATTAGATATTTAAATTTATCTAGGTTAATTCGGGATTTTCATAATCATCCAGATAAAGATTGTAATCTCGAAGCTCAAATTTCAAACCTTAGATTACGGGTAAAATATATTAAATGGATACAATTTTTTTCTGTGCTTTCCCTGCTTTTAGCCACCCTGTCTGTATTCACTATTTTTTTTAAACATATTCAGACAGGATGGATTTTATTTGCTTTCTCCATCATCAGTTTTTTAATATCTCTCATTATTTCTGCCCTAGAAATTAAAATTTCTACTATAGCTTTAAATATTTCCTTAAAAGATGGAGGCGACCTAAGATGCAGTTAACACTCACAACCCCGGCACTAATTTTTTCTACTATTTCACTCCTGCTTTTAGCATATACCAGCAGATTTTTGGCCTTAGCTAACCTTATCAGGTCGCTGCACAACCAAGCTTCTCAAGAGATAAATAGAGTTGATATCCTTATGCCGCAGATAGAAAATTTAAAATTAAGGGTAAAGATTATAAAAAATATGCAGTTAATAGGAATTATTTCTCTATTTTTCTGTGTTTTTTCCATGTTTTTAATATTTTTACAGCAGATCGTCTTGGCAGAGTTTGTCTTTGCCGGAAGCCTGATCTTACTCATGATATCACTATCCCTTTCTGCCATAGAGATTCATATCTCGGTAAAAGCACTGAATATAGAGTTGAGCCAATGTGTGGGAGACCAGTGTAAATTAATTAAATAAACTACATCACGTAGAAAATAAAAAAATCGAGGGAATTCCTCGATTTTTATTTTTTATTATCTTTTCTCTATCTTCTTCATTATATCTTCAGCACTTATATTTTTCATACAATTAAAATGTTCTTTAGGACATTTTTTATCCCCATGTAACGAACATGGAGAACAGGGTTCGTTTCCATAGATCAAGACTCCTAATTCATCGTACTCAAACATATTTGGATCTGTTGGGCCAAATATTACATAGGACTTAGTCTTAACTCCACGCCCGATATGAAATGGTCCCGAGTCATTGGTCACCAAAAATTTTGCTCCTGCTAACAATGCTCCACTCTCTTTCAGGCTCAGTTCACCAGCCAGATTTATACAGATATCTCCGCTTTTTTTATTGATCTCCTCACACTCTTCCCTCTCTTTGGGACTCCCTATAAGGATTACCTCTGTCTTATATTTTTCCTTTATCAATTCAGCTAAGTTCCCGAATCCTTCTACAGTCCACTTTTTAGTGTTTTTAGAAGCTCCTGGTGCGAATACTACATAGTTTTTATAGTTCTCTACTTTTTTTTCATCCTTTTTGGAAAAATTAAACTCCAAATCTTCCCCACTATAGCTTATTCCTAAAACCTTGAATGGATCAAAATAATTTTTTACTATGGTGTTATCAGCTCTGTATTTAATCAATCCAGATTTTACCAGGATAGTTTTATAGAGTGATCTTTTTATATACCTAAAAGTTTTCTCTCCTAAAAAAAATGTAATTAACCTGGATCTTATCTTAGAATGTAGATCAAATACATAATCGTAGTTATTTTCTTTCAATAGTTTTGAAAATCGTCTTATATTTTTTAACCCATCATCTATATCTTTTTTAAAGATGATCAAGTTATCTATATTGGGATTTCCCTCTACAGCATCTTTAAATTTATCCAAAACCACAAAGTCAATCTTTAAGTCTTTATTTTTTTTCTTTAATTTTTTTAGGATCGGAGTAGTCAGTATAACATCCCCTATAGAACTCAGCCTTATTATTAATATCCTCATTTTTTCCCCCAATCTATATTACACTAGTTTTTTATCATTTTATTATACCATATTATAATTCAAAATAAAAAAAACCTAGTCGAGTTTCCGACTAGGCCTGCTACATTTTCTATACTAACTCCACTTCTTCTCTTGTTTCCCTTACTTCCTCTACAGACTTTCCTACAAACCTTACAGTAAGTACAGTCATTAATATAGATATAGGTAAAACTATATAGATTGATATTCCCATTCCAACTGGCAGATATCCAAATAATACTGTGATAGCTCCTACCACAAGTGCATATACAACCTGAGTTTTAACATGCTCTATATGATCACATTCAGCTCCCATAGATGAAAGAATCGTTGTATCAGATATCGGTGAACAATGATCCCCGAAGATAGCTCCCGTAAGAACTGCTCCTATACTCATTACTATATACGATGACAGTGTTTCCCCTGATAATCCTGCTGCTCCACCGATTGCGTTAGCTAACGGTATTGCCAGCGGCATCAATATTCCCATAGTTCCATAAGATGTCCCTGTAGAAAAAGCAATCGCTGATCCCAGGATAAATATTATAGATGGCAACAACGATTTTGGTATAGTTCCAGCCAGTGCATTTACCAGATATACCGATGTTCCCAATTCCTTTATCAGAGAAGTCAATGACCAAGCTAACAATAAGATAACTCCTGTGATCACCAGTGATTTCATCCCATGTACCCAAGTATCAATTGCCTCTGAAAACTTGAATATCTTCTTAGTTATTCCCATAACGATAGCTACAATGGAAGCAAATAATGCCGCTTGGAATATTACCAATGATGCATCTGCATTTCCAAAGGTTTCTCTGATGGCATAAAATGACAATGGAGAATTATTTACAGTATCCAATACTGATCCCTCTAAATAACCCTTTCCATTTAGATAGAAACCTACAAATGAACCTATGATCAACACCATAATCGGTATGATCGCATTCCAGATGTTCAGTACTACTCCCTCTTTAGGAGCAATCATCGCAGCTTCTTCTGGAGTAACTTTAGCAGCTGAACCGCTTGTTACTTGACCAGTTGTTCTGGCTCTCCTTTCAGCCTTAGCCATAGGACCAAATTCTCTCAAGAAATATGCCGTCGAAGCTACAAATATCAACATCAAGATATTATAAAATCTATACGGAATTGTTTGTACAAAGATGCTGTATGCATTTATATTTTCTATTCCTATCAGTGAATATCCATCTTTTATTACTGAGATTTCATATCCAACCCAAGTAGAAATAAGTGCAATCCCTGCAATTGGAGCTGCTGTTGAATCTATTATAAACGCTAACTTTTCTCTCGATATTCTCATCTTATCTGTTATAGGCCTCATGATGGGACCTACAATAAGTGCATTAGCGTAGTCATCAAAGAAGATAAATAATCCCATAACCCAGGTGATCAGTTGAGCTGATCTGGGAGTTTTTGCTCTTTTAGCCAAAGATTCTGCCACGGCTCTTGCTCCTCCCATCTTAGAGATCAATGCCACCAATCCACCTATAGTTAAACACTGTAAAATTATACCTGCATTCCATGAATCTGCCATAGATCCGATTACTCTATTGGTTATATCGGAAAATCCTCCCAGCAGACTAAATAAATAATTTTTTCCCTGAGTTATTCCCAGTAAAAACGATCCCGAATAGATCCCTATAAACAACGACAAAATTACATTCTTAGTGATAAAAGCTAAAGCTATCGCTATAATTGGCGGAAGGAGTGTCCATGCACCTAAATTTAACGCTGCCTCTGTGGAATCGGCTCCAAACCCCAAACTACTCATAACACCTAACAATAATACAATTATTATACCTCTCATATCTTTCCTCCTTAGTTTTGTAGAAGAAGGGAGATCTTTTAACTCAAAAAAAAAAGAGTTATCGGATCTCTACCGATAACTCTAATTTATAAACCTATAGTTATGTATAATAGGTCTTTATCTTAAAATCATTCGACAGCTCCCCATTATCATCTGATAATGACAGTCCTACAGATATTATCCATAGTCCCAACCTAAGATTTTGACAAATCTTAAATTTCGGCAAAACTTCCTTTCTTTTGGCATCAAAGTCTATCCGACTCCTCCAAAATACTCCTAAGGTTTGCAACCTCTATCTTCATTCATATATTTTATGTTGAGACTAGTATATCTATTTCAGCTATATTTGTCAAACATATTTTAATTATTTTATTTTTACTGCAACTCTGTTTCCTAAAATTCCTCCACCTACTAAAGCGGCAAAGAAAACCCATCCAGATAGTGAGAAGTTTGCAATTGGAGTATAAAGTGCTCCTACATTACAACCATTTGCAAGTCTTGTTCCAAATCCCATTAATATTCCACCCATAGCATATAAAGCCATTTGCTTAGGTGTAATTTTAATTTCACTTGTCACTACATTTTTAAATGTTCCAGCTAAAAGTAAACAAATTACCGTTCCTACCATGATTCCAATATTTTGAACATTGATTGGATGAGCAAAAAATGGCATTGTGTAAAGTTTCTCTGGGAAATTAGTAAAATTAGATAATGATTCAGGTGATACTCCAAATACCATTAATAATTTTCCAAACCACCATCCGTAAGGTGTAGAAGCTCCCCATCCAGCTTTAGTTACACCCATTAATAATGTGAATATAACAGCTATTACTGATGCCCCTACTTTCATAGACCACGGTGTAACAAATAATCTTGTGTATGTTTCTTCACTTAATAATTTGAACTCTTTATTACTATCTTTATCTTGTGTAACGATTTTAACCTGCTCTATTTCACTGGCTACCCCTGTAAAAGTTCCTGATACTCTTCTAGAAGATTCATATTTTTTAGATAAATATACTACAATTCCACAAAGTAGCGAAGTTAATAAAACCGCTCCTAAATATCCATCTAATCCATCCCATTTAAATAAATCTGGGAAATAAACTCCATTATATAGCTTTGCACCTGTTTCAGTCGTAAACCATGATTTTCTAATCCAATCCGTTGGAATCCCAGCTTCTTTAACCCAAGTTGCTGCTCTTTGGAAAGGAAAACCTAGGAAAACACCCATCCCGAAGAAAATAAGAGTTACAAACCCTCTTGAAAATCCAGTAACAACATCTGTTAAAACTCCTGATGCACAACAAACTGAGAATGTCATACCAAATCCAAACATTATTCCACCCAGAATTAATCCTGAATTAACTTGATTTACCCAAAGATCATATGAGCTGGCATCTGCATTATAAAGAAACGCAGCTGACAAGATAGACGTTCCTAAGAACATATAAGCCAATACCCTCATTAATTTTGTTGAACCAGTGTTATATGCTCTATTTACCGATCCTGCAAAACCCATGAATCCTCTAGTTAATGCATATCCAAATCCTATTCCAGCTAATAATCTAAAAAATAACATTGAGCTGCCTAACATTGTTTTACCCATGATTAATGTTAATATTATAACTATTAATCCTATTAAATTTTGTCCTTTTTTCATTTTTCCCCTCCTAAAATAATAATTAAAATTTGTATATTTTTTCACGTTATATATTATAAAATTTCAGAGAGAGGTTTTGCCTCTCTCTTATTTTTTTATTATTAGAATTTTGTATTTTCTAAAGTTGCACAACAACCAACACAATCACCGATCATAATTTCTTCTCTGGTTTTGTCGTTATAACAAGATACTTCTTCATACATCTTGATAAATTCATAACTTCCTGCAACGTTCTTTACATCATAACCATTTGCCTGAAGCATCAATGTCATATTATAACTTCTCTCACCGGTTCTACAGTGAACGTATACCGGCTTAGTTTTATCTACTTCATCTAATCTATCTCTCATAACACTCATAGGTATATTTACAGTTCCCTTTACGTGTCCCGCTTCATATTCACAAACTTCTCTAACGTCGATAACCTGCTCTCCAGCTTTTAATAAGTCATATATCTCCATAAATGTTACTTGCTTAAATGCACCTTCATTTAAGTTTGAACCAATGTACCCAATTTTATTTACCACATCTTTACCTGTTCCAAATGAAGGAGCATAAGTTAATTCTAGATCAAACAGATCTTCTACTGTCATACCAGCTTTGATTGCAGTAGCTATTACGTCTGCTCTCTTGTCCGGTGCTCCATTTGCTGCAAATTGAGCTCCTAAAACTTTTCCAGTAT
>Ga0316198_10000950_pt1 | contig 16262 bp, 10 predicted proteins | sample OudBieAanoxic_MG_FD_204935 | JGI IMG/M metagenome (GOLD analysis project Ga0316198, IMG submission 204935) | Coastal sediment microbial communities from Oude Bieten Haven, Netherlands - site A anoxic | ecosystem: Environmental > Aquatic > Marine > Coastal > Sediment | place: Netherlands...
CCAGGCATCAAATATTTCAATCTCTATGATTTCGATGTTACGTGTAGGAAAACAGTTCAGATGTTGGATGTTCAAACACCATTATCTGGCGATGTGTTTCCGTTCTTTCAAGATATCAGTTTCGACGAGGCCTGCGATCACTTTCGACATTTCATGGAAATGTGGCAGGGTGTAAACCCGTCACAAAGGGAGATCGAAAACGAAATCAGCTACTACATGAGCTTCCCCTGCAAGGGCCTGAGCGCTCCTCCCCGCCGACCATCAGGTCGTTTCGCACCGTCCGGCGAAGGCGAAGCCATACCCTCGAACCAGGAACGCTAGGAACCCCTCAAAGGCAGACAGCCGGGTCAATAGTCAAACCAAAAACCGGAAACGCCGTACTAAGTACTTAGTAATTAAATCACCGGCAATATCAACGGGAGGTTGGTGTGAAGATTCAGGTAGGTATTTTGTGTTTGGCGGTCGGGTTTGCACTGACTGGAACGGCGGACGACGAACCAATCGTCGACCCGTTCGAGGTTGTCGCCACCTTTGATCGATTCTCGAAAATGGAGCTGTGGCCCGGATTCGATGCCACCACGTATTCGATCGCGATATTCGACGGCCAACGCACCCTGCTGTTTCGTCACCCAGACCCACCCGACAAGTTCCGACCGCTGGAGGGCCATGAAAGCGTCTGGGTTTCGCCGGGAAAACACCCTGCAATGCGTTGGAACTCCAACGCAGACATCGGCGGTACGCCCACCGCGACCCTATTGCTAACAATTGAACCGGGCCGTTCGGTCGAGTACGAGGCCCACATCCTGTTTCACGAGGTCTTCCACCTGTTCTCGAAACCTCTCCATCCAACTTGGCGACCAAACGAAATGTGGCGTTACAGCTATCCGATGGACGACGTCGACAATTACCGACAGCTTCTCCTCGAGGAGGAGGCCCTGGCGCGTGCAGTCACCTCCGAAACCGACGAGTCCGCGGCCTCGTGGACGGCCGAGGCTCTGGCGATCCGAGCCCAGCGAACAGCGAAGATAAGTGCAGAGCACCGTACGTTCGAAACCGCGCTCGAGCTCCAGGAGGGGACGGCAGTCTACATGGGCCGGTCGGCGATCGGCATTGCGGACAACACGGATAAGCTCCGAGAGGAACGGGGACCGGAGGGAATTCGCTGGCGTTGCTACGAGACCGGGTCCGCGATCGCCGTGGTACTCGATCGGTTGCTCCCGGAGTGGAAAAAAATCCTGGATGGCGAACCGGATACCACCTTTACAGAGCTGCTGGAAATGGCGATCTCGGCGCGAGAGGTCTCCCGCGCGACCTTTTCCACCGAGGAAATCATCTCGATCTCGAATCGCGCAGATGCCGCGATCTCCAACCTGGAAGCTAAAAGGGGGGCGGTGTACGAAGACTTTTTGGGCAGAGGGAAACGAGTGGTGGTGCGTCTGGCCGACGAGGACGAGCAACTGGGGACGGGCCGTTTCAATCCGATGGCGGTTGAGGTACTCAACAACGGCCAAGTCCTGCAAGCCGACTTTCTGACCGCCGACCACCCCCGTGGAGAGGTGAGCCTGCAGAACCCACACTTTGTGCGCCGGTCCAATGATGGCGTGGTCGCCCTGACGACCCCTGCTTCGGGGGATCACCCGTTCCTGTATGGCTACCGACAGATCGCCATTTCCGGTTTTTCGGGCGACCCCACGGTTTCGCGTGATGGCAATGCGGTGAAGATCGAGGCGGAAGGGCTAAAACTGGAATTCAACGGCGTCATAGTTGAATCGACCGAAGAAGAGCTCATCGTCACCGTCCTCCCTGCCGCTGAATTCGAGGAGTGAGCGAGGCGCAAGTGATCAGCCGAGCGGGACCCTCAGGATCACCGGCGGGCTGAGCGTCCGACCCTTAACCAGATTGCCGTCGCGATCCCAGGCGCCCCACAGGCTGTTGGCGACGTAAAGGAAATCAACTCCGACAATCTCGCCGAGCGTCGGTTGATCGTGTTCTGGGTGAGCGAGATCGAGTACTACAACGGCCTCGACGCCACCGACGTCTTCGGTCAAGCGGATCCTCACCACGCGATTCGGGGTGACGCCGTTCTGGACCGCGATCAGCTCGCGCCGCCCCACCACCGACAAGCCGTCGATGCCACCGAGCCACGCATCCGGAGGTGATTTCAGGACATGAACACTGCCGTCGAATCCGAGCAGGCACAGCCCCCGGCTGTAGTCGGCGATCAGGGTCTGACCGCCATCGGGCAGGATGACGATCCCCTGAGGCGAAAACAAAGTGCCGGGCGCAACCACCGTTTCGAAGCCATCGGCACCCGGCGTGAGTCGATAAATCGCTCCGACCGGGGCATCCCCGACCAGTACCGCACCGTCGGCATCGACCACCAAATCGTTAAGCTCGTGCTGATCGCCGTCGGCGGGCGCGGTGACCCGAGTAACGATCTCTCCGCTCTCTAAATCGAATTCGAGCAACTCTCCCGGCGAGACCGCAGTGGGATCAGCAACCACCTCCTTGCGATTCGGCTCGGGAGAGGTCCCGCAGCCGGTCACGAGGATCACCACACACATCAGCAGCCGGGCAACACCCCGCATGACAGCCTCCTCCTGAATTCGTACGGTCTGGAGCGCCGGGAGTTCTCGCCGCCACGGTGCCGTCATGGCGTCCTTTTTTGAGTTCTCTGGACTGAGCGCGATTCAGATCTTCAGCCAGCACCACTCCTTCGAGTAGGGCACCCGGCTCATGCGATAGCCCGAGTTCTTGCCAACCACGATCGTGTTGCTCCAGTTGAAGCCACAGCCGTTCTCGGGATCGTAGAGCCCCGGCTCTTCAGAGAAACACATGTCCTTGACCATCATGGTGTAGTCACCGAGGGCGAGGTAGGGCGATTGGTGGCCCTCGACCCCCGCACCGTGTGCCGGCCGGTGATAGATGTAATTCTGCACGCCCTGTTTCACCTGGTACTTGTGGATCTGATAGGCAACGCTCGAGCAGGTCACGCCCTCGACCGACAACTCCATCTGCATGTCACAACAATCGCGGCTGACCTGCCACAGCTTCTGCATGTGGGGATCGAAGGCGCCTTTTTCATCGGCAATGATGAAGGCGCGGTAGTTCTCGTGCCCATAGCCGCCGATTCTCGCGCCACCAGAGATCTGCAACGCCATTCCTCGACCGATCCGGGTGTAGTACGGCTGGTTGGGGTGTGGAAAGCCCGTGACCCGACCGGCGCGGCACCCGATGCCGACTCCACTTCGAACTCCGTGATGCAAGGCACCACCGGCAAGATCGAGATCCGAGTAGAGCTGATCGTTGATCCACAGCTCGGTAGCGACCGAGACTTCGTGGTCCATGATGTCCGTACCGTGGGTCAGGATGTAGTCCCGCGCAAAGGCGTGAGCACGGTCAAAGTAGATGTATGCGCGACGCCACAGCGCGAGTTCCTCAGTTGTTTTGACCTGGCGCATGTCCATCAAGACCTGGGCGACATCGACGAACTCGATCCCCGGTAAGACCGCCCTGGCCTTCTCGATCTCGGACGGGTAGAGCTCGCCGTCGATGCCGATCCTGGTGCCCTGAATGCCGTGCTCCTTGAGGCCCTCGAGCAAAAAGGTAAAGAGGTCGACCTTCTTGCCCTGTTGCACCTTGCCCTCGTGCGGGAATCCGCCTTCGGCGTGGTGGAAATCAAAGTACATGCGCCCTCCACCGAACCACCAGCTGGTCACCAGATCGCGGTCGAGACCCGGGTAGAGGTACCAAGGGTCTTCATCGTCTCGATTCATATACGCCGCCTGGGGGCGCTCGGTGGTGGAGTGCCAGTAGCCAGTGAGATAGATGAGGTTGAGTGGCTTGCGCACCAGAAACGCCTGAATGTCCCGTTCCGTCAACTTCTCCTTGAAACGCTTCACAGTCGCCTTGTTCCACTCCAGCGGGAGGCGGTCGTAGGTTGCCGGTTCAGGCGGACCTTCCTCGCCTGGCGTCGGGCCGAGCAGAAGCGCCTCGCTCGTCCCAGTCGCCTGCTGTTTGAGAGCGTCCGTCAACGACAGCGGCTTCTGCATCGCCGCAACCTTGTCGACCCTCCCCAAAAAGCCCGTGCCGAGAAGAGCCAACGCTCCACCTGAAATTGTTTGCCTCCGCGTCAGACCCATGACAGCCTCCTCCTCGATGAGATGGCTCATTCTATCCACGCTTGAACGATATCGCGCAAAGTGATTGCGCCTGGTGCCGCAACAGCGCGGCAAATCGTTGCCGCAGGCTGACTTTCGGAAGTCCTGACCGACTGCTAGCCTGCGAGACTTATGGACTTTGAATATCCAAAGATTATTCAGGGTGGCATGGGCGTCGCGATCTCGAACTGGCACCTCGCGAAGACTGTTTCGAAGTTGGGACAGCTCGGGGTCGTTTCGGGCGTCGCCCTCGAGGTTTTGTTGGTCAGGCGTCTCCAGGACGGCGACGTCGGTGGGCACATCCGCCGGGCGTTGGGGAATTTCCCGTTCCGTGACATGGCCAAGCGTGCCGTGGACAAATACTACATCCAGGGTGGCAAGGCGGCGGACAAACCCTACGCGACCATTCCCATGCATCAACAGGTAGCGTCTAAAAGGCTCCACGAGCTGTGCATCCTTGGCAATTTTGTGGAGGTCTTTCTCGCCCGCGAAGGCCACGATCGACCCGTTGGCATCAACTATCTGGAGAAGATCCAGATGCCCCACATGGCGTCTGCTTACGGCGCTATGTTGGCCGGAGTCGCCTACGTGGTGATGGGGGCGGGCATCCCGACCATGATGCCCGGCGTCCTCGACGGCCTTTCCCAGCATCAGGCTGTCACCTACAACCTGCACGTCGCCGATTCCCAACAAGCAGATGACACGCTCGCTCGGTTTGATCCCCGGAATTTCATGGAGGGCGATCACCCGCGTCTCGTACGCCCCAGTTTTTTTCCCATCATCGCCTCAAATGTGTTGGCAACGACGATGCTGCGGAGGTCTAACGGCGAGGTCAACGGATTTATCATCGAAGGACCGACAGCGGGCGGGCACAACGCACCGCCTCGCGGCACGCTGCAAGTCAACGACGGTGGCGAACCGATCTACGGTGGGAAAGACGTGGTCGATCTCGGGAAGATCCGCGATCTGGGGCTCCCATTCTGGGTTGCCGGCGGGTGTGCGTCGGCCGAGAAACTGCGCGACGTTCTAAAGGCCGGCGGCAACGGTATACAGGTCGGGACAGCTTTCGCACTCTGCGACGACTCGGGGATGGCGGAAGAGTATCGGAAGGGGTTGTTGCGGGAGGCGATCGCGGAAACGGCGCGGGTGATAACGGACCGCCTGGCCTCGCCAACCGGGTTTCCATTCAAGGTCGCCCAGTTGGAAGGCAGTCTTTCCGAACAGAACGTCTATCTTTCGCGCACCCGGATCTGCGATCTCGGGTATTTACGGGAGGCGTATCGAAAGGACGACGGGAGTCTGGGATACCGCTGCGCCTCGGAACCTGTCGAAACGTACGTCGCAAAAGCAGGTAATGAATCGGATACGATCGGACGAAAGTGCATCTGCAATTCTCTGGTGGCGAACGCCGGGTACCCACAGATCCAGAAGGGCGGCGGAGCCGAAAGACCCTTGCTCACCTCCGGTGACGACCTGACGGAGATCGCGCGCTTCATCCCTGAAGGGCAGACCTCCTACACGGCTCGCGACGTGATCAATAAACTGCTGGAGATCGAATCCTGATCAGAGAACGTCTTGGGCGGTCGGTGTCTCGACCTTCGGTTGTAGCGGGAATCTGAGGTGAAACGCCGAACCATTCGCCGTCTCGAGCCGGATCGTGCCGCAAAGCTGTCGCGCCAGATTCTGAACGAGTTGCAGGCCGAGAGTGTTGGTTGAATCCCAATCGACACTCTCTGGCAGGCCACAGCCATTGTCGGCAACGACAAGCTCGGCGGAATCCGATTCAATATCCATCGAGATCTCGAGGAGGCCTGGTGTGTCGTGGCCGTGGAAGGCGTGTTTCAAGGCATTTGTCACAAGTTCATTGACGACGAGTCCGACTCGAATCGCGGTGTCTAAATTCACCCGCACGGTGTCGGTGTCGACCCGCACCTCGACAGACCGAGTTTCCAGATCATAGGCCGACCTGAGGTAGGCCGCGAGATTTCGCAGAAAAGGCGCCAGATCAACGCGTTGCAGATCGCCCGACTGGTAAAACATCTCGTGGACCATGGCCATGGAGGACACGCGACCCTGGCTGGCCAAGAGCGCCGTCCGAGTCTCGGTATCCGGCATGCTCTCAGCCTGGAGCTTGAGCAAGCTCGAAATCACCTGCAGGTTGTTCTTGACCCTATGGTGCACCTCCTTGAGGAGCATCTGCTTCTCGTCGACCAACAACCGGAGCTGTTCTTCGCTTTCCTTCCGCGCACCAATTTCTCGCTCCAGCTCGTCCCGCTGGAGGCGAAGACTCGTGCGGTTCTTTCTGAGAAGATCCGAGGTGCGGGCCGTGATGATGGCCACCACCAAAATGAGCCCGGTGACGATGGCGAGAATAACCGACACGATGGGCCACGGAAAGCTGCCGGCTGGGAATCGGCCGTAAAGCGGATAGCTGGGTAGAAAACCGAGGTGCTCGAGCATCACCAGCCCGCAGAAGGCAGCCGCCGACATCCCGGCAACAAAAAACAGGTGGCGCCGGGGAGCCACAACGCCGATATAGGCGACGAGTCCACAATAGATCGGGGCGAGGAACGTGGCCTCGAGACCACCTGAAAAGTGGATGATCGCGGTGTATCCGAGAATTTCGCATCCGTGGACCGAAATCGACAAGATTTCGAAAGAGGACTTTTCTCGAAGGCGACCGGCCAGCCAGAGCAAAGGAAAGTTCAGAAGCACCAGAAAAACAACCGCGTAGCAGACGCCGCGGAACTGGGTGGCGCCGAGCAACCCGACCTGGTATGCCGGGATCGCTGTGATCCACATCAGCAGGCTCGCACCAGATCGCACGAGCGCTCCATCACGGTGTTGCTGGTAGAACCTCTGCGCTACCGATACATCCCCGGATTCAAACTCAACGTTTTCGCTTTGAGATTTGGACATGACAAGAATTCAGCTCTCAAACATCGACTCCGCAAGCCGGAGTTTTTCCACCCACTATTTTATCACCCAGGTGCTCGGAACCTCGGGTCCTGGATGTTCCGCTGGGGGACTATTTCCCACGTTTAGATTCATGCGGAGACCTTGCGCTGCGCCATACACGGAGTCGCCCGATAGCTGTCTCAATGCGGGACGCCACCCCTCAACCTGGGACCTAAACTGGGACGTTGATTTCGATCCTTCCAACTCTAAACAGCTATAGATAAGAGGTTTCTCCTTGGATTGGATATCGAGGAGCAATTCTCCAGGTTCCCCTTAATCGTGGCACGAAGATTGCAGTTTCATGCCAGCAGCGAAGGGAGCATAGAGCGATGAGCCAGGTCAAAACCGACATCTACGAGCAGCGCGCCCCGCGTATATTGGTTGTGGATGATGACCCAGACATCGTGAGCACCTCATGCGCCGCCCTGGAGTCGGCCGGTTACGAGGTGTGGAGCGCTGATTCTGCCGAAGCCGCGATGAAACGCCTCTCGGATCACGGAGTTCCCCATCTCGCCATCATCGACATCAACATGCCCGGAACCGACGGCATCACGCTGTCACGACAGATCAAAACCACCTGTGACCTTCCGATCGTCATGATGACAGCAGAAACCGACTCCGGCGCGGTCGTCACGGCACTCGACGAATTTGCCGAGGATTACATCACGAAACCAGTTGAGCTGCCGGTGCTGATCGCGCGGGTCGGGCGGGTCCTGCGTCGGATTCGCGATTTCGCCTACGCTGTCGATCCGATGGTGCAGATCGATGAGCGCCTCGGTATCGAGTTCACCCGATGCCGGGCTCTCGTCTGCGGAACCGAGGTACCGCTGACACCGACCGAAACCAAGCTGCTGCACATGCTCGTCCGCGATGCCGGCCGGGCGGTCCGCACCGAATACCTCCTGCAGCGGTTGTGGCCGCTCGAGGAGGTGTTCGAAGACACCCTGAGAGTGCACGTTTGCCGGCTGCGTCGGAAAATAGAGGCGGATCCCAAAAAGCCGAAGTACGTATTGACAATTCGGGGGCATGGTTACCAGTTCCCGGAGTTGGCCGTTCGCAAACCAGCACAAGGAGGGGAATGCGGAGTTCGAAGTCACCATCCGAGCACGCTCGAACTGTTGCCGGGATAGTTTCTGCAAAATCAATACGAGGCGCCTCGATGTGGCATCGGATAGGAACGTAATAGGAATCGTAACATCGAGCAAATACAATTTGATGGGCGGGTTGCTGCGATGTAGGCACCGGGCACCTCCACCAATCTGAGTCGACAGAAAATGGGCCCAGGGGGCCACGAATCAGCGAAGGGGGCAAAAATTTCCACACCGCTTCGAGTCATCGGAAGCCCTGTCATTCCAGGGTGTCGTCGCCGGCAGGACGAATCCGGCAACGGTGGAAGCCATTAGAATGCTCCGCTTTCGAGATCTTCCTATCCGAATGAAGCTCCGGCGGGTGATCCTGTTCACTTGCGGGCTCGCTCTCGTTCTGGCGTGCATCGGCTTCACCGGGTTCTTCGTGATCAGCGAGCGGTCTGAAATGACACTCGACCTCCAGAACATGGCCGACATGATGGGCGCCACAACCGCACACGCTCTTCAATTCCATGATTCGGAATCGGCGAGGATGACTCTCTCTGCACTGGCCTGGGTTGACCGAGTGAAGGGAGCCCGGCTCTTTGATGCAGACGGCAGATTGCTGGCTGAGTTTATGAACGAAGAAACTGGATTGCGGTCCTTTGACCCCTATATTTCACCCGGCGTTCATCGAACGGACAACCTCATGATCGTCTCTCGTCCAGTCCTCGCCGGTGACCGGCGAATCGGCACGATCGTGGTCGCTACGGGCACTGACCATGTCTTCTATTCTCATCGAGACTCCCTGATCATCGCCTGCGGGGTCCTGCTGACGTCGATGCTGGTCGCGTGGATGTTGTCAGGGGTTCTTGAGCACCTCATCTCGAACCCTCTGCTTCGCTTGACCGAAGCGGCGGCGCGGGTCTCGTCGACCGGTGACTATTCCACCCGGGCCAGGCGAGAGAACAATGACGAAATCGGCCAACTGGTCGACTATTTCAACAAGATGCTGAGCGATATCGAGGAACGTGAGACGACGCTTCGTGATCTGACCGACCGGCTCGAAGATGGAGTCCATGAAAGGACCGAGGAGCTCGAACGGGAGGTTGTGGTTCGGGCCAGAACCGAGGATCAACTCCGAGCCTCACTGGCGGAGAAGGACGTTCTCCTCAAGGAAATTCACCACCGCGTCAAAAACAATCTCCAGGTTATTTCGAGTCTCCTCAACCTGCAGTCGAGTCATGTGGTCCATGACCAGGCCCGTGACGCCCTGTTGACGAGCAAAGACCGACTGCGCTCCATCGCGCTTGTCCATGAGATGTTCTACCAATCCGAAGACCTCTCGCAAATCGAACTCCCCCCCTACCTGACGGCTGTTGCTTCGAACCTCCTGGGCACGTACGGAGTCGATCCCGAGACGGTTCAAGTGGAAATCGAATGTGTACCGATGAGTGTAACCATAGACACCGCAATCCCCATTGGACTCATCGCACACGAGCTGACGTCCAACGCTCTCAGACACGCGTTTCCCGACCAGAAACAGGGGTCATTCCGCATCGCTTTGGAGAAAAACTGCAGCTCGGTACAACTCATCGTAACCGACGACGGCGTTGGCATCCCCGGCGATGTGCAATGGGATCAACCGACCTCGCTCGGTCTTCAGCTCGTTCACAACCTGACCGGACAGATCAACGGCCAGATCGAGCTCGAGCAGGGGCCCGGCACCTGCTTCACAGTGACGATCCCCGACCGGTTCTTTGATTTCGGAGACTGAAGACATGGTCCAAACCAAAATATTGGTGGTGGAGGACGAGACCATCGTTGCGATGGACCTCAAACGAGCACTCGAAGGTTTCGGATATCAGGTCGCTGCAACCGCGACTTCCGGCAGCGAGGCGCTCGAGGCTGCCAAGGAGACCCGCCCTGACGTCGTGCTGATGGACATTCGACTCGAAGGTCAAATGGACGGCATCGAGGTCGCTCACAGACTCAAAGGTTCGATGGACGTCCCGGTCATCTTCCTCACCGCTTATAGCAACGAAACCACCCTGCAGCGAGCAAAGACCGCCCAACCATTCGGGTTCCTTCTCAAGCCATTTCAGGAACGCGAGCTGCGAAGTGCCGTCGAGATCGCGATCTACAAGCACAGCATGGAAAGAAAACTGAGTCAGCGAGAAAACTGGCTCGACGCGATATTGCGAGGCATGGCGGACGGCGTGGTCGCAACCGATGCGGCTGGTTTCGTGACCTTCATGAACCCGCCCGCAGAAAACTTGACGGGCCGATCCCTCGAGCAGGCTCGCGAGCTCGCGCTCGCCAAAGTACTGTCTTTGATCAATCGAGAGGGTGAGGCGATTTCGCTGGAAATGGCGGCTGCGGTTTCCGGCGACCATGGCAACGCCCTGGGGACAGTCATCGATTGCGAGGGCCACCAAAAACCGGTTGAATTCTCCGTGGCTCGGTTACACGATGAAAAGGGCCGTCCGGAGGGCACGGTCGTAGTCTTTCGCGACGTGTCGCTGCGAGAAAAAGCGGCGCAGGTGGAGGCGTTTCGCCGTTCCGAAGAGCGACTCCAAGCTCTCATCGATGGCGGAACCGATATGATTATGGTTTTCGACTCGGAGCTGAAGATCCAGTTCGCGAGCCCTTCGATGAAGCGGATTGTCGGATACTCTCCGGACGAAGTGATTGGTACGACCTTACTCGACTACGTCATTTCAGAAGACCACCACGTCGTGCTGGGTGCAATGGAGGCCATTCGGCAAGGCCAGCATAACCGGATGGCTCGGGAGTACCGTGTGCGTCACCGCGATGGTTCCCTGGTGACTTTGGAAACCGTCAGTAACGTCCTCCTCGACCATCCATTGATCAAAGGAATCGTGGTCAACGCCCGAGACGTGACCGAACGCAAACGGATAGAAGCTGCCCTGCGGCAGTCCGAAAAGGACTATCGCGGCCTCTTTGAAAACGCCAACGATTGCATCGTGATCTTCGAGCCCGAAGGCGAACGAGTTCTCGAGGCCAATTCCCGCGCGTGCGAGATTTACGGAATTGATCGCTCAGAATTGATCGGGATGTCCCTTGAGGAATTTTCCGAAGACATCGAGCGAGGTCGAGAGCACGTGGATCTCACACTCGAAACCGACGCCGTCCATCGTTTTGAGACCACTCAACACCGCAGTGACGGCTCACCTCTGAACCTCGAGATCACCGCCACGGTCGTGGACTATCAGGGTAGTCCTGCGATCTACAGCATCGGACGCGACATCACCGAACGCAGGCGCACCGAACAGGCGCTCCTCCGCGCCAACCGACGGCTCGAAACCCTGAACACCATGTGGCGCGAGATGGCCTCGGTGAGGTCCCCGCGCGAGGTCGTGGAGGCGGCCCTGGTCAAATTGGTCGATCTCCTACCGTGCGACTATGCATCGGTCGTGCTGGCCGATCCGCAGACCAATCAGTCGAAAGTGTTTGTCTCCTACGGCGACGCTGAACTCGGACCACAAACTGGAGTGAAGCTGCCGCTCGTGGTCAGAGAGAAATGCCAACAGGCCGTGGAACGCGGTTTGAATCACTGTCCCGACCTCGATACAGAGGAATCGGGCTGTTTGATGACACGAGATCATTTCGGGAACGCGGCGTCGACATGCGTTTGTGCGTCTCTTCGGACTGAAGGAGTCTGGATGGGAGAGCTCCATCTCGTAGCGCGCCGTCCGGAGTCCTTTAATTCCGAGGACCTGCAGATAGCCCAGGAGGTGGCCGGCGTCATCAGCGTCGCTCTGCACCAGGGGCAACTCCGCGAGGAACTCGCGGAACACGAAACAAGGCTGAGCGCGCTGGTCGACAACCTTCCAGAAGGTGTCGTCTACCTCGATCAGGAGTTTCGAGTCTTGTTGGCGAACCCGCCCGGACGCAAGCTGCTCCGTGCAGTCAGCAACGCCGGGATCGGTGATGTCGTGAGCGATGTGATGGGTCGTTCGCTGTCCGAAATTATCGCTGAGCCATCCGACGCGCCGACGCTGACAATAACCATCGAATCGGACGACCACCGCACCTTCGAGCTTGGGATCGTCGATTTGGCGGAAGACCAGCGGCACACGGGCGGATTCATCCTCGTGATCCGCGAGATGACCCGTGAGTTGGAGACGCGAAAGCGGTTGGGACTCCAAGAGCGACTCGCTTCGGTTGGCCAGCTTGCGGCCGGTATCGCGCACGACTTCAACAATATGTTGCAGGCGATCTCCGGATCGGCGCAGCTCATTCAGGCGAACGACGATTTGCCTGCGGCGGTGATTGAGAAGGCCAAAGGAATCAGCCGACAGGGTCAACGCGGAGCGGGGCTCATTCGCCAGATCCTCGACTTCAGCCGGACTTCGGTCTCCGAACGTCGACCCTTGCGCCTCGAGCTCATCATCAATGAGACCGTCAAAATGCTCGAACGCGTCATTTCCGAGGATGTGTCCATCCGCACCGAGATCCTACCCGGAGAACATGTCGTCCTAGCTGACCCAACCCAGGTTCAACAGGTCTTGATGAACCTCGCGCTCAACGCTCGCGACGCGATTTCAGGCGGTGGAGAGCTCACAATCAGTCTCGACCATAAGATTTTCAATTCCAATGACGCCAGACCCTTCCCCCAGATGGTCCATGGTGAGTGGCTTCGGCTAACGGTCCATGACGACGGCCCCGGTATGGCGCCTGGCGTCGCGGCGCGGGTCTTCGAGCCGTTCTTCACGACCAAGGAAGCTGGCGAGGGCACAGGGCTCGGGCTGGCGCAGGTCTACGGAATCGTGAAGCAGCACAACGGATTCATCGACCTGAAAACCGAACTCGGGATCGGGTCATCTTTCATCATTTATCTCCCGATCGTAGAGTGCGAACCGCGGGGCGAAATGAGAGCCGATAGCCTTCCTGAAATGGTGGGCGAAGGCGAGCTCGTGCTGTTGGTCGAAGACGAGGCTCCTGTGCGCAACGTGATCCAGGAGATGCTCGAGGTGCTCGGTTTTGAAGTCGTGACAGCGGGCTCGGGGAACGAGGCCCTACAGGTCTTCGAGCGATTCCAGAAAGACATCGAACTCGTCGTTTCCGATGTTGTGCTGTCGGGCCTGTCCGGCATCGAAGTCTCAAAGAGGGTGCACCAAGAAAACTGCGATCTCCCAGTCATCCTGATGAGCGGCTACCCACTTGGGGACGATGCTCGCACCGAGCTATCCGCCTCAGTCATGGACTGGATATCGAAACCGTTCTCCTCTGAGCAGCTCGGGCAGATCATCGCTCGTGTACTGAATCCGAACTGACCCACCCAAGTTCTCCGCCGGGCGGAACGCCCTATGCGGAATGACGACCCCTTGCACGTTCATCCTGAGCGATGTTGTGGTGCGCCCATGAGAGGGCCCGTGTCAACTTGATGCACCTCTGACAGGAGGAGGTTGTCCTCCCACTCAGGCGTCTCGCCCGCAAGTTCCCGCTGCCGTCGAAAACGTGCGGCCGGGATGGCCGCACCACAACCTCACCCCGATTTCGTCTTCTCCGAGATCCGGGCTTCGATCGCGGTGAACTCGTCGCGCAGATGGTTTTGGAAAATGGTGAACGACTCGTCGGCGAGCAGCCGTTCGGACACGAGATCTGAAAATGCCCGATGGCGGATGTCGTCGAGCGAGTCGCGGTGTTCGATCAATTTCTCGAGGGACAACGAGCCCAGTTCCGCCGTCTGCTCCTCGACCTGGAGCAGGTACGCGTCGATCCGGTTTTTCATCCGCCGCCGCATCCATTCGCGGAAGGCGATCGAGCCCGAGTACAACCCGACCAGGAGCGTGAGTCCCAGGCTGATCGCCTCGGCGTATTCAACAAAGAACGCGGGCTCCTCGCGGTGGTAGTAGGCGATCGCTCCACGATGATACGGAATGGCAACGGTCGCCGGGCGGTAGTCCTCACGAATTCGGCCGGCTACAACGAGATCGTTGCCTTCGAGTCCACTGTCTCCAGAGCGGTTCTCGAACACGGTCGCGGCAACGGTACGGACCAGATTCGGGTCGAGTCCGCGACGGGCGATCAGCATCGCCGAGACCTCAATCGTTCGCACAGGTTCCCGGGGCAGGCGCACGTAGGTCGATTTGGGAATGGTCGTGCCGCGGATGCTGGGATAGACCAGCGCCAGGGCGTCCGCTTCGTTGCCATACTGCTGAGCGTCACCGAGCGAGAGAAAGCGGATGGCATCCTTATCGGCGAGTTCGGTGACGATTCGGGACGGAATCGCGTTGAGAATGAATGCGCCATCCACCGACCCTTCGATCAGGCCTGCGGTCGCCTCGGCCGGCGACAACGCCAAATCCTCTCCGACCTCGACGCCGAAATGCTCGAGCACCTGCTGCGAGAGCTGGCGGGTGCCGGATCCGACCGGTCCGAGGGACACCCGCTTCCCACTGAGATCATCAATGGTTTGGATCTCATCAGCGGACTGCTTGCTGACCAGAATGTGCAGCACCTCGTCATAGAGCGAAGCCACCAGGCGGGCGTTGGTACTCGGTGGGGTGTCGCTCTGGACAAATGCGAGGTCGGCGCCGTCGGAGCCGCGTTCGATCAGCTCCATGTTGTCGACGCTACCACTGGTAGTGAGGACAGTCGCCGACTCGATGACGCTCGTACCCTTGAGAACCCGCGCGAGCGCGTTCCCAAGAGCGTGGTAGGTCCCACCGTCCGCACCGGTCGCGATGACGATTTCGTGGCGGGCCTGATCCCCGGAAATCGTACGAAAGGCGTAGAAACCGCCAATGACCACAGCCAGTGCGACTACCGTTGCGATGATGGCGACAAACGGGACCGACGATCCAACGTTCTGCTCAGGTGCTGTGTGCTCCATCCTCTCCTCTCGGCTTGGGTTCGACCAATAGACGATCCGTCGCGAAGCCTAACACACGAGTTTCCAAAAACACGGGCTACGGCGAACGGGGTGATAAAATAAATGTGCGCATCGTCTTGGAGGGCAGCAGAGAAGAATCGCGAACGATCGATGGTGCGTCGAGGTTAACTTTGGATAAGAAACCGAGGCAAAAAACGAAATCTGGCGACCGGAAATCCGCACAGGCGGCGGCTGTCAACGTTCATCGGATGCCGACCGGCGGTCGCCGTCGCGCAACGCCTGTTGAAGAACCGGTCGCCTTTCCAAACGTGGCCACCATCGTCGCCAACGCTGCCCGAGCCGCGATCGCAGCCGACAGTAAAAACCGGATCCTGCACTGGAATGACGGCGCCATCGAGCTCTTCGGATTTACTGCCGAGGAGGCCATAGGCCGCAACTTCCAGCAAGTCATTCAGGCCCGCGACGTCCACGGAAATCGACTGTCGGCCGCCCACGGTGCCTTCCACGAAATGGTCCGTATCGGTGAAGCGCCGCAGAGCTTCGAAATCGCGATCATCACCGCCACCGGCAAGATGGTTCGGGTCGCGGTATCCGTGGTTGTGGTCCTCGGACCTCAGACCGGCGAATATGCCCTCGTGTATCTGATGACACCGATGCATCGCCGGCGACGCGCCGATGAGGCGATCGACCGCCTCCTCGCACAAACCAATCTGCCCGGGGTCACGGTGCCCGGCACGTCAATGCCGACCGGAGCCGAGCAGCGCGGTACCAGAAAAAAGCCGCGCCTGACTCGGCGTCAGCTGGAAGTGCTGCTGCTACTCGCCGAAGGCAAGACGTCGGGCGAGATCGCCGAAGAGCTGAATATCAGTGTCCACACGGTTCGGACCCACATTCAGGGAATCCTCCGCACTCTCGGGGCCGCGAACCGGTTGGAAGCCGTCTCACGAGCTCTCCACGAGCGGATAATTTAGAGCCTGTCATCCTGAGCGAGTGAGCCCGGCGAGTGAGTCGAAGGATCCCCCGACTTTTCCGGAGAACGCCGGTTGCGGTTCATCCTCTCAATTGAGGGGATCCTTTGACTCGGCCCGGGGGCCTCGCTTCCAAATAACTTGAATGGCCATCCGAACCTCATGTGGTTTGTTTTTAATGAAATAGGCGACTATGAATCATTTCGCGAAGGAGTCGCATGCTCACAAGTTATTTCCTCGTGTTGTC
>Ga0316198_10000951_pt1 | contig 16251 bp, 15 predicted proteins | sample OudBieAanoxic_MG_FD_204935 | JGI IMG/M metagenome (GOLD analysis project Ga0316198, IMG submission 204935) | Coastal sediment microbial communities from Oude Bieten Haven, Netherlands - site A anoxic | ecosystem: Environmental > Aquatic > Marine > Coastal > Sediment | place: Netherlands...
TTTTTTTGTGGCCACCCCGGGGTCGACTCGCCCCGACCGCCGGTGCAGCTTACAATCGGTTTGTTCAGTCTGCAGGGAAACGCCGCGGCATTGAAAACCGCTCTTGCCCGCATCGTACTTGCCGTTGTGCTGCCGCTATCCGGATTGGCGCACCCGGACCCGCTCGCGGGCAGCGAATGGCGGCCCACCTGCATGCAGGGCAGGGCGCTGCCGGCGGACGTCACTGCCTTTATCCAGTTCCGCGGCGGCGGCAGACTGCTCGGGCATACCGGCTGTAACCGCCTCCTCGGTGAATATCGGATCGACGATCGGCAGATCCACCTCGGCCCCCTGTCATCGACGCGTAAGGCCTGTGACGCCGGTGTCATGCGTCAAGAACATGCCTTGATCGGGGCACTGCAAAAGGCAAGTAGCTTCCGGCGTGCGCGTACCCGTCTGGTCCTGTTCGGCGCTGACGGCCTCCCGACACTCGAGCTGCGCCAGACAGACTGGGATTGAACGGCCTGCAGGCCCAACCCGCATCTGCCACCGGCTGGTGATAGATGCGGGTTCAAGCCGGTGTCTATACTTGATGCGTTGAAGCGCCGAGGGGACCTGCCCGATGCCTGCATCCAAACGCTCCGGCAACCGCTACCCGACAACCGCGGTTCAGGATGTCCCTGACCTGCGCGACTGGCCCTTCGAGGCGTCGCTGAATCAACTGCGCCGCTATGTGCCCGCTCCGCGTGGTCTGCAGGTCCTGGATCAAAAGCAGGAGGGTGCCTGTACCGGATTCGGCCTGGCCGCCGTCATCAATCTGCTGAACAGGCGGCGCGGCCGCCGGGTGCACGTCAGCCCACGCATGTTGTATGAGATGGCGAAGCTGCACGATGAGTGGCCGGGAGAGGATTACGCCGGTTCCAGCTGTCGCGGCGCGATCAAGGGCTGGTACAACATGGGTGTATGCAGCGACGCCAAGTGGCGCTATGTGCACAACCGGCCCGGCTCTCTGACCGTGGCACGTGCCAAGGATGCGCGCGACAACACCATTGGCGCCTACTACCGGGTGCAGCCCCGAATCTCCGATTTTCATGCCGCGATCAACGAGGCCGGGGCCGTTTTCTGTTCGGCCAGGACACATCCGGGCTGGATGCGCCCGGACCGACGCAGTGGCACTATCCCTTACATCAGGCAGGAGCAGGGCGGCCATGCCTTTGCCGTCGTCGGATACAACAGCAAGGGGTTCTGGGTACAGAACTCCTGGGGGCCGAGCTGGGGCAGGTCGGGGCTGGGCATTTGGCAATACGAAGACTGGCACGACAATCTGATGGATGCCTGGGTATTCAGTCTGGCGCTGCCGACACCGCAGATCTGGCATCTGCCGCAGAGCAGCGAACGCAACCGCAGCGGGGTGTCCCGCAAGGGCAGTCCGGCGCGCAGCGAGATTGCCGGCCACTTCGTCCATGTCGACGACGGCCGCTTCCACACACATGGCCGTTACTGGAGCAATGCCGAAGACGTGCGCGCGACCGCGCAACTGGTGGCGGCGAACAAGGACAAGTACCAGCACCTCCTGCTGTATGCGCATGGCGGGCTGAACTCGCCCAAGGCATCCGCACATCGTATCGCGGCGATGAAGGAGACTTTCAAGAAGAACGGCATCTATCCCTATCACTTCATGTACGACACCGGCATCCTCGAGGAACTCAAGGACGTCATCCTGCGTCACGGTGATTCCGCCGGTGCACGTGCCGGCGGTTTCTCCGATTGGAGCGACCGCCTGCTGGAATGGGCCGCCAGGATCCCGGGTCGGGCCTTGTGGCGTGAGATGAAAGACGGTGCACGCCTGCCGTTTCTGCCCCAGCGCGCCGGCACCGAGACCCTGGCCATCTGGTTGAATGAAATGGCATACAAGACCGGCCACCGCATGAAGGTCCATCTGTGTGGCCACAGCACCGGCGCGATACTGCTCGCGCGTCTGCTCGAGAGCATGGAGGACCTGGCGCCGAGCCTGCGCATCCAGAGCTGCAGCCTGCTGGCGCCCGCGGCCTCGGTGGGCCTGTTCGAAAGCCACTATTACCCCTATCTGATCTCGCGACCCGGCAGTTTCGGGATAGAGAAGATGCAGCTGTTCAATCTCAACGACCGCCTCGAGCGTGACGACAACGTTGGCCAGATCTACCGCAAGTCGCTGCTGTACCTGGTATCACATGGCTTCGAGGAAGCCGTCCCGGAGGCGATCCTGGGCATGCAGAAACATGTCGAGGAACTGATGAAGAAACCCAAGATGGCCGCGGTGAGCGGGCGGTTTGCCGTCCATTACGCCGACGGCACGCCGAGCAGCCTGACAGAGAGCACTTCGCATGGCGGCTTCGACAACGATGTTGCCACCATGAACAGCCTGTTGCGCACCATTCTCGGTACGGAGCCGACACGGGACAAACAGTTCACGCGAGAGGTGCTCGATTACTAGGCTGCGATGCAGCCGTGTGGAGAAACCCTATGGCCAGATTCGCTGCAGCCTATGCACTCACCTCGGCGCACGAGGGGGGTTATGTCAACGATCCGGTCGATCGCGGCGGTGAGACCTACCGTGGCATCGCGCGTGTGCATCATCCGGACTGGAGCGGATGGGGACGCATCGATGCGGCGCGTCGCAAAAAGGGCTTCCCCAAGATCCTGAACGCCGACCGTAGCCTGCAGGCCAACGTCAAGTCGTTCTATAAAAAGGCCTACTGGGACAGATTCAAGGGTGACGAGATCCCCGACCAGGCGGTGGCAAACGAACTTTACGATACCGCGGTGAACATGGGCGTGCGGCGCGCGGTGAGGTTCCTGCAGTCCTCGCTCAATCTGCTCAACCGCAACCAGCGCGACTACGAGGATCTGGTCATCGACGGCTGGTTCGGCGCAAAAAGCCTCGCCAGCGTCAACGCCCTGCTGAAAAAGGATCGTCGCAGCGACGCCCTGGTGAAGATGATGAACATTCAGCAGGGCGCGCGCTATATCGAGATCATGGCGCATGACCCCAGCCAGGAACGTTTTGCACGTGGCTGGATCAAGCGCGCCTGAGTTCTCACGCACGCACCGTTTTGGCGCGCCGTCGTCGCATCCGCGCACCAAGACAGCCCCGCCCGGCAGACGAGTTCAACAGCCCTCCGGTGGTTCCTGAGTCAAAACAGACGCTTAACGACTTGGCACAACAACTGCTATGTCCTCCCCAACTGTCGCTTCGCTGAGCCAGACAGGTTCGGTGCTTGAAACGGAGCGCCCCAGCATGAGGCATTCCGCCGTACCCGTTAGCCGGCAGTTCAGACATCAACCGCAAGGGGAGAATCCTAGATATGAGTTTTGCTACGCAACTTCGCCGACTTTCGTTGGCAGTCACCGCTGCTACCGCGCTGGGTGTTGCCGGTGCCGTGCAGGCGGCCGACACCATCAAGGTCGGTGTGCTGCATTCACTGTCCGGCACCATGGCCATTTCGGAAACCACGCTCAAAGACACCATGCTGATGCTCATCGAGGAGCAGAACAAGAAGGGCGGTCTGCTGGGTAAGAAGCTCGAGCCAGTGGTGGTCGATCCTGCCTCCAACTGGCCGCTGTTCGCCGAGAAGGCACGTGAGCTGCTCGAAAAGGAAAAGGTCGATGCAGTGTTCGGCTGCTGGACATCCGTATCACGCAAATCGGTTCTGCCGGTGTTCGAGGAGCTGAACGGCCTGCTGTTCTACCCCGTCCAGTACGAGGGCGAAGAGTCTTCCAAGAATGTTTTCTACACGGGTGCGGCACCGAACCAACAGGCGATCCCCGCGGTCGACTACCTGATGGAGCAGGGCGTCAAGCGTTGGGTCCTCGCAGGTACCGACTACGTCTATCCGCGTACCACCAACAAGATTCTCGAGGCATACCTCAAGGCCAAGGGTGTCGCGGCCGCCGACATCATGATCAATTACACCCCGTTCGGTCACTCCGACTGGCAGTCGATCGTCGCCGATATCAAGAAGTTCGGTTCGACTGGCAAGAAGACCGCGGTGGTCTCGACCATCAACGGTGATGCCAACGTGCCTTTCTACAAGGAACTGGGTAACCAGGGCGTCTCCGCCTCCGACATTCCTGTCGTCGCTTTCTCGGTCGGTGAGGAGGAGCTATCGGGTATCGATACCAAGCCCCTGGTCGGTCATCTCGCCGCATGGAACTACTTCATGAGCGTCGAGGACGAAACCAACGACGCATTCATCGAGTCATGGCAGAAGTTCATCAAGAACGAAGACCGCGTCACTAATGACCCGATGGAAGCACACTACATTGGCTTCAACATGTGGGTAGAGGCGGTCAAGAAGGCCGGCACCACGGATCCGACGGCTGTCGCGGACGCGATCGTCGGTGTTGCGGTTCCAAACCTGTCGGGCGGCCTGTCGGCGATGATGCCTAACCATCACATCACCAAGCCGGTGCTGATCGGTGAGATCCAGGACGATGGTCAGTTCCAGATCGTGTCACAGACCCCGGGCCTGGTGGTCGGTGACGCCTGGTCGGACTACCTGGAGGGTTCCAAGGACCTGATCTCTGACTGGCGCAACCCGCTGTCCTGCGGCAACTACAACGTCAAGACGGCAAAATGCTCGGGTCAGAATTTCTGATCTCTGACTGAAGCTGTGCAAGCCTGCGGCGCCGGTGTTTTTACGCCGGTGCCGCAATCCTTCCCGCCAACCATAGAAACCTGACCTTATGTTACGAATACTCGTAACCTCCCTGTTGCTATGCCTGGTCTCGCCACTGATGGCGGCCGGCATTGAAACCGGTGATGCGGCACTGGATGCGGCCTTTGAGCAGATCCTGGATCGTGATTTTGCGACCAAGTCCCTGGGGGTCGCCGCCCTGGCGGAATCAGACGATCCGAAGGCCATCGAATTACTGCGCGGTCTGCTAGAAGGCAAGCTGCGTTATCTCAAGAACAACAATCGACTGGTCTGGATGCAGGAGCACGAAGGCAAGCTGGTCGCGATTGATGCCTTGAATGCGGAGAATTACGGCCCATTCAGCAAACGAAAATTCAAGAAGCTGCCGATCAACAACAGGATGCGTGGTCAGATCGGTAGTCTACTCGCCGAGATGGAGCTGTCTGATCCGGACCCGGCGGTACGCCTGGCGTCGGTTACCGCCATGCTCGAACATACCGATCCGGCGCATGCCGATCTGTTCAGCCGCATGCTCAACAAAGAGCAAGACCCGGCGGTGCGCGAGGCGATGGAGGCGGCGGTCGCCCTGGCTCGTCTCAGCGATCCGGATCCCGCGCAGCGGCTCAAGGCCGTCGATGATGTCGCCGGCAGTCTGCACCCGCCGGTGCGCAACGCGCTGATACGTCTGGTAGAAGGCGATCCCGATCCCGGGGTACGCGCCGAGGCCGCCACGGTACTGAAAAAGATCGAGGACCGGGTGGCGCTGTTTGCTCATGTCGAGACCCTGTTCTTCGGTCTCAGCCTTGGATCCGTGCTGGTGCTGGCCGCGATCGGACTCGCCATAACCTTCGGTGTTATGGGCGTGATCAACATGGCGCATGGTGAATTGATCATGCTGGGCGCCTACACCACCTATCTGATCCAGCAGGCCATGCCCGAGATGATCGGTTTGTCGTTGCTGCTGTCCCTGCCGGCAGCCTTCCTGGTGTCGGGTGCGGCAGGGATCGCGATCGAACGTGGTGTCATACGTTTTCTCTACGGCCGCCCCCTGGAGACCCTGCTGGCGACCTTCGGTATCAGCCTGGTGCTGCAGCAACTGGTGCGCACCCTGATATCGCCGCAGAATGTGCCGGTTGCCAACCCCGAGTTTCTGAGTGGTTTCTGGCAGATCAACGGCGTGTTGTCGCTGACCTACAACCGGCTGTATATCTTCGTCTTCTGTCTGCTGGTGTTTGCCGGCCTGTTCTTCATCCTCAAGCGCACCCGGCTGGGCCTGCAGGTGCGTGCGGTCTCGCAGAACCGGGCGATGGCGCGCGCGATGGGGGTGCGTTCATCACGGGTCGATGCGATGACCTTCGGTCTGGGGTCCGGGATAGCGGGGATCGCCGGAGTGGCGCTTTCGCAACTGACCAATGTCGGACCCAATCTCGGGCAGGCGTACATTGTCGACAGTTTTATGGTGGTGGTGTTTGGTGGTGTCGGCAACCTCTGGGGCACCCTGGTCGGCGGCCTCGGCCTGGGCATCGCCAACAAGGTCATGGAGCCCTGGGCGGGCGCGGTACTGGCCAAGATCCTGGTCCTTGTATTCATCATTCTGTTCATCCAGAAACGCCCGCGCGGACTGTTCCCGCAGAAGGGCCGTGCGGCGGAGGGCTGAGCCGGTGTTCCTGACTCGCATCCTCAAAGGCGACCGTGGTGGCCAAGTCTTTCTGCTGATCCTGTTGGCGGTGTTGATCGCAGTGCCGATCCTAAACGGCCTGCCGGCCGACAACCCAATGCATGTGTCGACCTATACCGTGACCCTGCTGGGCAAATATCTGACCTATGCGCTGCTGGCCGTCGCGGTCGACCTGGTCTGGGGCTACCTTGGTATCCTCAGCCTCGGCCATGCCGCGTTTTTCGCCCTTGGTGGCTACGCAATGGGCATGTACCTGATGCGTCAGATCGGCGAGCGGGGTGTCTACGGGCATCCGCAGCTGCCCGATTTCATGGTCTTCCTGAACTGGCAGGAGCTGCCCTGGTTTTGGAACGGTTTCGATCAGTTCTGGTTCGCTATTCTGATGGTCGCGGTTGCGCCTGGCCTGTTGGCCTTCGTATTTGGCTGGCTGGCCTTCCGTTCGCGGGTGACCGGGGTCTACCTGTCGATCATCACCCAGGCCCTGACCTATGCGCTGATGCTCGCATTCTTCCGTAACGAGATGGGCTTTGGTGGCAACAACGGTCTGACCGATTTCAAGGACATCCTCGGCTTCAGTCTGCAGGCCGACGGCACGCGTATCGGTCTGTTCATCGCCTCCGGGGTCGCGCTGGCGCTGGGTTATCTGGCATGCCGCGCCCTGGTCAAATCACGCCTGGGACGCGTGGCCGTCGCGATCCGCGACACCGAGGACCGCACCCGTTTCATCGGCTACAAGGTGGAGCATGTAAAGCTCGCGATCTTCACCTTCTCGGCCGTTCTCGCGGGCATCGCCGGTGCCCTGTATGTGCCCCAGGTGGGGATCATCAATCCGGGCGAATTTGCGCCGCTGAATTCGATCGAGGTGGTGATCTGGGTCGCAATGGGTGGTCGTGCCACCCTGTATGGCGCAGTGCTCGGTGCGATCGGCGTCAACTACGCCAAGACCTGGTTCACCGCGGCATTTCCGGAGATCTGGTTGTTCGCCCTGGGCGCCCTTTTCGTCCTGGTGACATTGTTGTTGCCACGCGGGATCGTGGGCCTTTGGCGCCGCAAAGGGGCTGAATCATGAGCGCCGTGCAGGAGATGTTCCGGCGTGACCGGGTTTTCGACTTCATGGTGCCCAAGGTGGTCGAGGGCCTGGACCTGTCGCACGGCACGGTGTTGTACATGGAAGACGTCTCGGTCACCTTCGATGGTTTCAAGGCGATCAACGAACTCAACTTCTATGTCAATGCCGGGGAACTGCGCTGTCTGATCGGCCCGAACGGCGCCGGCAAGACCACAATGATGGACATCATCACTGGCAAAACCCGACCAGACAAAGGTACCTGCTGGTTCGGTGCGCGCATGAACCTGTTGCAGATGAGCGAACCGGAGATCGCCCAGGCCGGCATCGGGCGCAAATTCCAGAAACCGACCGTGTTCGAGCACCACAGCGTGTTCGAGAACCTGGAGCTTTCGATGGCCGGCCCCAAGGGGGTCTGGCGTACCCTGCGTGCCCGCCTTAATGCCGCAGAGCGTGAGCGCATCGACGAGGTGCTCGAACTGATCGGCCTTAAAGACGAGTTACAGCGCCCGGCCGGCGCGTTGTCTCACGGGCAGAAGCAGTGGCTGGAGATCGGCATGCTGTTGATGCAGAACCCGCTGTTGCTGCTGGTCGATGAGCCGGCCGCCGGCATGACGCACCAGGAGATGGATCGCACGGTGGAGTTGCTGACCTCGCTGGCCGGCGAACATTCGGTGGTCGTGGTGGAGCACGATATGGACTTCGTACGCGCACTCAAGTCGCGGGTGACCGTGTTGCATCAGGGCAGTGTGCTTGCCGAGGGCAACATGGACCAGGTGCAGAACGACCCCAAGGTGGTGGAGGTGTATCTTGGCGAATAGGATCACCGAGGATGGACTGGGGCCATGCTGAAGATCGAGCAACTCAACCAGTACTATGGTCAGTCGCAGGCGCTGTGGAATCTCGACCTCGAGGTCCCCGAAGGTGAATGCACGGTCCTCATGGGGCGCAACGGCGTGGGCAAGACCACACTGCTTAAATGCATCATGGGGCTGCTGCCGGTGAAATCGGGCAGCATGCAGTTTGCCGGCGCAGACCTGTTGCGTGTTGCCGCGGAGCAACGTGCCGGTATGGGGCTGGGTTATGTGCCGCAGGGTCGGCAGATCTTTCCGCTGCTCACGGTCGAGGAAAATCTGCTGATCGGCCTGCCGGCGCGCCATGACGGGCTCAACAAGGTGCCGGAATTCATCTACGAGATGTTTCCGGTGCTCAAGGAGATGCTTGGCCGGCGTGGTGGTGACCTCTCCGGAGGCCAACAGCAACAGCTTGCCATCGGGCGGGCGCTGGTGACCGACCCCAAACTGTTGATCCTGGACGAACCGACCGAGGGCATTCAGCCGAATATCGTCTCTGAGATCGGCAGTGTGGTGAGGCGCCTGAATCAGGAGATGGGACTGACCGTATTGCTGGTCGAGCAGAAACTGCCGTTCGCTCGCAAGGTGGCCGACCGTTTCTGTCTGTTGGATCGCGGCAGGGCGGTTGCGTCGGGCACGATGCCTGAACTGAGCGAAGAGCTGATCCAGCAGTATCTGACGGTATAGCCACGGAGCCGCAGATGAAGACCTTTGTCACCCTGGTATGCCTGTTGGGATCTGCGACCGAGGTTTACGCCCATGTCTCGGACATGCCTGCCATCGTCCACGTGGCCGATCATGGCTGGATGGGCCCGGCGTTCATGACCCTGTTGCTGTTGTTGTTGCCACTGCTTTGTTGGCGTAGCAGCTTGTTGGGCTTAACCGTTGGAAGCGATAATTCATGGGTTTGCAGCCAGACAGCGTTAAGTCCGACAGACTGCTAAGCTGCGGATCAATGTGCGCCGCAGAACAAACGTTGTTACGTACCGAAGGTTGGCAGGCGGGTCTGCGCCTGGGCTTTCGTGCCGGCCCTCGGCGCACAGAGCTGGCAGAGCGCCGGCGTCATGGGCCCTTGGCGGTGCAACGGGCTTTTTATCCCGAGGGTGATATCTGCCATGTCTACCTGCTGCACCCACCCGGCGGAGTGGTCGGTGGAGATCAACTCAACATCGATGTTCGGCTGGGGCAGGGCGCCCGCACCCTGGTTACAACGCCGGGTGCGACCAAGTTCTATCGCAGTGCCGGCCCGTGGGCCCGCCAGACACAGACGATCGCGCTGCAGTCCGGCGCCAGGCTGGAGTGGCTGCCGCAGGAGAACATATTCTTTCCGGGTGCCGAGGTGGCGCTTGAGACCCGCGTCGAACTGCAAGGGGATGCGCGTCTCGCCCTGTGGGAGATTCAATGCCTTGGGCGGCCGGTGATCAGCGAGGGCTTCGATCGCGGCCACATCGACAGCCGCCTGTCGGTCTCGCGTGACGGCCGGCCGTTGATCAGGGAGCGTCTGCGTGTCGACGCGGATAATCGCGCGCGCCTTTCACTGATGGCCGGCCTTGCGGTCGGTGGTACCTTATTGCTCAGTAACGCCAGCGAGGCACAGGTCGAGGCGTGTCGTGACCTCCTGTTTGCCAGCGGAACCGACTATGCCGGCGCCAGCCTGATCGAAGATATCCTGGTGGTCCGCTACCTCGGCAACTCGACCGAACGAGCGCGCGGGCTGTTTACCGACATCTGGCAGACCTTGCGGGCGGATACGCTGGGCCACCCGCCGGGCGTGCCGCGGATCTGGGCCACTTAACCGAAGACACAGAGCGGATCATCATGGAGCTTACCCCGAGAGAAAAAGACAAACTGCTGCTGTTTACCGCGGCCCTGCTGGCCGAGCGGCGCAAGGGACGCGGCCTGAAACTGAACTATCCCGAGGCGGTGGCCTACATCAGCGCGGCCATCGTGGAAGGCGCGCGTGACGGAAGGACCGTGGCTGAACTGATGGACCATGGGCGTACCCTGTTGACCAGGGAGGATGTCATGGACGGTATTGCGGAAATGATCCCCGAGGTACAGGTCGAAGCGACCTTCCCCGACGGCACCAAGCTGGTCACCGTGCACGATCCGATTGTCTGATGCAGAAAAATCAATACCACGAAGGGCACAAAGGACACGAAGTTTTGATGATGTCCCTGTATCCAAATGGCGTGGAAGTCCTACCCTTGGCGGACTTTGCGACCTTTGCGGTTGGTCTTTTTGAGAAAAAACCGCCAAGGGCGCGAAGTACGCGAAGGTAAAAGATCAACGGGGAGGCTGTGAATGCATCCGCCAACAATACTCGGTGTCCTTTGTGCCCTTAGGGGTGAAAAGTTTGTCTACGCGGTGCAGTTTGCATCGAGGAGAGCAGGATGATTCCAGGTGAAGTGATCGCCGCTGACGGCGAGATCGAACTGAATGCGGGGCGTGAGACGGTTACGCTTTCCGTGGCCAACACCGGCGACCGTCCTATCCAGGTCGGTTCGCATTATCACTTCTACGAGACCAACGAGGCACTCGCCTTCGACCGGGCCGAGGCGCGTGGATATCGGCTCAACATCGCGGCCGGAACCGCGGTGCGTTTCGAGCCCGGCCAGACGCGTGAGGTGGAGCTGGTCGCCTACGCCGGTGATCGCCATGTCTACGGATTCAGAGGCCACATCATGGGGCCGCTCGACAGGGGTAAAGACCGATGACCACGATCAGCCGGCAGGCCTATGCGGAGATGTACGGACCCACGGTCGGCGACCGTGTGCGACTGGCAGACACCGAGCTTTTTATCCAGGTCGAGGAAGACCGCACCGTCTACGGCGACGAGGTGAAATTCGGTGGCGGCAAGGTCATCCGCGATGGCATGGGCCAGAGCCAGCAGCCGTCTTCGCAGGTGGTCGACGTGGTGATCACCAATGCGCTGATCCTGGATCACTGGGGCGTGGTCAAGGCCGACGTCGGCATCAAGAACGGGCGCATTCAGGGAATCGGCAAGGCCGGCAACCCGGACGTGCAGCCCGGAGTCGATATCGTCATCGGGCCCGGGACCGAGGCGATTGCCGGTGAGGGCCAGATATTGACCGCAGGCGGCATCGATTCACACATCCATTTCATCTGCCCGCAACAGGTCGACGATGCCCTGATGTCCGGCATCACCACCATGCTCGGTGGCGGAACCGGGCCGGCCACCGGTACCAATGCGACAACCTGCACGCCGGGGCCCTGGAATATTCAGCGCATGCTGCAGGCAGCCGATGCACTGCCGATGAATCTCGGCTTTCTCGGCAAGGGCAACGCCTCGCGCCCGGGGCCGCTGTCCGAACAGGTCGCGGCCGGTGCGATCGGCCTGAAGCTGCACGAGGACTGGGGCACCACGCCCGCGGCTATCGACAACTGTCTGACCGTGGCCGAGAACTTTGATGTCCAGGTGGCCATCCATACTGACACCCTGAACGAATCCGGTTTCGTCGAGGACACGCTTGCCGCCATGGCCGGACGCACCATCCACACGTATCACACCGAGGGTGCCGGTGGCGGTCATGCGCCTGACATCATCAAGGCGGCCGGTCAGAGCAATGTGTTGCCATCCTCGACCAACCCGACCCGGCCGTACACGGTCAACACGGTGGACGAGCATCTCGACATGCTGATGGTCTGCCACCACCTGTCACCCTCGATTGCCGAGGACGTCGCCTTCGCCGAATCCCGTATCCGCCGCGAGACCATCGCCGCCGAGGACATCCTGCACGACCTCGGGGCCTTCTCGATGATCGCCTCGGATTCGCAGGCCATGGGTCGGGTCGGTGAGGTCATTACCCGCACCTGGCAGACCGCACACAAAATGAAGGTACAGCGTGGCGCCCTGTCCGGCGACCCGCCGACGCACGACAATCTGCGCGCGCGGCGCTATATCGCCAAGTACACCATCAACCCGGCGATCACCCATGGCATTTCCCACGAGGTCGGCTCGGTCGAGGTCGGCAAACTGGCCGACCTGGTGCTTTGGAAACCGGCTTTCTTTGGCACCAAGCCGAGTGCGGTGATCAAGGCGGGCATGATCGCGGCGGCGCCCATGGGGGATCCGAACGCATCCATCCCGACGCCGCAGCCGGTCCATTATCGGCCCATGTTCGGGGCCGTCGGCGGCGCCCGCCATGCCACGCGGATGACCTTCTTGTCGAAGGCGGCCCACGACGCCGACGTGCACTGCCATCTGGGCCTCGAGTCGCTGGTGGGTGTGGTGCGCAACTGCCGTGGCATCAAGAAGGCTAACATGGTCCTGAACGACTGGCAGCCGACCATCGAGGTCGATCCGCAGACCTACGAGGTGCGCGCCGATGGTGAACTTCTGGTCTGCGAGCCGGCCGAGGTACTGCCGATGGCGCAGCGCTATTTTCTATTCTGAAGACGTCGGTCGTGCTCGAGCTGACGCAACGTGTCGATGGTGGTGAGGTGAAGGCGACCCTTACGCTGCCGCTCGACAAGCGCATCCGCAGTCGCCAGCGTGTCGTCCTCGACGATGGCACGGAGGCGGGCGTGTTTCTCGAACGTGGACAGGTGCTGCACGACGGCGACCTGCTGAGCGGCGCGGATGGTTCCAGTATCGTTCGGATCAGGGCGGCATCGGAGCCGGTTTCCGAGGTTCGCTGTGACAATCCGCTGCTGCTTGCGCGGGCCTGCTACCATCTGGGCAACCGGCACATGCCCCTGCAGATCGGCAACGGTATGCTGCGTTACCAGCACGACCATGTCCTCGATGACATGCTGCGCGGGCTGGGGCTCGACCCTGTATTCGTCGAGGCACCGTTTGAACCGGAGGCGGGCGCGTATGGCGGCAGCGCCGCGGGCCATGCCCACCACGGTCATACACATGACGATCCGTCCTGCTGATCAGCCGACTACCGCACCGCTGGGCCGGCTGCGTCTGATGCAGCTGATCAGCCCGGCCCTGCCGATCGGCGCCTTCACCTATTCGCAGGGCCTAGAATGGGCGGTCGAGGCCGGCTGGGTACGCGATGTCGATACCCTGCTGGACTGGCTCGAAGGTCTGCTGAACGACGGCCTGGCCCAGCTGGAACTGCCGACGCTTAAACGCCTGTACGGCGCCTGCGAACACCAGGATATCGATGCCATCGAACACTGGGGCAGACAGCTATATGCCAGTCGCGAAACCCGTGAACTGCGTGCCGAGGAGCACAATCGCGCACGTGCCCTGATCACCCTGCTGGTCGACCTCGACATTGCGCAGGCCGCCGACTGGAGGGAATCCTTGCGTCACTGCCAGGCCGCGCCCTTTGCGCTGGCCGCGGTCCACTGGCAGATCGCGGTCGAGGACTGTTTGCTCGGGTATGCCTGGGGCTGGCTGGAAAACCAGGTTGCCGCGGCGATCAAGCTGGTGCCGCTCGGTCAGACCGACGGTCAGCGTGTGCAGTTGCAGCTGGCCGAACGCCTGCCGCTTGCGGTCGAGCGGGGATTGGCGATCGCGGATGATGAGATCGGCGCCGGCGCGCCTGCCCTGGCGATCGCCAGCGCCCGTCACGAGATCCAATATACGCGTCTGTTCCGGTCTTAGCGGCAGACAGGGGATGCACCCGTTTCCGAGGAGTCAATCATGAAATCAAAAAGACCTGCATTGCGGGTGGGTGTCGGTGGCCCGGTCGGCTCCGGCAAGACCGCTCTGCTCGAGGTTTTGTGCAAGGCCCTGCGTGATCGCTATGAGATTGCGGTGGTGACCAACGATATCTATACGCAGGAGGACGCGAAGATCCTGATGCGTGCCAAGGCCCTGCCGTTTGAGCGTATCGTCGGGGTCGAGACCGGGGGCTGTCCGCATACCGCGATCCGCGAGGATGCATCCATGAACCTGGCCGCGGTAGAGGACCTGCAGCACAAGTTTCCCGATCTCGACGTGGTGTTCATCGAGAGCGGCGGTGACAACCTGTCGGCCACCTTCAGCCCCGAACTGGCCGACCTGACCATCTATGTGATCGACGTCGCCGAGGGCGAAAAGATTCCGCGTAAAGGAGGCCCCGGCATCACGCGCTCGGATCTGCTGGTGATCAACAAGATCGATCTGGCGCCCTACGTCGGCGCCTCGCTCGAGGTGATGGAGTCCGATACCAGACGTATGCGCGGTGAGCGCCCCTGGGTGTTCAGCAATATGAAGGAGGGCACCGGGCTGGAGCAGATCATTGCGTTTATCGAGCGTGAGGGGATGTTGCAGGCGGCGCGGGCTTCTTGATCTGGTCTTTTTTTGTGGCGCGCTTTCGCGCGGACCTTTTCTGTTGCGCTCCGCCGAGCGCATCCAAAAAATTCCCAAAATCCAACCACTCCTACTGAAGCGCTGAAAAACGGCCCCAAGGTGCTTGCGGATAAACCTGTAAATGCAAGCTGGACGCGCTGCATCCAGCGGATCAATGCCCCCGGCTGTTAGAATCCCCCCGATGGACGTATCTCACATTATCGATGGCCTCAACGACGCCCAGCGGGCCGCCGTGACCGCGCCGATCGGCAGTGCCCTGGTGCTGGCGGGCGCCGGATCCGGCAAGACGCGTGTGCTGGTGCACCGTATCGCCTGGCTGATCCAGGTCGAGGGTCTGTCGCCCTGGGGCATCCTCGCCGTGACCTTCACCAACAAGGCCGCGCGCGAGATGAAACACCGTATCGAGGCCCTGCTGGGCCAGCCGGTCGGTGGCATGTGGGTCGGCACCTTCCATGGCCTGGCGCACCGTCTGCTGCGCGCGCATTGGCAGGAGGCCGGGCTGGTGCAGGGCTTCCAGATCATGGATTCGGACGATCAGCAGCGCCTGGTCAAACGGATCATCCGCGAGATGAACCTGGACGACAGCAAATGGCCGCCGCGTCAGGCGCAGTGGTTCATCAACAAGCAGAAGGACGAGGGCCTGCGAGCCGAGCACCTGGACCACGGCGGTGACCCGTACCAGCGTCAGATGATCGCCATCTATCGCGCGTACGAAGAGGCCTGCCAGCGTGCCGGCAGCGTCGATTTCGCCGAGCTGTTGCTGCGCGCACATGAGCTGTGGCGTGACCGACCGGACATCCTGCAGCATTACCGCGAGCGCTTCGGCGCGATCCTGGTGGACGAATTCCAGGACACCAACAGTATCCAGTACGCCTGGCTGCGCCTGCTGGCCGGCGACGAGGACAAGCTGTTCGTCGTCGGCGACGACGATCAGTCGATCTACGGCTGGCGCGGCGCCCGGGTCGAGAACATCCAGGACTTCCAGAGCCACTATGCGAATGCGGGCGTGGTACGCCTGGAGCAGAATTACCGCTCCACCGGCAACATCCTGCAGGCCGCCAATGCGGTGATCGCCAACAACCCGACCCGGCTGGGCAAGCAGTTGTGGACTGAGGACGGCGAGGGCGAGCCGATCCGCGTCTACGGGGCCTACAACGAGGTCGACGAGGCCCGCTTCGTGATCGATCGAATCCGCAGCGCGATCGAGCACGGCGGCCGACGTAGTGAAATGGCCATCCTGTACCGCACCACGGCGCAATCGCGGCTGTTCGAGGAGTCGTTGCTGCAGGCGGGCATCCCTTACCGGGTCTATGGTGGGCTGCGCTTTTTCGAGCGTGCCGAGATCAAGGATGCACTCGCCTATCTGCGCCTGGTCTCGAACCGCCATGACGACCCCTCGTTCGAACGCGCGGTCAATCAGCCGCCACGTGGCATAGGCCCACGCACCCTGGACGCGGTGCGGGCGCACGGTCGTGATTTCGGCTGTTCTCTCTGGCAGGCGGCGGGTGACCTGCTGCGCGGTGGTGCGATGACGGCGCGTGCAGCGAATGCGCTGCGCAGATTTCTGGATCTGATCGAGGAGATCGATGCCAACAGTGCCGGCGAAGCCCTGCCGGAGCGTGCGGCCTTTGTGGTCGAGGCCTCGCACCTGCGCGAGCATTTCGAGAAGAGTCGTGATGGCAAGGGGCAGGACCGGATCGAGAACCTGGAGGAACTGGTCAACG